>Ga0214503_1000085_pt1 | contig 8545 bp, 14 predicted proteins | sample G5R2MT_7_FD_206139 | JGI IMG/M metagenome (GOLD analysis project Ga0214503, IMG submission 206139) | Metatranscriptome of phyllosphere microbial comminities from switchgrass, GLBRC, Michigan, United States - G5R2_NF_12SEP2016_LR2... | ecosystem: Host-associated > Plants > Phyllosphere >... | reverse complement strand
TAGCCCCTGAGTCTTAGTTTGATTTGATGAATCTGGCTGAGGATCAACTCGGTCTTCTGGTTCTTTTGATCTTCTGTTTGAAGTTTGGGATTTTTTTCGAAAAAGTTGCCATTTATGACACGTATCCCGCAGCCCCCGAGCCTTGAGTTCGAAACCATAATTTGGGGTTAAGGATCCAGGAGATAATATCGTGTCATCTGTGATCTTTAGTGTTGCAGCGAATCTTCTGAAAAGGTAGCAGTGCGGTGTACTGTTTGCCCGTGGGTTCACGTGGCGAGTACTGGTGTAGAATCTTTTCTGTTTCGCCCGTGAGCCCCCCTGTCCTTGGATGTCACGGGCTGAGCTGTGGCTCTGCTGCTCCTTCTATTTATGCATGGTCTGCTGCACTTGAATCTTCATTCTTGCAGTTTTGGTCATGAGTTACAAGTGGAGTTCTTCGAAGGAGAGTACTCGACCTCCTGATGAGAGTACTCAACTTGTCCTTGTAGGTGTTAGAAGAGTGTTTGCGAGCAGCACAAACACTTGTTATCTCTCAGGCCGCCACCGTTGCTCCTCACATCGCAGCCATCCTGGTTGTCTTGCACCTGGTGGGTTGATGGTGGAAGCCGTGTCAGAAGCCTTTGTGGTCTGTTGGAGTAATTCTCTGAGTTTTAGTGGCTTTTGGGGATATGGCATTGTTTTTGTTGCAAAACATATCAGGGAGAAGAGCAGATGCAAGAAGAGGATTTGCGATGTTCTGGATCCATCCATATCTTCTTGCAACAAGTATTTTCCTCCCTGAATGTATCTGGATTACTCCCTTTTGGGAGTAACAAGCTTTGTATCTTTGTATCAGCCCTTGGGCTGTTTTCCTTGTAGTTGAGATCGAGTGGTTTCGAGTGGTGAAGCCATTGAGATATGTGTATTTCTTGTATTGGGATGTAATCCTTGTAATTGGATATCCTTTGTATTGAATCCCGGGGTTGCTGGTAAAAATAACTCTGAGAACTTGGTTCACGACCTTTGAACTTCTTGTTATTTACCGTACTGCCACGGAGTGTGCTTATTTAACTGTTCGAATAAATCTAGGTTTAGCGTGCTTCCTCTTCTTTCTCCGCCGCCGTGAAACTCATCTGTTCTCGCCCTCGAGTGCCGCGAGAAACTAGCCACCGCTATCCCCCGAGCGTGAGGTGAGAGAACTCATTCTAATGGCGCCTAAGGGATCTGCCTTGAAGGGGAAGGTGGACGAGGCTGCTGTTGGTGATGCGGAGGTTCATGGGTGGAAATCGAGTAAGTGCGCCGACTCCCACCTTTTGAATCTGGTTGAGAGTCATCTTCTTCAACCTTGGAAAGTGATCCATTGGCGTGGATCCGTGGTGGAGTCTTTTCCTCATGAGGGGGAAACGAATCTGTTGTTTTTCTTCCTCATGTTCTTCGGGGCCTTGGCTTTCCTGTTTCTGATTTCTTTCGAGGCCTCCTTCATTACTGAGGGGGTTCAAGTGCATCACTTGACCCCTAATTCCATCTTCACATCTCTATCTTTGTCCACTTATGTGAAGCCTTTCTGGGGATCGAGCCCCACTTCGATTTGTTTTAGTATTTTTTTTCATCTGAAACCTCATCCCAACGAATCTAAGGTGGATGTAGTTGGGGGAGCCGGATTGCAGTTTCGTCAGGGGAGGAAAAATAAATATATCCCCTACCAATTGAGTGATAAGGTCATCGACTGGAAGTCAATGTGGTTTTATGTTAGGAACATTTCTTCTTCTCTTCCTCTTCGTACTCCTGGCCCCCTGTGAAGAAGTCGAATTGGAATTCCAAGGGGAATGGGAGGGATCAGGTTAATTTCCTTCTTAGGGAAATCGAGAAGCTGAAGGCGGATCATCATATTTGCAGTGCTTCTGTGATTGCAAATTGGTCGATGCGGAGGATCCAGCCGTTACAGCGGTGGGTCCATTTGGGCTTCCAGTATACGAGGGGGAGGATCCTTCCTGTTATAGCCGGTCCAAGATTACTGAAGATGAGCTGAAGGATCGGGTGTTGGGGTTGCTGAAGAACGTGCCTGGGATGGCCAATGTCACTGGGACTTTCAGTGCTGGCAAGCATCCTCGGGAGGTGCTATAGTCGACTGTAGTGTAGTTCGAGTACTTTTTGTCGAGTAGTTGAGTTGATCCGGTATTTTTCATGCAGATTAATCCCAAAAATTATCAGAGTAGGCCTCCGCTGCCTGAAGATATGCCCTTGGTGCATACTGACTCAAGTGTGCATCTGACTTCTTTTGCCTTGTATTTGAAATTGCCTTTGGATCCTTGTTTGATCGTAGTTGAATTTTGTTTGCAGGTCCTTCGGCTAGTCGGATGGCGTCGGACGTACAGGAGCGGACGGCGGATGCATCGGCGGTCGAGTCTATGAGGACTCGAAAGCGGAGCGCCGCCTCTGCTGCGAGTAGCGACATGTGAGTACAGCTTGGTACTCTTCTAAGTTGTTGCCTTTTCTTGATGGCTTTTCCTTTTCTCAGGCCTCCTTCCCCTTCCTAGAGGTAGGTGGTGAGCTCAATCGTGAGTCCTGCTGCCTCGACTCCTTCTGTGCCGGCAGAGTCCGGTGGCAGTGGCTCTGCTAAGGGGCAGAGCGCTTCGGGGCAGAACGTGGTCCCGAAGTTTGTTAAGCCGAAGAAAGTCGTGCTGAAACACTCCTCTCAGTAAGTGTGGTTGTTGATCAATTGTTTTGTATTTGCCTTTTTGATTTTGTGATTGAAGTGTCTAGTACTTCTTCCTTTGTAGCAATTCTGATGCTCTTGGGATTGATGAGTCGGCGAAGGGGATTTTTGATTCCCTTAAGAACATTGCCCAGCTGCCTCCTAGTTTGCCGAAGGAGGGTGATCAGTTGGGTGATTCTGCTGTCGGTATAGTGGGGAGTCCCGTGGTCGAGGAAGAGGTTAAGGAACCTCCTGCTGCTGGTATTGGTGAGAGTCTTCATGAGGTCGATTTGTTTTTTCGTCGGGCTTTTGCTGACTGTCTTTGTATATTTCAGATAAGCAGGCTGAGGACCAGCCGACGAGTCCTTAAGCTGCTGCTACTGTTGATCTGGTCCCGTTGGAGACGTCGCAGCAGAAGGCGATTGTAGAGTCGGCCGGCGTTGCCCAGGGGATTCTGGGCTGCCATTCCGCTCTTGTTGTAAGTGCCTTTTTGAACTCGGGTACTTTTGTCGAGTTGTCGAGTACTTTTGTTGATCATGATTTGTAGGCAGGATCTGGCCAAACAAGTCTCAGAGCAAGCCGAGTTCTTTCGGCGGGATGGGGAGGATATCCAGCTGACGGCTGACCAGTCTCTCCAGCTTGAAAAGATGGCTGCTCTTGAGAGGTCTTCTCGAGAGCAGTCAGAGAAGGTCAAGCTGCTGGAAGCCCGGTGGAGACTTTGGAGCAGGACAATTCTGCTCTGAAGGAGAAAGCCTCCAAGCTGCAGGAGAAGGTCAAGGCTGCTGCCAAGGAGAAGAAAGGTATTTTCTTCTTTCTTCTATATCCCTCGAGTGGTTGTCTTCTGTTCTCATGTTTTCCTTCCTTTGACAGAGCTTAAGAGCTTGTTGTTGCGAAAGGATAACGATGTGACTGATCTGACCAATATTATGTATCGTCACATAGATGCTGTGGAGAAGCTGACCAAAGTCAAGGCTGATGCAGATAAGCAAATGGTCGGTGACGTGAAGCAGATCAGAGAGCTCTCCCAGCGGTTGGCTGATCTTGAGGTGGCAGCGAAAGTAGTCATCGACATGGTGGAGGACGAGGGCGCTGCTGAGAAGAGTCTGTTGGAGCGTCTTCGTGAAGCTCCTCAGAGACTTAGTAGTTTCCTCTCCGAGATCTCTAGGGACTACTTAGCTCATGCCCTTGGATTAGTCATGTCTTTTCTTCGTTATGCGAACTTGTCCTTTATTGGTGATGGGGTTGCCGTTGGCTGCTCAGAGGAGAAATTCTCTGAGTATGTTGCGGAGATGAAGCCCATCGCCGATAAGGTTATCAGTGGCTTAGAGCCGGCGTCAGAGTCCTGAACAATTGTCTGTAATATTCTCTTGGCTTTTGTGTGGACGCGAGTCCCTTTGAATACTTTTAATATTATGTTGTATAGTACTTTTTTCTTTTATTTGACGGCCGGTTGGCTGGTTGCCTTTTCATGAAGCTTGTCATCGGCTGTCTTGAATTATTTCTTCGAGTATTGTAGTAATCGATTATATTGTCGTCTCGTGGACGAGTAGTTCCTTTGCAGGAAACGGAGAGGTTGTTCGAGTACTGTAGTAGTCTTTTGTGGGTGATAGTTCCGTCTTGGAGGTAGGGAACTTGTCCGGAGTAGTCGACCGGTTGTAGTCTCGTGGACGAAGAGATCCTTTTTAGGGAATAGAGAGCTTGTCCCATCTGAAGATCGAGTACCGCAGTAGTCGAATAAGCCATCTCATAGTCGAGAAAAATAGGGAACATGTCCCATCCGGAGATCGAGTACCATAGTAGTCGAATAAATCGTCTCATGGACGAGAAAAATAGGGAACATGTCCAGACTGGAGATCGAGTACCGTAGTAGTCGAATAGGTTGTCTCATGGACGAGGAAAATAGGGAATATGTCCCATCCGGGGATCGAGTGCCGTAGTAGTCGAATAAGCCGTCTCATGGACGAGAAAAGTAGGGAACATGTCCCATCCGGAGATCGAGTACCTTAGTAGTCGAATGAGTCGTCTCATGGACGAGGATAATAGGGAACATGTCCCGTCCGGAGATCGAGTACCGTAGTAGTTGAATAGGTCGTCTCATGGACGAGGAAAATAGGGAACATGTCCCATCCGGGGATCAAGTACCGTAGTAGTCGAATAAGCCGTCTCATGGACGAGAAAAGTACGGAACATGTCCCATCCGGAGATCGAGTACCTTAGTAGTCGAATGAGTCGTCTCATGGACGAGGAAAATAGGGAACTTGTCCCGTCCGGAGATTGAGTACCGTAGTAGTCGATAATTTGTCACCTCATGGACGAGAAGTTCCTCTTGGGAAATGGGGAGCTTGCCCCATCGAGTACCGTAGTAGTCGATCAAGTAGTCGTCTCATGGACGAGGGAGTAGAGATCTTGTCTCTAGGGCCGTGGGCCCCGACTACTCGATTCGCCATGCCTTTGACCTTAACTTAACAAGGAAAGGTTGGTATTCGAGGTAGTCGAAGGAGTTACCACCCCTTGGGAGGGGGAGCTCATGTCTCGTAGGTTTTACTCCTTATGGTAGAGAACTTGTCTCTAGGGCCGCAAGGCACATGTCCCTTAGCCCCAGTTACCCGATTCGCCGTGCGTTTGACCTTAATTAACAAGGAAAGGTTGGTATTCGGAGTAACTGATGGAGTAACGACTCTGGAAGAAGTAACCCCTTGGGAGGGGGGAGCTCATGTCTCCGGCGACGAATTCTTTTCTTTTAACCAATTTTAAAGCACTCGAATTCTTTCTTGGCCTTTTCTGGGTGTAAGACCGTTGATTGACTTGAGTATTTTTTTTCTGCCAACTCGAGTGGTTCTGGAACTGAGTCAGAGCTCGGGCGAACCCAACCTAGCCTTTATTGGGTGTAAGACCGGGGGTAAGCCCAATAAATGACTCTCTTTAGTTTTTGCTTTCTATCAACACGAGTGATGAACTGAGTTAGAGCTCGGGCGAACCCATCCTAGCCTTTATTGGGTGTAAGACCGGGTGTAAGCCCAATAGATGACTCTATTGCCAGTGCGAGTAGTTTTGTGGTTGAGTCAGAGCTCGGGCGAACCCATCATAGTCTTTATTGGGTATAAGACCGGGGATAAGCCCAATAGATGACTCGAGTCAGAGCTCGGGCAAACCCATTCTAGCCTTTATTGGGTGTAAGACCGGGGGTAAGCCCAATAGATGACTCTCTTGAGTAGCTGGCATGCTGAATTCCTTGTTGGAAGGTTGTATTGTTCCTTTTTGTTGTCTTTGTTGGCAGAAATTGGAGGTGCTCCGAGTGCTTTGCGAAGAGTACTGCATTGGAAGCTCGAGTGCTTTCCTTTGGGGTGCAGGAAGCATTTTGAATGGATTTTCTGGTGGGCAGAATCAGTCGTCGATTGCTTTGGCTGAGAAGGATGTGCTGCCTTGTCGCGACATCTTTTTCGCGAATTATACCCGTAGATATCAGGTATCTGGTAGTTAGATGTCGGACTGTAGGATTCGACTTCCTCGTGATCTTCTCTTTTATTGATGAAGACTATTCTTGCGTTGTGACCAATGTCGATAACATTGTGCAAGTCATTGTTGAAGTAGTCAAACGAGTTGCCCAGTTGTTGTTGATGTTCTGTCTTGAGAATCATCTTTGGGTTGTTGTCTAGGTGGACGGTGACTGTGATTCCTGGTGGAGGGATTTCGTGGCTAGCTGCTGCTGCTTCGGTTATCTCCGGTTTGGAGAGGAATTCGTCGTAGTCCAAGTCTTCCAGTGTTGTAGAATCACTTTTTCGGTTTGTGGCATCCGAAAGAAAAACCATGAAAATTTCGCAATTATTGCTGCGGATTTTCGAATTGATGTTGTCTTCCTTGAGCGGGAGACCTAGTTGAAACAGTAGTTCTTCGTCTTCTGAGAGTTGTTGTCTCCTTTGATTTACGGACTGCCGATCTCCTTTTGTAGTGACTGAAGAAGTCGACTTCTTGTCGGATTCGGTTCTCTTGCCCGAATCAGCTTGTGGTGCGAGTTGGTTTCTTTTGATGTCCGAAGGTAGGTAGACTTTCCTGTCTTGCTTGACTCTGGTCGGGAATCCGAGTGTGTGTCGCAGAAGATCTTCGTCGTGCGGGATGTGGTCCGCTGGGTGCCATCCGCCTTCGACTCGAACTGAGAGTTCGTTTATGAATTTGTTGTAATTATCCAATTTGTTCAGTTTTTCCGAAGAAGATGTCTGTGGCATGCGGTGGTCCTCTTGCGGGGTAGGGGAACTCGGAGTTTGGACAACGTTGCACCAGCGATTCATGTAATCTTCGATTGAAATAGAGTCTCCTTCAGGGCGGGATTCGGACAAGTGTTGGTCCAATTGAGTTGGTGACTTGCTTTGTGAATCATCCCATAGGTTTTTTGCTTTGGACTGCTCCCAGAGAGCTTCAAGCTTGTCGGGATTGCTTAATCCTTTCGTGAACAAGTCGATGTCATGTGACCAATCAGCTAATTCATCTTCGGGAATTGGTTCATCCAATTGTTCGAGATATTTGATGAAAGCTTGGTCTTGTTCTAGTTCTGCAGAGTTGAGAGTCCATTGAGTGGAGGATTCTTCAAGAGTAGTATTGATGCTGAGTATGTCTTTCGCTTTCTGGAGGCAGTGCTCGATCTTGTCATCGATATCATCGATGTTTGAAAAAGTGTGCTTCGACTGCTTCTTTTTGTGAGTAGTTTTCTTGAAGCTAATCCTTGACCTTTTCTTCCGTAAACTTGGTTCAGAGACGCAGATGCAATTGGAAAGTGTGGTCTTTCAGTTCGTGGAAGTTTACTACTTGGAATCTTCCAACAGTTCCTTCAAATACTCTTCCAATTCGGAAAGTGTTTTGGCTTTGATTGCGTCGAATTCGGGCTTCATTGATGAGGTCCGAAACTCCGACTTTTTCGAGTTGATCAATGAATTCGTCGAATTCGCATTGTTTTGCTGCTTCTGAAACTTCTGGAGGATCTTGGTCGATTGAGCAGCTTTTGAAGCCGCCTGATCCGTCGGCGATGAAGATCCAAGAGTCGATGCAAAGGGAAGTGCCTTCTTCGAGCACATGATTGTCGTCGAGAGAAGCCATCGAATTCTTCTGCCGATCGTTGGCGAGAGGCCCCACGGTGGGCGCTAGCTGTCGGTGTTTTACCGTCGGGTTCTCCGGGGGTACCCCAAAGAGAGTGGTGATGAGTATGGACTCGTCGAGATCAGAACGCGATGGTGCAAGGAACACAAGAATTTAGACAGGTTCGGGCCGCCGGAGCGTAATACTCTACGTCCTGTGTGGTGGTTTGTATTCCCTCTTGTATTGTTCGATGTTTTAGAGGGGTCCCTGCTCGCCCTTATATGATCGGGGAAGCAGGGTTACATGGAAATCCTAGTCTGCGTTCTGCTAGGATTCTAGTCCGAGAGGTTCGGCTAGTTCCCAAGACTCTTGACTAGTTCTACTCCTATTCGGGTAGATACAAAAAGAGGTAGGCATACCCATGTGCTACTCCCTATTCTAGAATATTCCGTGCCTGTAGGTAGTCCTACTGTCCCGGATCCCGTTCGCCGCGCCGCGCCTCCCCTTCGCCGCGCCTCCCATAGAGCAGAGGGTGTAGGGGGCGGTGTCGGGGATGGAGGAAGAAATGGAAGGGGAAGAAGGGGAAAGATAGGGAGGAAGGTGGTCAGCGTGGCTTTGTGGGGGGGTTCGCCCGTGAGTTGGCTTCCGCAGAGGCGATTGTAAAATCAGTATTGGGAGGCAAAGCTGCAGGAGTTACTTACAGAGTTGCTCTGCATGTAAGCCATGCTTCGGCACCCGAGGACGATGACTTTGTTGTCGTCTGCCGAAAGCACGTAGGGGGTGTTGTTCAAGTTGATCCACGCG
>Ga0214503_1000084_pt1 | contig 8584 bp, 5 predicted proteins | sample G5R2MT_7_FD_206139 | JGI IMG/M metagenome (GOLD analysis project Ga0214503, IMG submission 206139) | Metatranscriptome of phyllosphere microbial comminities from switchgrass, GLBRC, Michigan, United States - G5R2_NF_12SEP2016_LR2... | ecosystem: Host-associated > Plants > Phyllosphere >... | reverse complement strand
TTTTACTTTTATGCTTTACAAAATAGACTTGAAAACTTTAAAAAATGATTGAAATATTTTAGAGAACTTTTTAAACTTTTTAAACAATACTAATAAAAAAATTAAATTGAGTATGATTAGAAAAATATTCATACCATTAAATTTAAAGTTAAGTGTGTATAAATTAACTATTTTTTATTTTTTAAATTTTAATGTTAAAATAAAAACAATATGTGATAATAAAAATTTTTTTTTTTTAAAAAATAATTTCTACTACACAGATATTTTTTCAAAAAACAACCTTTTATTTAGTTATATAAAAAATATAAAATATAAAAATTTATTTAATACCTTTTTAAACATAAATAGTATACATTGAGTCTTTTAAAAACTATTTACAATTATTTATTTAAAAGTGAAAAAAAACAAATATTAATGCAATTCAACAGGTTGAAAAGCCTAAAACTAAAAGTAAATTAATTATAGAAGAAAAAGACGATATAATGAACTCTCCTTTAGAGTCATTTAATGTTATGATTGAGAATAATATCAACCTTTTTAGTAATGTTTCGTTAAATATATTTTTAATTTTTTTTTCTATAATTTTATTTTTTTCTTATTTTAATAATAGAAGTATAAAAAAAAATATTCCATTAATTAACTTATTGAGTTTCTTTTTTGATTTTTTTTTTAATACTTTTAAAAATTTAGTTCCAAATGTAAGATATGAAAGATATTTTTTTATATTGTTAACTACTTTTATTTTTATTGTTTTCGAAAATTTAGGAAGTTTTTATTTTTTAGAATTACCTTTTAGTTCACATGCAGTTATAACTTTGTTTTTAAGTTTCATATTATTTTTTAATTATGTAATAACAATGGTAATCAATTTTAATGAATTAAGCTATAAAAAATTTGTTCAAAAAAATATAAATATATTTTTTGCTTGTTTTTTATTTTTTATAGAATTAATATCGTTTTTAATAAGACCATTTAGTTTAGGTATTCGTTTATTTGCAAATATATTATCAGGACATATATTAGTACATATATTTTTTACAGCTTTTATATTTGCATTTAAATTTATGTTCTGATTTTCTTTATTAATTTTAATATTTTGTTTATTCATACTAGTTATGGAAATTTTCGTGGCTATAGTTCAAGCTTACATATTTTTTATATTAAATTTAATTTATTTAAATGAAACTTCTAAATTGCATCTATAAAAATGAATAATACAAAAAGATTTTTTAGACAAATAATCTATACTGAAGATTTTAATAATAGTACAATTTTTGGTTTATTTAAAACTTTAGGCAAAAGAATTTTAGCTGACTTTAAAGTAGTTTATGATTCTTTAGAATTTAAATTGCAAACAATTTTAGAACCTGAGAGCGAAAAAGATTTAATATTTAAACAAAATAAATTTCCCACTTTTTCTTCTATTATAGAAGTTTTAGGAACAAGACAAAAAAATAAGTTTTACCCTGCTAATCCTAGTTTATGAGTAGTTTTTGTTTCTTGTTTTATGGGAATATTAATTATTATTTTCGTGTCTATTTTGCATTCGCAAGATTTTATAACAGTTGTTTATAAGCAATTTGGCGTGGCGATAGTAGGATCTATTTTATGTATAACTTTTTGAGTGTCATTATTTTATAAAGAAAAAGTTTATGGATATCACACCGATCTAATAAGAAATAACATAACATTGAGTTTTTGAATTTTTTTATTTACTGAAGGTTTATGTTTTATGTCGTTGTTTTGAACTTTTTTTCATTCTTTATTAGCTGCAAGTGCACATATAGGTCAGTTTGCTCCGGGAGAAGGTATAGTAAATTATTATTTAGATGAAGACGTGGTAATGCATCCTTATTGAAGTGTATTTCTTTTTACAGATATGACAGATGTAAAAGTACATAATTTTCCAGATGACATTACAAACAAGTATACTTATGATCATACATTAGCTGTTAGATTTCATTTTAATTTATTTGATTGCGGTCAACTTATAGATCCTTATGGATATCCGGCTTTAAATACAGCTTTATTGTTAATTTCTGCTACAGTGTTAAATTCTGGTCATGCAAAATTAAAAATGGGTAAGTATTTAAAATCCTTTTTTTTTTTAGCTTTAACATTATTACTTGGTGTAATATTTTTGTGCGTTCAATTTTTAGAAATAAAAGGTTGTACATTACAGTATAATGATGGAATTTATGCCTGTAGCTTTTATAGTTTAACAGGTCTACATGGAATTCATGTAATTTTAGGTGTTTTTGCTTTATTTTTATGTTTTATAAATTTTATAAAAGGTAATTATACTAGAAAAAGACATGATACATTTTGATGTGCTGTAGTTTATTGACATTTTGTAGATGTAGTTTGAGTATTAGTATATTTATTGATTTACTGTTGACCTTCTTGTCTTTATTTTTCAGATGGTGTTAGATACTCTTATTTAGGATACAAAGATTATTGTTTTAATATAAACACAAAAGTTTTTGAGAAAAGTTTATTTGAAAAAATTGTAAATGATGATATTGCATTAAGTTTCGAAATTATAAATAATTATATCTCTCATAATAGTGCTTACAATGAATACAAAACATGTAAAAGTGTTTTTTTTTCTTTGGATAACTGTAATCTTGAAGCAAAGAGAGAGCTTCATTGTCATTTTTGTAAATACGTTAGTGAACCACAATTTACATTTCGTATTCCTTTTATTAATAGAGAAGTACTTGAAGAAAATGACTATGATGGGCGTGGATTTTTGTTTCAACCAGAATTTACTAATGAATGTCTCAGAAAAGATCCATACTATACAGAGTTTTTCAATAAAGTTGAAGGTATTGAAAATAACAATAATACCATGTATTTTTTGGACATCCTTCGTTTTAAAAGAAAATTACTTGATAAAGAATTAATTGCATTTTTTTTTAATGAATTTAATAAAGGTTTATTTAAAAATCATATGTTTATTGAAAATAAAATAGAAAAAAATAGAGTTTCAAATTTTATTTATAGACATCATAGTTTAAATAATTTTATTTATAGACATCATAGTTTAAATAATTTTCCTGAAATAGATTTTTCTTTAGTTACTGATTATATTGTAAATGGTTATAAAAAAATGGAGAAAAAAAGAGAAATAGCTAAATTCGCATGTACTCTTATTTTAGATATAGTTAGAGAAGAAAGTATAATTAGAAATAATATTTCTAATAATAAACTTGCTCTTGCCGTATTAGGATCTCCAAGTGTAATTGACCCACAAATGTTTAGATTTATAACACCAGAGGATATAAAAGAAAGTGAAGCATATCATAATTTTTTTGTAAAAATATTCCATGAATTATCTTCTCAAGAAAGTTTTGCTATTGATCATAAAGAAATAAATACTAAATTTTTACTTAAACATAAAATTTGAAAAGAAATTTTTAAATGTAATAAAAATTTAAATAGAGAGTTAACTAGTGATTATCCTCTTTTAAAAACATTTTATAGAAATAAATATTTTCACGCTTTTTTGGCGCCAAAAAATAATCTTAGTCTAGAAGAACAAATACTTGCTGTTTCGAATTGTTATGATATGTATGAACAAAATGATAAATTAAAACACTCTATAAATATACCAAAAGATTGAGTTATGAATCTATCAGAAGTAATAAACTTATCAAGGCACAAATTTAAAGCTGATATTAAATTTGCAGCTCAACTTTCAGCATGTTATTTAGAAAATAATAGAAATGAAGAAAATGATAAATTATTAGAAAAAACACGCAAAGCTTTTACGGAACCAACAAATTTATGTGTCTATAACGATAGAATAGCAAAAATGTTAATGACTGCTTATTATTTTACTTTGAACAATCTATCTGACCGAGATCTAGCTACTTTACCTGGTTCTGAAATTATAGAACGAATGGAAGATTACAGATGAATACACCCTAGAGTTTTAAATTCTGAACAGAAACCATATGAAATTTCAAAAGAAAATATTGCCATGCTGCATGAAAAATATTCGGGTCTTGAATTAATAAAAAAAAAACATTTAGATGCAAAAGTTGAAGAAACTTGCGGAAAAGAATCTTTTTTATATAAAGCAGGAATTATGAGAACTGAAATAGATAATTCAGATATTGAAGACAGGAGACGTTCTTGTTTAGCTATAATACCAATTGATCCCGCTCCGAAAACATTATCTGAAGTATTAGCAAAACAAGGAAGAAAAGGATTAGCTATTTGTAATTTAGTACATTCAGACATAAATATGCGTGATGAAAATAACTCTTTTCTTGCTGATTTTAAAAACATAAAAAACTTATTAAAGTATACGTTAAGAAAACAAGTAACATTTTATGAAAACAAACCATATTATGATGTAACTGCTAGAATTCTTTACAGAAAATGACCTTCAGTTGATCATCATTATGCTGAAGTAGCTAAAGCAATATCTGAAATAACTGGTAAGGAAGAAACTCGCTGTCCTGATAAAGAACTTTTTGTAAATTTTTGTAGTTTAAATGATGTTTGAATGAAAAACGATGCATTTTATTCACAACAATTACTTGAAGAGATTGAAAAAAAAAGAAAACATCTTAATAAAATAAATGCTTTAAGAAAAAATAAAATAGACATTCATCTTACTTATTTTGAATTATACAGAACAAGAAAGTACATGAATTATTCGGAATTAAAAAATGATAAGCATTTATATGCAGTTTTTTTAAATGTATTACATCCATTAGCTTTTGATTATTTAGATCGATGAGCTATTTCTGATTTTAAAACTTGAAGAGGTAAAATAAAATTCCCTATATTATTTATATTGTATCATATAAATATAAATTGAGCTTTTACCTTTGCTGCAAGATTCACACCTTATCTTTTAACTAGTGATTTTAAATGTATATGAGGTGATTTATTATATACACGTAAACCAAAATGGGCTTTAAAGAAGGATTAAATTTATATTTTAAAGCTTTTTTTATTTTAAATAAAAATCAAAAAGATTATATAACAAAATGATTTATGAGTACAAATCATAGAATAATAGGAACTTTATATTTTATATTGGGAATTATAGCAGGTATAATGGGTACAACTTATTCTATAATTATAAGATTAGAATTGTCTTCTCCAGATTTTTCTATATTAAATTTTAATAATCAAATTTATAATTCTGTAGTTACAACCCACGCTATATTAATGATATTTTATTTTATTATGCCTATAATGATTGGTGGTTTTGGTAATTGATTTATACCAATAATGATAGGTGCACCAGATATGTCTTTTGCAAGATTAAATAATTTTAGTTTTTGATTATTAGTGCCTTCATTTTTTTTAATAAGTTTATCTACTATATGCGATTTAGGTTCAGGTACTGGTTGAACTATGTATCCACCTTTAAGTGATATATTATATCACCCAGGTTTGTCAGTAGATTTAGCTATATTTAGTTTACATTTAGCAGGTATATCCAGTATTGCCGGAGCTATAAATTATATATTAACTATATATAACATGAGATCTATTTTAATGCCTTTTTTAAAAATGCCTTTATTTATTTGAACAACATTAATAACATCGTTTTTACTTGTAGCATCTCTTCCTGTTTTAGCTGTAGCTCTAACTTTATTACTTTCAGATAGACACTTTAATAGTTCTTTTTTTGATCCTAATGGCGGTGGCGATCCAGTTTTATATCAACATTTGTTTTGATTTTTTGGACACCCTGAAGTTTATATATTAATATTACCTGCTTTTGGGGTAGTAAGTCACGTTTTATGTTCATTTTCTAATAAAAAAATTTTTGGTTATAAAGGTATGGTTGCAGCTATAATGTTAATTGGTATTTTAGGTTTTATTGTATGAGGTCATCACATGTATACAGTTGGTTTAGATGTAGATTCTAGAGCATATTTTATGGGTGCAACTATGTGTATTGCTATACCAACTGGAATAAAAATATTTAGTTGATTAGGTACAATATGAGGTGGTTTGATAAATTTTAAAACTCCTTTTTTATTTTCTGTAGGTTTTATAATATTATTTACTATAGGAGGTTTAACTGGAATTGTTTTATCTAATGCAACGATTGATGTTTCTTTACATGATACTTACTATGTAATTGCACATTTTCATTACGTTTTATCAATGGGCGCTGTTTTTGGTTTTTTCTCAGCTTTTTATTATTGATATTGAAAAATTACAGGTTTAAATTATAATGAGAAATTAGGTAAAATTCATTTTTGAATGACTTTAATTGGTGTTAATGTAACATTTTTTCCTATGCATTTTTTAGGTTTAAATTGCATGCCAAGAAGAATAACTGAATATCCTGATGTTTATTTATATTGAAATACAATAGCATCATATGGCTCTATTTTTACTTTTTCTGTTTTATTTTTTTTTTATTATATAATTTTAAATTCTTTTTATATTAATAATTTTTATATATTTATAAAAATTAATTTTATTACTGTATTTTTTAACAAAATCGTAAATTTTTTATTTAAAATATCTATTAATATTTTTAATTTTTTCGTGTTTATAAAAAATGAATTTGTAGAGACTTGAAAAGAAACTGTATTTAGCCAGTATTATGCAGAAGCTAAAGATAGAATTTTATTAAAAAAAAATGATGAAGATCATTATTATAGATGTAAAAGAGCTGGATTGACTGATTTTATGAAAAATAGAGTAACATATAATGATGTTTTAAATGATGTAAAAAAATTAAAAGAAGACAAATATGATAGATTTTTTTGACAAATGGATTTATTGAAATATGTAGTTGAAAACGAAGAAAAAATAACAAATAAGCATATAAAGTTAAAATATAGAATTCCACACGGTTGTACTGAAAAGCAATATATTGATATGTTAATTTTTGTAAAAAAAGAAACTTCAAAGCAGAGAATTAAGGAACAAAATATTAAAAATGAAAATGATAATGAGATTTTCTTTACCAGTGACGATTTTGTCGCTGGTAACTTTTCTGAAGAAATTCAAAAAAATAATAAAAATAATGGATAAAAAACCTACACAATATGAACTTTGACTAGATGCTATTGTAATATATTTTGGTGGTAATATTGAAGATAAGTACGATGTAGGTGTTGATATGTTTAGTGAATTTTGATTTGGCGAAATATGATACGCTTTTGATCCTTTTTGTAGAGGAGAAATTACATTTATGGAAGCTTTTTTAGCTCATTATAAGTGTATGTTTATAGTATATTTCGCTTTTTTTCAAATAATGGCTGTTATGTCTACAGCTTTTATCACTTTAGGTGAAAGAAGTATAATAGCTGATTATCAAGGTAGAAAAGGTCCTAGAAAAACAGGGTCTAGCGGTTTTTTACAGCCTATAGCTGATGCTCTTAAACTTTTACTTAAAGAAAAAATATCTGTTAGATTTATTCAAGAACATGTTTTTACAATAGCTACTTGAGCTGCACTTTTTGTATCTTTTATATTATGACTTTTATTACCATTAGGGTTAGACACATATTTATTAAGTTTAGATTTTACAAGTTTTTTTTTAATAAACATAGGTATATTACACATTTTCGCTATAGTTTTTGCTAGTTGATCTTCAAATTCAAAATATGCTTTTTTAGGAGGATTTAGATCTGCAGCTCAAATGGTATCTTATGAATTATGTATAGGTTTATCTTTAGGCGTTATATTTAAGTATTCTAAAAATTTATCAGTAGTTGCTGCTGATTATTTTGGTACAGAAGTAGGTAGTTTTGTATATTATTTAGTAGGTTTAGCTATTATTTTTTTTATTGCAAGTTTAGCTGAATTAAATAGACATCCTTTTGATTTACCTGAAGCCGAAGCTGAATTAGTTGCTGGATACAATGTAGAATATACAGGTATTAGATTTGCTTTATTTTTTTTAGCTGAATATTTATCTGTAGTATATTATTCTGTTTTGTTTAATAAATTGTATATCGGTGAAAGTTGCTATTTAAGTGTAAATCTTGTAAATATAGCAGCTCTTATATTTTTTATAATAACTTTAAGAACTTTAATACCTAGGTATAGATATGATCAGCTTATGCGAATAAATTGAAAGTGTTTTCTTCCTATATTGGTGGTATCTGCTGCTTTTTTAACTTTATTGGAATTTTTATTGACATAAATTTTGAAAAAAAAAAATAAATCTAATTATTATTTTCATTTAATATTAAAAAAGCCAAAAGAAAATACTAAACAAATAGACAAAAAAAAATCAGCTGTACTTGTATTGTGTTTTAAAAAAAAACATTCTAAATATTTCGTTATAGAAAAAGTGGGTTCTTTAGATTTTAAAAAAAATATTTTTTTTTTAAATTTTTTCAGATTTATTTATTGATTACAATATTTTCCCGGGTTTTCAGTTAAATGTTGAAAAATAGTTTATAAATATTTATTAAGTAGCGTAAAATTCTTATTATAAATTTGCCACAATTTGACGTTATTTCTAATTATTACATAATACAAATTTTTTCTGTTTTTTTTTTTAGCATTTTATATTTTTTTCACTATGGCTTTAAATGGTATATATAAATTTATTAATGTATTAAAAATAAATAAAAAAAAAGAA
>Ga0214503_1000078_pt1 | contig 8763 bp, 1 predicted proteins | sample G5R2MT_7_FD_206139 | JGI IMG/M metagenome (GOLD analysis project Ga0214503, IMG submission 206139) | Metatranscriptome of phyllosphere microbial comminities from switchgrass, GLBRC, Michigan, United States - G5R2_NF_12SEP2016_LR2... | ecosystem: Host-associated > Plants > Phyllosphere >... | reverse complement strand
CTAGAATCTATTGGAAATTAATGAAAAAGTTTCTTAGCTCTTGAAATTTTTAAATTTCAAATTTTGATTGAAAGAAAGGCACAAGTATGTAATTTAAAAAAAAAACAAATTTATTTAAAACTATATTTAATTAATTGAAAAATAATTTAATTAAACCATCTTGAAAAGCTAGTTGGATAGTAAATTTGACCAATTATTTCGCCATTTTTTGGATCCCATTTGCCTTGGAAACTGGTTTGTTGATTGAAAGCAAAGTTATGTAAACTTTGATGTAATTTTAAATTTTTAATTTGATTTTTAACATTTACGATTACTCTTCTAAATTGTTCAATTGTTTTGTGTAATTTAACGTGTTTTAAAGTTTGATATAAAAATTGATATACTTTCTCTGCATTATCTTCATTTGATCTAATTAAATCTTTTACTTGCTCTTCAATTTGATTTGATAATTTTACGATTACTTCATGATCGAATTTTTGTTTCATCTCTCTAAATTGTTGAATAATTTGTTCAATCATTTCTTGAATTTTTGCTTGAATTTCTTCAACATTTTTAACTTGATCTACAATTTTATCAGTGATTTGTGCAATTTTTTGTTCTAAATTAAAATTCCATACATTACGTAAATGATGATTAATTTTTTCATTTACTTTTCTCATAAAATCAAAAACATTTGGTAAATGTTTTTGTAATAATCTTAAATAATCATCTGCAACTTGTTCTAGATCGTTAACTGCTTTTTTGATCAATCTTTTTGCATTTTCAGATTGTTCATCAATTCTTAAGTTATCATATTGTTGATTTAAAATTTCAGAAATTTCTTTGGTATGTCTTTTTGCAACATTTCTAATTTTATTATCTAAATGATTTACTGAATTTTGAACTTGATAAACTAAATCTTTGTTTGCTTTTAAATGAATTTTAGCGTAATTTAAGTTATCTTTTACTAATTGAATAAAAGCAACTTTTTCAGTTTTACCATGTTTGTTAAATAATTCAATTGCAAATAAGGTGTTTCTTTCACTTACAAATTTAATTAAATAATTTGAGGTAATACGTTCATTTTCATAATTAGTAATATCAACTTGATTATCTTTGTTCAAAACTAATTTAGTTTTTCTTACTAAATTATCAGTTTGAGCTTTCAATTGTACGATGGTTTTTCTATCAAAACTTTGCTCCCAATTCATTTGTAATTTATGTTTATTATTTAATTCAATCTTTGCAAATCTTTGATTTAAATTTAATTGTGCTAATAATTCACCTGTCATTTTTTGTGAATTCTTTTTGAAAACAGTCCAATTAACTTGGTGATGTACTAAATGATAATTCATTGCCCATCTATAATGAACATCTAAAATTGGTTGATTTTGATGACTAATATTATAATGGAAAACTCTAACGTTTTGTTCATTCATTATTTCAAATAAAGTAGATACTCTATTTTGTTGATTAACTGAGGCATCATATGCGAAAAAGAAAACGAATGGTCTTTGATGATCTAATTCTCTTAATTCAACACGTGCTTGCATTTCTAATGGATGTTTCATTTCTGGATGATGGACACTTGATTTAGTTACAACAATAAGTTCATCATTATGCATAGTGATTAAATTATCGAATTGAATAGTATAAATATTATTTGGTTGATTTTGTGAATTTGGTAAAACAGCTAAATTAACTAAAACATGACCATTTGTTTGAGTAGATAGATCGTATCTCATTTCAACAACTCTATTAGGTAAATGAACAATAAATTTACCTTGTTTTAAATGAACATTAATTGAATAACCATATGAATAATTATTTGATTTATTTACTTTTAAAACATGTTCTAATCTTTCATTTAAATTATTTAATTTATAAACAATTTCTGATCTTTTACCATTTAATGTTAAATAACCATTTACATTTAAGTCTACTGTTGAACCAGACATATGTAATTTAGTATCGAATTGACCAATTTTTTCGTTTCTTGAATGTAATTCTGATTGCATAACAATTTGGTTTGATTCTTTTCTCATTTCAGTTTTTAAAGAATAATTATGTTCTTCAGTTTGTAAATGAGCTGAAATTCTGTTTTCTGATCTTTTAGTAGTATCAATTTCAAATTTAAGATTTTGATTTTTTTCTTTATTTTGATAATGAATATTTGCACGAATTTGATTATCTTTTGATAATTTAATTTCTACATTTGAATTTACTTTAAATGCATTTAATTTAGCATCTAATGATTTATCTTCATTAGTACGTAATTTAGCATCAATATCAATAACTTGTTTTTGTCTTTGATCGGCATTAATTTTAACATGAACTAAATCTCTATTAATTCTTAAAGTACCAGTTGATCTGATTTCTCTTCTTTTATTTGAATAATCTAATTTAATTTCTTTGTTTTGTTCATTTGTTTTTAAATTGATTTCATGCTCTTGAATTTTAGCTGAACCATCAATATCACGTCTATTAACCATTCTTAAATTTAATTTATGCATTTCTTCATTTTGGTAAATTGTTTCTGAACGTAAAGATCTAGAATTTAAGTCTAAAACAGTTGAATGTTTAAATTGATTACTTTTTTCATTAAGCTCAACTGTAAAACGTCTGTTTACATTTGCTTCAATTTTTAAATCACTGTTTTTGATTTCACCTGATGCAAATAATTGTTTAGTTGTTGGATTAATTCTAAAATCAACATTAATCATTCTTTTTGATCTTTTTTCAGTCATTGAATTAATTTTTAATTCATTTTGTTGTTTTAAAAAGGTGATAGTAGTTTTGTGTTTGATTTGATCTCTTTTATTCTCAAAAGATAATTTAGCTTCGGCTGGAGAACGTACGAAATCTAATTCAGTATTTAATTTTAAATTTTCACCATTTACTTTGAAAAAAGCTTCACCACTTTTGTGTAATTTCAATTCTGCTGATTGAGTAATAGAATTTTTACGATTTTCAATTCTAACATTTAACATAGTTTTTCTTTGGTGGTGGGCAATTAAATTATAAGTTGAATCATGTTTATTATCAACAACATCTAAATTGAATTGATGATCTTTTGATCCTCTTTGCCAATTTGATTTAATTTCATAATCTTGAGCTTTAATTTTTAATGTTGCTTCTTTTTGTTGACCATTTAAATTTACATTAAAATTCATTTCTTTGTCTTGTTTATGTGCCATTTCAATATTAATTTTTTTTAAACTATCAATACCGAAAACTACGGATAAAATTCTTTCACCATTTTTTGAGGTAGATGATTCAATTTTGGCGATCTTATTTCTTAAATCAACGATTTGAATAGTAGTTGAATGCTTTAAACCATTTTGGTGCTTAAATTTAATCTCAACTGCTGAATTTCTTCTATAATTTGCTTCAGCGGTAAATTTTTTAGTTTCAGTTTTAGTATATGAATCTTCATTCATTGATAATTTGGTGTTATGTTTCAAAACATTTTGATTGTTTTTAGAATGATCGATATTTAAAATCCAATTAGAACCTTGATTAATAACCTCTGATTGATGATGTAAATTGTGTTTTTTATCATTAATAACTAATCTAACATTTTTCTCTTGACCAATAGGTTTCATTGAAAAATCTAAATCAGTATGTTCATTAGTCCATTGTAATTTAGATTCTTGTTTTGATACTTGACCAAATAATCTAGTAGTTCTTTTTTCATTGTTTAAGTGTTTGAATTCAACTTTAACTAATTGATTTTCGTATTTTAAAACTAATTCTTCTCTTAAATTTTTTCTTTGATTTTCTAGAACAATGTTAAATAATTTTTCGTTTGATTGTCTTTGAGCTACATTAGTTTTACCAGTGATTTTCCAATCGAATGCTTCAATTTTCAAAGATGAAGGACTGTTTGATTCAACTTGTAAATCTAAATTACCGATAACTTGTTGATTTTGATGAGTTTTTGATTTAATAGTGTATCTGTTATTTGAATTTTTTTCAATTTTAAATTGTTGTTTGATTGGTCTTGAGAAATAATTTGATTCAATTTCAAAAGTTGCCCATTCTTGACCATTATGTTGATGTCTTGCAATTAAATTACCTAATTTACTTGAAACTACTGCTTCAGCTTTTTGATTTCTTTGATAATCGATTGAAATATCAGCGATTTCTTGTTGATTTTTAGTAGTTTTTGATTTTAAATTAATTAATTGTTTGCCAGACCAATTTAATTTAGTTTGGTGATGATATTGATGTTGTTTGGCTTTTAATTCAACATTAACTTGTTTGTTTTGTTGATTTGATAAATCGCCAATTACATTAACTAAGAATAATTGGTTATCCATGTTTAATTGTGATTGACCTTTTTTGTTTAAAATTATTTTAACATCTGAAACGACGACATTGTTTTTTCTTAATGCATGTCTCAATTCAAATAAATTAGAATTTAATTTTAAAGCTGATTTATGTTTAATAGTAATTGATTTTGATGGTACTTTAATTTCAGCATCTAATTCATGGTGTAATCTTGGTACATTTAATGAATGTTCTTTCATTTTATAAACATAGTTCATTTCAATATGTTGACCTTTTTTTAATTGTAATAAGGTTTGACCATGATACTCTGAAGTTTGTTGTTCTTCAATTTTGTGGACCAATTTAAATTCATTGTTTTCAATATTGATTCTAGCCTCAACATTAAAGTTTAATGGTCTAGTTTCAGGTAATTGATAACTCATTTCACCTTTGTATTGTTTATTGGTTTGTACATCTCTTGCGGTTAATTGAACATTATATTTTTGTTGAGTTCTTTGCCAGTTAGTTTTAGCTTGAACCTCATAATGTGCTGAAAATGGAATAACTTCAATTTTTAAATAATTTTCCCATAAAGATGAGATTTTAGCTGATGCTTTGTTCATTTTTAATTGTTGTAAAATGTGTACTTGACGTTGTCTTTGACCATTTTGATTATTCCAGAAAGCTTCTAATTCATTTTCAATTTCTTGTTCAATACGGTTTACGAAATTCCATGAAACTTGGAAATTTTCGAAATCAGTATTAGGTACGTTTAATTCTAAATCAGCTTTGTATTTTTTGTTTTCTTGATTACTTAAATCTTTTAAAGCAACTTTCCATTTGTAAGTAGTTGGTGATTGTCTAGCATTCAAATGAATAATTTCTAAATCTGATGAAATACCAGTTTGACTTTTATCAACATTTGAGACAAATCTCATTGATGAACCAGTAAACCAGAATGCTTGTAAATCAGTAGCTAATTTGAAATTTTCATTTGAATCAAATTTACCTGATTTAATGATTGATGCTTTGATAAAATGTTTGTTTGTCATACTGTCTTTTAATTCAATAACTAAATTTTCTTTTTTACCAGAATTGATTAAACCAAATCTACCAGTATAGTGTAATTTACGCATACCAGGAACAACTAATCTGATGGTTGGTTTAATTAATTGTTCACCATCTTGTTGAGTTTTTTCACCACCAATTTCTGCTTCATATGATTGGCCATCAACTCTTAAAGTTGTTTTTAAACCAATTTTATGTTGATTAAAATGATATCTAGCTTCAATTTTAGCTGATTTAATTGGATTTGTTAAATCAATATGCATTACTTTTGAATCTTTTTCATTTTGTAATTCAACTTTCATTGAAACATGACGGTTAATTCTTGAACCAGGAGTATTGAAAGCTAAATGTAAAATTTTTGCTTGACCAGAGTGTTGAGAAAATGGAGTTTCAACAGTAACTTCCCATTGTCTGAATGATTTATCAGATTTTTCTAAATATAAATGCATTTCTAATGGACCATTTGATAAAAAGTTTAATGCATCTTTTTCAATTAAATTTTCTGGATGAACTGCTTGATAACAAACTTTGACACCTAAAACTTTATCTAAAACATGAGTACATGAATTTCTAGTATTTTTTTGAACATTTAATTCTTCAATAGTATTAGCAACTGTTTGTAATTTAATTGCGGATTTAACACTTAAGATTTCTAAACGATCTTCAGGCATTGAAACTGAAAATTTGGTTGGTACACCATTTTTATGTTCAACGTTTAATTTTAAACCTGGTGCTGAATGCATTTGGAAGTGGTATTGTACTGATGGACGTTGATTCATTAAAGTGAAACCCATTTCATAATGAAAATCACTAGCAACTGAAGGATAGAATTCACCATTTTGATTTTTTAAAGCAGCAACAACGACCAATTTATGACCTGAATGTACTGGCAAACCGTGTGCAGTAGGCATTTTGTGTTGTTTACTAGCTAAAACGAAAGTGAATGCATTATCACCTTTTAAATGATTGAAAATTTGTTCGAAAATTTGTTCACGTTGATTATATTGATGTTTTAAAGTTCTTGAAAATTCTTGAATATCTTTTAAGTTGATGTATAAAACAGTTTTATCTTGAACACGTAAGTGAATTGAAGCATCGATTTCATCTAATCTTCTATTACTTAAATCAATTTTATTTAAATTTAATAAATTAACTAATCTATTAATTCTATGATTTAATTGTTCTTTTGATCTGATTGAAGTAAATTCTTTGACTTCATCGACAATTTCATTGACATTCATTTGTTGGGTTAATTTTTGTACCATTTGTTGTGCAACTTCTGGTAAACCATTTTGTCTTAAGGTAATTTCTACTGATTTCATTTGTAAATTTTCTTTATTTAAATCAAATCTAGCTCTTACATTACGTAATTGTTTTTGTTCATCAAAAACTAAATCAGCTTCAACTTGAGCGCCAACATTTAATCTATTGATTTGTTGAGTGAATTGAACATGTCTTGATTGTCTGAAATCATTTCTTTGGAATTTTTTTTCTGGTAAATCAAAAGTTGAAACAATTCTTCTTAAAGTTTCAAATTCATTTAATTGAGATTCTCTTGCATTTTTGAAGAATGAAACAACATATGAACCAACTTGTTTGTTTGATTCAGTTTTTAAGACATTGTACAAATGATGTACTTTTTCTTGGTTGTTTACTAAAATTTGGAAAGCAGCAATTCTCAATTCAGCTTCATTTGATTGATTTTCGAAAATTTTGAATAATTTTTGATAAAATCTTTCTTCAGAAACGTGTTGTTCTAATGCTTGAATAGCGGCAATTCTAGTTTCAACATTTTTTGATTGGTGTTGAGCAATTTTCAAAATTTGTTCAAATAAATCATGATGTACACCAGTATTTCTTAAAGCTTTTAAAATAACAATTTTTTCTTTTTCTTCAGTTTCTCTAGTTAATTTTTCAACTAAAGCATTAACAACTTGACGATAACGTGAATCTTGTTTAATTTCTTGTTCATCTTTAATTTCATTGATCATACCAGTAATTGCTAATAAAGCTTGTCTTGGTAAATTATCATTGTTAATATGTTCTAAAGCAATTGATAAGATTTCTTCATCAACATTTTCAACATTTGATAACATTGATAACCAAAAAGCAGATCTTACTTTTGATACTTCACCTTGATAGTATTTTTTACCTACAATAACTTTTAAAGCTAAATGAGCTGTTTCTTGAGTACCAGTTTGTGCAACAGTATCAAAGAAAATATCTTGTACTTTATCGTTTTTTCTTGAAACTTTCTCAGCTAAACGTTCTAATTCTTGAACATTTAAAACTGATAAATGTCTTGATAATTGTTTAATTTTTTCTGGAGTTTCTTTTTGTACATTTTTTTGAATATCATTTTGAATATCATCTAAAATTTGTTCAACTGAACGTACAACTTCTTTTAAATCTTGATCAGTATGTCTATTGTAATGTTTTTTGTTAAATGTTAAATTATCTCTAATTAATTGTTTATTAATTGTTTCAGATAATCTTTTTTCAGTTTTAACTAAAGTCAATTTGGTTGAAGTTGAGATATGACTTGAAGCTTTTGAATGAGCAAATGGTAACATTGAATTGTTTTCTTCACAAACAACTGATTTTACTTGATCATTTTTTTCTAATTGAATTTTACAGATTGATCTTTTTGATCTTGTAAAATCACCAGTTAAGATTGAGTTTAAATTTTTACTTCTTTTGGTACAAGTACTTAAGAATTTAGTTTTTTTTAATGTATTTGATGAAATTTTTTCATATTTGGTATCACAATAACCTAAGACATCCTTTTCTACGATTTCTTCAGTTTGTTCACGTACTGATACTTGAATAGTAGACAAGATAGCTTTTTTTAAATTCAAAACCCAAGTTTCTTCATTTTCATCAAAACAAATAGACTCAATTCTACTGTTATCTTGAGAGAATTTAGTTGAATGACGTTCAATTTGTTGTTGCATCAAACGAGCTTCTTTTGGTCCATCAATTTGTACTTTTCTTAAGTGCATTTGATGTTCGCATGGAGAAACTGTTGAGATCTCAACTTTTGCTCTAATTTGAACGTTAGTTTTTTGACCATTTTCTAATTCGATTTCACTTGTGGTTTCATAATTGTAATGGTGAGTTAAACCAATTTCTTTAAATAAATTATTTTCATGGTTTAAACATTGTTTATTACAGGTTGTGGTTCTTTCTGATAAATGTTTAGTTGGTACTGCATTAATAGCACCAATTAACAAAAAGAAAGCAATGAATAATTTAAAATTCATACTTTCTTAAAAATTTTTTTAAACAAAAAAAAAAAAAAAAAAAAATGACAAATTTAAATTTGCCTTAATTTTTACTTGAAAAATTAAGCAATTATTCTGTCCTATTTTTTGAAAAAATTTAACTAATTTTAATAATTCACTTTTTTTAAACCTATACAAATGCACCCAAAGTGAATAGAAT
>Ga0214503_1000071_pt1 | contig 8997 bp, 1 predicted proteins | sample G5R2MT_7_FD_206139 | JGI IMG/M metagenome (GOLD analysis project Ga0214503, IMG submission 206139) | Metatranscriptome of phyllosphere microbial comminities from switchgrass, GLBRC, Michigan, United States - G5R2_NF_12SEP2016_LR2... | ecosystem: Host-associated > Plants > Phyllosphere >... | reverse complement strand
CTGTATATGAAAGGCATTCGATTCACTCGCTCTCTTTTGTGCTTGTAAACATTGTATGTGTATCAGACTGCTGTATGTTATCTTTAAGGAAAAAAAACAAAGAATCAAAAGTGTACCTTTCTAACGAGTGTCGAATTTAAGTTATCAACAACAAAAAAATAACAAAAAAATTTTTTTTTATATATCATTAACTTAGCCCTTTTCTTTAATCTGGGCTTCTATTCTTTCTCAAAAACCAAAAATGGATCATCTCTAAAAGCTCTTCTTCAATTGGAATCACAGAGCCTGAAAAATTAACACAGAAAATGTTGTGAACGAGCTCTGTAGAACCCAATACTAAAAACTAGGTACACAACAGTCACCTCATCGTCATAGTCTAGAAGAAAGAATTGATTTTCTATTTTTTAAATTTATTTTAAAAGAAAAAAGCAACAAAAAAAAAATTAAAACTACAAATGAAATTAGATTTTTTAATAAGAAAAAAATCATTTTTATCTTGAGAAATTCTCTTCAATCATCAAAAAACCCACTTTCCTCTCCTGTACTCTAGAACTATTTTCGAAAAAAAAAAAAGAAAAAGTGAAGAACCTCAACGAACTCATTTTAATATAATGGCTGACGTTGATCCAGATACACTTCTAGAATGGCTGAATACTGGAGAAGGCGATCAACGAGATATGCAGATGATCGCATTGGAGCAGCTATGTATGTTACTGTTAATGTCTGACAATGTAGATCGTTGTTTTGAGATATGCTCGCCAAGAACCTTTCTACCATCATTATGTAAAATATTTCTTGATCAAAAGGCACCTGACAATATATTGGAGGTCACTAGTCGAGCATTAACTTATTATTTAGATGTATCAAACGATTGTTGCAAAAAAATTGTTGCAGTCGATGGTACTTTGAAAGCAATTTGTAGGAAGCTTATTTTAAATGATCAAAGTTCAAGATGTTCACTCGATCTAGCCGAGCAGATCATCAAAGTTCTAGAGCTTATTGTGACCAGAGAATCAAGTGCAGTATTTGATGCAGGTGGCTTAACGTCAGTATTCACATTCATCAAAGATAATGGTCATCGTGTGCATAGAGATACATTGCAATCTGCAATGAATGTGGTATCTAGGCTTTGCTCTAAAGTCGAACCAAATGATCCGTCTATTGAGACTTGTGTACAATCGCTATCAAATTTATTAAAAAGTGATGATCATAATGTGTCTGATGGAGCATTAAGATGCTTTGCGACCTTAGCAGACCGCTATACGAGAAGAAATATAGATCCAGCACCATTAGCTCAACAAGATCTTATTTCACAACTCTTAGTCAGATTGAATAGTATACGTACAAATAGTCATACTTCACAGAATAGTCATTTATCACCGAATAATAATCATAGCAATTCATCATCCACTTCCAGCACACTAGCCTCATCAAATAACAATAATAACTCAACAACTACCGCAACCAACAATAGCCTCAATTCAATCAACTTAACAACAAATAAATTAAACTCAATTTCACGTTTAACTGCTTACACAGTAGGAAATGAGCCTAAAACAGCACAAAGTATAAGCACTGTTATTAGTCTACTATTGACTTTATGTCGTTCATCGCCTTCAATTACAAATACACTACTTCATCTTCAACTACCTGAAGCTATTGAATCTGCTTTACATGGCGATGAACGATGCATACTTGATACAATGAGGTTAGTTGACTTGTTAATTCTACTAATTTTTGAAGGTAGATCTGCTCTACCTAAATCAACTTGTAGTAATTCATCATCTGCTACTACATCAACTAAAATTAATTCATTTCGTCGTATGAGTCTTGGTGAAAATATACATCGTCAACTAATTGAATGCATACGATCTAAAGATACAGATGCTCTAATTGAATCTGTCTTAAGTTGTAATGTTGATGCAAACTATCAAGATGATGTTGGTCAAACTTTGCTCAATTGGAGTTCAGCATTTGGATCAGCTGAAATGGTTACTTTTCTTTGTGAACAAGGTGCTGATGTAAATAAAGGACAACGTTCAAGTAGCTTACATTATGCGGCCTGTTTTGGAAGACCGAACATAGTTAAGATCTTATTAAGATATGGTGCGAATGTTGATTTAAGAGATGAAGATGGTAAGACAGCATTAGATAAAGCAAGAGAAAGAAATGATGAAGGTCATCGTGAGGTGACCAATCTACTTCAATCACCTGCCGAATGGATGTCTAGTTCATTATCAGAGAATGGCGGTGGTTTCTTAAAAGATCGTAAAAGTAATGATTCATCCTCTAAAACAAGTGAAGATAATAAAGTTGATCCAACAATAACCGCTCTTAATGAACCAGAACTAGTGAATGATTATATAAGTAAATTACTACCAATCTTCTGCAATACCTGTCAAAGTTCAATGATAAGACAAGTCAAAAAAACAAGCTTAAGTCTAATACGTAAGATCGTGTTCTATATGACCAAAGAGCAACTTGCTGAATTAAATACAAACTCAAGCTCTACTTGTACTCAAATTGTGGAAGTGATCTCAAATTGTCTAGATAGTGAAGAAGATGACGAATGTTGTTTACTTGCTCTTCAAATGATACAAGATCTTAAGGATAAAGAATTTAATCTTTTCTTAGAACATTTCGCTCGTCTTGGTGTGTTCAGTAAGGTACAAATTATCGCTGGTGTAAATGAACTAAACAACAATACAAGTAGTAAAGAAATTGAAACACAAAAATCAATTTATTCAACAAAAGAAGATGATGATGGTGCAGATGTCCAGTTCACTGAAGATTATAAAGAAGAATTACAAGTTGCAAGACCATATTTTTGGCGTGATTGGAACATTGTTCGAAGTAAAGATTGTTTATATATGTGGTCAGAATATGTTATTCTAGAACTATCAATGGGTTCGAATGGATGGTTTCGTTTCATATTAGATGGTAAATTATCGACCATGTACTCATCAGGTTCGCCTGAATCAAGTGGCTCTGAGAGTTCAGAGGATCGAAATGAACTGTTTGATAAATTGAATAGAGCCCGTAGTCAGGTACGTTCATCGATGAGTGGTCAAAGTATTTTGAGTACAAGTTCAACAAGTGCAAGTCATACAATAGGAAATTGGAATTTACAAAGTAAAAAAGATGGCGAGCTTTCAATAAACAATATAGAAGGTACAGCTCAATGTACAATACTGAAAGAAGATCTTCAAGGCTTTCTTTTTGAATCCAATCGTGGTACAAAGCATACATTCATTGCTGAAACAACATTAGGCAATGATTTCAATAATGGTTGGCCTGTTCGAAAAGGCAAGAAAATGAAGAGTAAAACAGAAGCTTTAAAGTTGAAATTGAAAAATTTAGCCAAAGATATCTATGAGTCCTATTTTCATAGTGCTCAACAGCAACCTCGTAGTACAGTAGCGAAATTGAATTCAATTATAGAATCAATTGATCATTCGTGCAATATGCAGCTTAAACGTGATTCAGATTGGAAAGATTATCTCAACAAAGCACTTAATGAACTCTTTGAATTACTTGACGTTGAACATTCGATCTCATCTTATGAACTACTTAAATCTGGTCTAACACAAGCTTTAATCAAACTACTCAAATCTGAATGGAAGGGTAAATCATTTTCTTATGAACTTAATCGAAATCGAGATTCTTTACGCAAAGAACGCTTAGATGTGTTTAGAAAAGTATTTTGTCAAAAATCTAGACCTCAATTGTTAATCAGAAAACTTATCTCAGTGCTTGAATCAATTGAAAAGTTACCTGTTTACTTTTATGAGACACCCGGCTCTTCATCGTATGGTCTACAAGTTTTAACTAAAAAGCTTAAATTTAAATTAGAACGTGCTAGAGGACAAACTTCATTAATTGATAGGACAGGCCGTAATATGAAAAGTGAACCACTTGCTACCGTTGGACAATTGGAAAAGTATCTTTTAATGATGGTCGCTAAACAATGGTATGATCATCCAAGAGAATCATTTTATTATGTCAAAAAATTGAAAGAGAAAAACGTCAGATTAGAATTTAATCATCAATTCGATTTCGATGACCAAGGCATAATTTATTGGATCGGTACTAATGGAAAAAGAGTCTCAGAATGGACAAATCCAGCTTCAGCGAATTTGGTTTACATATCTTCAAATGAAAATTTACCATATGGCAAGCTTAAAGACATATTATCTCGTGATGTGAATGCAATCAATTGTCATACTAGCGATAATAAGAAAGCATTCTTCACAATAGATTTAGGTGTGTGGGTAATACCATCAGCTTATACATTGAGACATTCTAGAGGCTATGAGAAGAGTGCGCTTAGAAATTGGCAATTACTAGCTAGTCGAGATGGAGAACAATGGTTAACTTTATACAATCATCAGAATGATCAATCATTAAATGAACCAGGCTCAACAGCAACTTGGAAGATAAACTATAAAAATCCTAATCTGCTAAAAAATAATCAAGGCTATCGCTATATTAGAATCCAACAAAGTGGTAAAAATTCATCTGGTCAGTACTATTACATGTCGATCTCAGGTTTTGAGTTGTATGGCGTACTCTTAGGTGTATGCGATGATCTAGGAAAAGTAGCAAGAGAAGCGGAAACAAGTCTAAGAAAGCAAAGAAAATTGGTTAAAGCACAATTGAAAAATATTCAACCAAATGCTCGTGTTGTTAGAGGTCCAGATTGGAAGTGGTCTAGCCAAGATGCAAATGCAGAAGGAACAGTAACCAATGTAATTAGTAATGGTTGGGTAGATGTGGTTTGGTCAAATGGATCTTCAAACAGTTATAGAATGGGCGCAGAGAACAAATATGATCTAAAATTGTCACCAAATTACAATTTGAATGAATCTTCAACTAACATTACTAAGCCATCGTCGATCGAAACAACAAGTACCACAGATAGCTCAATTGCAAAAGGCAACTTAACAGCTAGTTCAATCTATTCAAATCGAAAGAGCAGCTCAACATCTAGTCTAGTAGACCAGAATCGACTTTCGGTTACATCAGCTAAACAAACCTTATCAGAAGATAACTTGAAAAAGATGACAGAAAATACAGGAAATCTTCTAACACGTACCAAGTGTGACACCTCTCTCAGTGAATCAGATCGTGACTATTCCAGTGGTTTTAGTAATGTAGGCCTTTCACCAACACATTGTCCTATACAAGAAGAAAATGAAGATGAAAATCTAGTCGACAATGAAATAAGTGATTTATCAAATGCATCATCGAACTGCTTTGCAGAGCTTCTGAAAAAGACATCAGATGACAATCTCCCATTGAAAGAGAAAAACTTAGTGTGCAATCAAAATGAAACTTCATCGGATTTAAAATCTAAATTTTCTGCCGAATTGCTTGAGGTGTTTTCAAATAACACTGCAACTAATACGGATTCACAAGTAAAAAATGAAAGTGAATCATCGAAAACTGAACAAGAAGAGGAAGAAAGTGGTAAAGAGAATGCAATGATGAGTGTTTCAGTGCCTAATTTATGCCTAAATAATAATAATAATGATTCATCTTCAAATTCAACTAATGGAAGTGGTGACTTTACAGCTACAAATCTTATGGATATGTTATCTAGAAAATCATCTAACAATCAACAACAACAAAATAATAACAGCAACAATAATAACAGCAATAATAATAACAGCAACAATAATAACAATAACTATAACAACAATCCACTTAGCAATAGTAATAATCAACTTTGTAGTATCATGCGATTAGCTTTAGCATCTCAAATGGACAATTTATCTGAATTGCTAGTTGAGCTTTTAAACGAAGTAGCTGGCTCAGACTGTCCTGATTTTCTTCAAAATCAACTTTTATCTACTGCACAAAGCTATCCAAGTCTATCAACCAACGATAGCAATTCAACTACAACATTGACCGATGTCAGACGAAACTTTCCACAAAGTGGCAATAGTTCAGGCTTTACACTATCTACCTCATCAGAGAATGAACTGTTTGAAAATTGTTCAACTAGCTTATTGTCAGGCATTGAAGATGAGATAGATGCAAATGATGAAAATGAAGATGAATTAGAAGACGAGGAATATGATTACGTGAATTTAATAGCTGATGAAAGTAGTAGTTATGATCTACAGAAGAACAAAAGAAAAAACTGGAATGATGAATATGTATTGAAAAGAAATTATGCTGAATTAATTCCTGCATTCGATCCCCGACCTGGTCGTACAAACATGAATCAAACAGTAGATCTAGAAATTCAAGAGCCAAGCAGTCTGACAAGTTGTATAAAGAAACGTAGAGAATCATCAATTTCAACAGGAAATTCAAAAAATAGTCAATCATCTAGAATACTTTTATCATTCAAGATGACCAACACATCTACAAATAAAGAAGTTGAAATAGATTTAGTCAATCCAAACTGGACAATATTCTCTGCACTTCAATATTTAACTCAAGCTTCAAATAATGGTAAGCAAGATAAACTGAGACGCCTATACGATCAAGTCTATACTATTTGCTATAGAGAGATAAAAGAGAATGAACTTGAACTTCTAGATCCTAATTTGCCAATACATAAGGCTAGTATAAGAACAATCAATCAAAACAATAATGAAGTTGAAACTATTTTAAATAATAATGGAGACTGTACTATTGATCAAGGCTTAAAATCATTGAATGATGTGCTCACTCTTCTCAAGCTACTCTACACACAAATGAATGAGATCAATGAACCAAAGATACTGTTAACCGATTGCAATTTACAAGTAGATGAGTTGATTAAAAGTGATAGCTTCGATTTATCAAAAGATGATTTTATAAGTAAAAAGATAACTAACAAATTAATGCAACAAATCCAAGATCCTTTAGTACTCACTTCGCAATCGTATCCAGAATGGTGTGAAAATCTAATCTACAAATATCCAATGCTATTTCCTTTTCCGGCTAGAGAAGTCTTTCTCCAAAGTGCAGGATTTGGTACATCAAGATCAATCGTATGGCTACAAAATCAACGTGATCTAGTTCTTGAACGTACTCATCCATCGCCTAGACGCGAAGATCCACATGAATTTAGATTAGGAAGATTATTGCATGAAAGAGTTGTAAAAGTACCAAGAAAGAATAATCTACTTACCTTTGCTCATGAGATCATGCGTGTAACTTCAAGTAAGAAAAGTATTCTAGAAGTTGAATTTAAAGACGAAGAAGGTACAGGTTTAGGTCCGACATTAGAGTTTTATGCTCTAGTCGCAGCTGAAATACAAAGAAAGGACTTAAAGATGTGGTTGTGTGATGATATGCTTATAAATCAAGACAGTTTGCCAAATGCAATCGAACAAAATCCAGACTACTATGTTAATCATCCTGCTGGCCTATTTCCAGCACCACTTTGTCAGAATCATAAGAACATTAATGAAATTTGCCAACAATTTGAATTTTTAGGAATTTATATAGCAAAAGCTTTTCAAGACAATAGACTTGTCGATCTACCATTATCTTTACAATTCTTAAAGTTTTTTTCACATCAATCACAAGAGGCTAAAGATAGCTCAAAGGACAAATCAAATGCAATAATAAGTACATTAATTGATAAATTAAAAAAGACACAGTTACCAATCTCAGATGAAGAAGAGTTGATAAAGTCAAGAGGTGCATTCGAGAAGGAAGCACAGCGTAAATTTGAGAACTATCATCAAAAAGAGAGCTCTTGGGTAAAAGGAGTACTAAATGAATTGGATTTCCAGCAACTCTATCCATCTCAAAGTAAATTCTTGAGTCAATTAAAGGAATTGTCAATCTTGAAGCAAAATATTCTCCTAAATGCATCTTTATCATTGGATGAGAAACAAAATGAGATCAATAATTTGTGTATACCAATGAATGATAATCAAGTACGTCTTGAAGATCTAGGACTTACGTTTCAGTATTTGCCAAGTTCCAAAGTTTATGAATTTGATGCTGTGAACTTGAAAGTGAATGGTGAATTCGAAGAAGTGAATATGGTAAACTTTGAAGAGTATTATGAACTATTTCTTGATTTCTGTTTGCATACTGGAATTAAGAAGCAATTAGATGCTTTTAAAGCTGGTTTCAATCGAGTATTTTCAATTGAAAAGTTAAGTGCTTTTTCGCCCGAAGAGATCAAATTAATGTTATGTGGAGATCAATCGCCAAGATGGACAAAAGATGATATTATTGCATATACTGAACCGAAATTAGGCTTTACAAAGGATAGTATTGGATTCAAGCGTTTCGTTAATGTACTTGATGAAATGAATGGCAAAGAACGAAAAGCATTTCTACAGTTTGCTACTGGATGTTCTTCACTACCTCCTGGTGGACTAGCCAGCTTACATCCAAGATTAACAATAGTTCGTAAAGTTGATTCAACAGATGGTTCATATCCATCAGTAAATACTTGTGCACATTACTTGAAATTACCAAATTATTCAAGCGAAGTTATAATGAGAGAAAGAATATTGGATGCAATAAGAGAAGGAATCGGTTTTCATCTAAATTAAATTCAAAAAAGTTATAATATTATAAAAATTAAGATTCTTGACAGCTACAGTCTTTCTATGCTTAGCTGAGAACAAAATGACATTTTCTAAATTTAATCATAAGTGAGCTGATAAGTGATTAGAGACCAAATTTGTAAATATTTATAGATAGTTTTAAACTTCTCTCTAATCGAATTGAAAGGCTTAGAATGAAAAAGAAACAAAGTGTAATATATTTTTGTTGTGTTTAATCAAAAGATTTTAATTTTTTTTTTTGAAAAAAAGATAATTTACTACAATTAACTAGTAACTTAGTTAAAAAAAAAAAAGTTTAAAAAAGTGTATATAAAAATAAAAGGAACAGAAGGGATCGGTTATAAAGAAGAAACTATAGGTCATAGGAAAAAGAATATAAATAAATTTATATTTAAAAAAAAAAAGTTTAAAAAAGTGTATATAAAAATAAAAGGAACAGAAGGGATCGGTTATAAAGAAGAAACTATAG
>Ga0214503_1000069_pt1 | contig 9027 bp, 1 predicted proteins | sample G5R2MT_7_FD_206139 | JGI IMG/M metagenome (GOLD analysis project Ga0214503, IMG submission 206139) | Metatranscriptome of phyllosphere microbial comminities from switchgrass, GLBRC, Michigan, United States - G5R2_NF_12SEP2016_LR2... | ecosystem: Host-associated > Plants > Phyllosphere >... | reverse complement strand
GTGTTTGTAATAATAAATTAAGTTTGCTAAGCAAAACTTGTCCATTGATCGATCGATTATTTAAATTATTATCTTAATTATACTATCTAAATTATTATATTTTGCACTCTTCTTTAATATATAAATTTCTTATTTTTTGTATAGTGCAACTTGTTTTGTCAGATGATTTTTTTTTCTTGAAGAAAGTTATAAAAATGTTGTACAATGTACACAGAGAGTGTGTTGTGTGGGTTAAGAAATTGAACTTATGAAAAAATAGAACAAAGAATTCAAGAAAAAAGTTACTATTTACAAGTATAAAATCCAACAAAATAACAACAATCACAGAGAGAGGAGAGAGAACCGGAATTTGATTGAGTATAACATGCTTTGAGTGTGAGAGAGAAGGAGGTAAACCAGAAAACATAATAAATTATAAAACATTCTATAAATAATATTATCTAGATAAAATTTAAAGATAAAGAGAATCTCTCTTCATAGTTATCTGATCACCACATGTACACCTGTCCCCGATGTATAGAGTAGTTAACCTGATTAGGATGTCTAGCTCGTGGTATGACTATTTGAGGTGGAATTGTTGTTGTAGTACCGAAACCACCGGCATATTGCTGCTGGACGGCTGATTGGCCATTAGTTGCATTTAAGTTTCCTGTTTGATTATAACCATAACCTGGCATATTTGCTAATTGTGATCTAGAGCCTGGTGGCATTAAATTAGCAATATCCATCATATGCTCAGATCTTGCTCTACGTGTTGATCCACTTAGATCCGGAAGTAGAGCAGGTCCATCGTAAACATGTCTAAAGTGCTCTGAACTTTCGCTAGACGTTTCTAGCATTGCTTTTCGATCAAGCGTAGATGCACTTATGTTTGCACTTAAATTATTCTCTGTGAAATTCACCATGTTCTTAAAACCTTTCGAATAATTGTTTCGTTTTCTATACTTTCTACAACAATAGGCTACACAACAGAAAGTGATGATCGCAAATATTACGGTCACTGGTAGCATTATGGTTAACATGAATCCATTAATCTCACAGTTTCGTCCTAAATAACGCTTAGCACATCTACATGTAATGTTACCATTCGATTCTCTTACACATGTTCCTCTTCCGGAACAGAAATCACAATCTTTAAGCTCAGCTGAACATACTCGACCAGGTAGCTGTGGCTGTAGATCAGCAAAACCATCAACACATGTACATCTATAACTGCCAATCGAATTTACGCAAACAGCTCCTGCACCACAATCATTCAGATCATTTGATCCACATTCATCTACATCAGTGAGCGCTTCAACAGTGGCCAACATACTGTTCAGTATTGGTTTCGATTGAGTGCCATTCGAATTATTCACTTGAATAGTCACATTCTGTGAAGCTGGTATTGTAACAATAGATGCTGTTCTATTCGCTTTTTCAAGACTATTAATTGAATTACCATGCGTATCATCTTCACTCATAGAATCGGTAACTGGTTGATGACGTTGTTTCTCTGCAATCACATTGATTTCGTTTAATGATTTAACAAATTCTTCTTTCAACATCGATTCACTAACACCTTCCATTTGTGACAATTTCAATGTTAGATTCACATAGACACCATCTGTATTCAATGTTTGATTAATCCAGTTTATATCAGCACCAATATAATTGTCTTTGATCGATGATTGACGATAAGCAGAGTCTACTTGATGTTTAGTCTGCTTCTTGAACAATTGTAGAGTTGGTGCACTTTCATCTTCTAAATCATCGTAATTAATCAAGTTATCGCCCAATTTAGTAACACGAAGTAGAAGAGCATATGTTTGAATTTCTTCACAAATGTTTGATCCGGTTTTCTTAGCGAAACCAGGTCTACAATCACATTTGAAAATACCACTAATTTCTTTACAGATCTCTTTATTAGCTGTATTACAAGCTGGTCTACATTGATCTCGTTCAATTGGTCGTTCGGTAGTGGTAGTTGTTGTTGTTGTAGTGTAGACGGTCTTCGGTGGTTTCGGTGTCGCAAATCTAGGTGGTACATTAGAGGCTACAGGTGGTTTTGGTTTGTATGGTGGACGAGTCTTTGAATCTTTTGGTAAAATCTTTACTGTAGCAGGTGTTGTACTTGGTCGTTGTGGTCCTTTAATATTTGGAATATATGGTTTTCGTTTGGTTTGTGAGCCAGTCGGTGTAACTGATCCTGCACCAGTTGGCAGTTTAGTTGCTGGAATCTTACTAATTGTTGCAGCTTGTGTTTTACTTGGTTGTATATTGCTTGCTGCAACAGATGGTAAAACTAATGTTCTAACCACAGTAGTTGTAATCGAATTAAATGTAAGTGTAGTTGTGGTAACTGTTGTTGTTTGTTGTAAGTTGTTTAACTGCTGAGTTGCATCGCTTATATCTAATGTTTTCGTCTGTTCACCAGCAGTACCCAATATAGTCCTACTTCCAATTATGGTGGTTACGAAAGTGCGGGGCCTGATGGTCGTGGTTAAAATGGATGTAATAGTCAATGGACTATCACGTGTATAGTAGACTTTTGTTGTAGTTAAAGTTAGAGTTCTAGTTGAAGATTCTACACTAGTCAAATATTTAGTTGAGACTGGTTGCTCACTTACTGTATCGAACATAACTGCCCTTGTTGAATCAGATTGTTGTTCTTGAATTGAAGATTTTTGTAGTGGATTTGTTGGTATCGAAGAAGATGAATCATCACTACCGAAACTTGGTGCAATATTATCAATATTTGGTCTTTGATGTTGATGAACGCCAATATGATCAGATGATAGAACAGGATTCTCAACATAAACTGAGCTCACTGAATCTTTATATAATGGTGGATTAGGTAAGTAAACAGGAGCATCGGCATTATTCTTACTATCTTTGTTATTCATTTGTTTATTTGTGTTTGCGGCAATTAATTGTACGATATCTTTAATTGTATCACTTAAACTGCCTCCAATAGCACTTGAACCTAAAATATCACTTAAATCAATTACTTGACCAGGTTTAATTGGCTTACTAATTAGATCACTTTCATCTTTTGTTGGATCCTTTGGTCGATGATCATCGAATGGTGCTGAATTATCAACAAGCAAATTAATATCACCAGCAGGTCCTTTAGCAACATGATTAGTTTCAGTTGCTGAATGTATATCTGCTGGATCAGTGGAGGATTGTGGAAAAATAAAATCTGTGAAGAACACAACAGTTGAACCATCAATAACAGTAGTCGATTTACCGCCAACGTTTATATCGAAAATCGCTGGCAATTTACTAGTTGAACTTTGAAGAACACTTGAATCTAAAATTGATGCAATATCACCAATACTAGAAGAAATAATTGGAATTTCATCTCTAAATGATGAAGATAGATTAATTTCGGCTTCTGGTAGATAAGTAGAAGTTTTCAAAATTTGTTCATCAATTGCAATCGATGATGTTGGTCTTATTTCATCTTGTAGACTATATGATGGACTAATTAGAATATCCGAATTCGAACTACTACTGAATTTAGGAACAGGAGAGCTTGATGCTTGTGCATTGATTTGTGATTGAGGTACATAAACAGTGAGTAATGAACTAGTGATATGTTCTTTACTTGCAATAGTTGGATTACCATCATTGAACAAAGTAGTGTAGAGCATATGAGTTCTAAATAATGTTGAAATTGATGGCACAAGTTGATTAGCATCCGAAAGTATGATTGGCCTGGTAGATGATGGAAGCATCTCATTTGGACTAAGGGTCTTAGTGCTAACCTCTTCAATTGAAGATAAAATAGTGTTTGTACCAGAATACAAAGTAATATAATGTGTAAGAGTTGTTTGAATAGTTCTTGGCGATTGAACAGAAGTCGGCTTAATGAAATCAATTGAACTTGTTGTTGTTGTTGTTGGTAAATTGAATACTGATGATGGTTTTTGACCAGGTAATGTAAAAGTAATAATATTACTGACCACTTCTTCAACGTTGCTGACCGATGGACCATCACTGTTGAACATCGTAATTGGATTAGTGTAAGTAGTGTAGTATGTACGTACGAACACATTACGAGGTTGTTCAGTTTGTTGTTGCGAAGATTGAATATTAGACGATGTGGTAGAGTACATAGACCCGCCAACCAAAGGATGGATAGTTCTTGTGATTTTAATTGGCTCTTTAAGAGTAAGTAATTCAGTTTTAACTTCTTCAATTGGTGTAATCGTTGATTTAGTACCATTGTAGAGTGTGGCAAAGTATGTGATCGTATTAAGAATTGTACTAGTTTCAGTCTTTTCAGAGTGTTCAGTAATAAAGATTGGTTGAATAGATGAAGGTTGAATAGAAGAGGAATAAGAAGATTCTGATGGTAATAGAACAGATGAAGATAAGCTAACACCTTTAATTGATGGACTAGCCATATCAACAGGTACAGTGATAATATTTGACATTGTGCTTTCAGAGCTAACAATTTTAGATTGACCACCTGATTGATAGAACGTAGTGAAGTAAGTGAATGTTGTAAACATTGTTCTAGTTTCCATTTCAGAAAATGATGAAGTTGGTTGAATATTATTGTTATTATTAGCTGATGATAATAAAACAATCGAACTACTTGGTATTGGTTGCTCAATATGTGCTGGTGATGAATGTAGATTATCGATCTTTTCAACCTTTGAATTTGTAATTTCAAATGTTGTGTACAATGTCTTACTTCCGATCGTAAATGGAATAGTATGAGTGGCTGTTGAGTAAATAGTTGATAATGATGGATTAATATTTTCAATTTGTGATGGTTGTATTGCTGCAACTGTACTAGTACTTTTGTCTAAAACACTTGATGATTTAGTTTTAATAACACGTGATGAAGTTAAACGTACTCTTGGATATTGTTTACTTGAAGATTGAATACTTGCTACAATACTGTTTGATGAAGAAGATGAGAAAACAGAAGACACAGAAGACACAGAAGGCACAGAAGACACAGAAGATGGTGTTGAAGAAGAGGAATGATGATGTGAAATTGTGTATCTGGAATACAATGAGAATTTAGCAGTAGATAGATTGTTTTGAAGAGTTGAGCTTGCAGTGTTTGATTGTTCAGTTTCCGAAACTAGATCTGGACTTGATGTAACAAATGGTGGACGTCTTGTTCTCAATCTATTTAGATTTGTCAATGGTTTTCTAACAGTTACTATTCTTCTCTTACTTGAACTATCTACATGTGATGAGCTAATTGGTGTAGTTGGTTGAATTGATGATGTTGAACTCAAGCTATGTAAATCTAATGAACTTAGACTAGATTCCAGTGCAGGTGTCTTTGAAATAATACCTGATGAAGACACTGAATCAGTTGGTAGACTGTGTTCAATTGATTTTGTAGGTTCAATATGTGGTTGTTCACTTGTTGACGATGGATGTAATCTTGAATTCGCTACTCTACTACTCACTATTCTATTACTTACACCTGGTACTCTTGAATAGATCGGCTTACGTATTCTAACAGCCAAACGTGATTTACTTGGTTGTACTTGTGTTGAATCAACTGCTGATACACGACTTGATACAACACGTAAAGACGATCTCAATCTACTTGTACTTTGCGGACTAACTGGAGATGATAAGGCTACAGTTGCAGACGATGATGGTTGTTCAACAATCGATGATGAATAAGTTGGTTGAATTAGTGAAGAGGTGACCTCAACACGGTGATTGGCTAGACCATCTAATTTAGCTAAAGTTTTCAATTGAAGATTCACTTCAGTTGTTGAACCTGATTTTATACGCTTTCCTAAATTAATTAGTTCGCCATTCGCTGAGCCTAATCTTAAGAAGCCATTTGAATCAACAGTTGAATCAATTTCCATATTATGTAAATCTAGCGGTTGAGATAGTGTATTTGTAACTATTTCGTTACGTGTTGATTTTCTAGTATTCAAATTATCATAAACTGTATAAATATAACGATATTCAGTTTGAACAACACGTGCTGCTTGCTTGATTTGATCTAAACTTAATCTTGGTGTTTGCTTATTATTGTTGTTATTATTTGAACTTACATCATCGACTACAATTTCTGGTTTTTCAAGCAATTTAATACGAGTTGGCTGCAATTGATTATGATCAAGTGGTGAAATAGTTGGTGTTATATGAAGAGTAGGTGGCAATGCTTTGAAGTTCTCTACATTAACTTGACTTTGTACGTTTATAATTGTTGTAGTAGCACCTTTTGTCTTGGTACCCAAATTCATAGTCTCAGTCGGTTGAACAACTACTCCTTTCTCTAATTGTAGTGAAAGTTCATCATCGACTGGTTTAGTACTAGATTCAGATACGGTCGACATTCTAGATGTAAACAAAGTATGTTGCCCTTTGATTACTGTAGTTAAGTAAGTGAAAACAGTTTGATAATTGACTAGAACTGATGAATCTTCTTTCGATAGTGAAATTCTTGATGGCTCTAGTTGTGCATTCACTTTATTATTCAATAAAATATCGTCTACATCAATTGCATTATTATTTCCATAATTTGTTTCTTCATCCAAATAAAGACCATTATTCACCGGTCCTCTACCTTGTGTGCCTAGTTCATTTTTATTACGATTCACATTCACTCTTCTTCGTCCTCCTTGATTTGCATTTAAAGGAGTTGTCTGCGGAACTGAAGGAGTAGTTAAGCTAGCTGATGTGTTTGGTCTACGAACACGAACAAGTCTTTTGGAGGCAGTTGGTTGATTTAGTTCTGCATTCACAACTGAAGATGGTTGAATTCGAATAGATAGATCTGGCAAATTAGCAGATATTTCAGCAGCCGATAAACGACTTATGAATGGTTCAACATTATATGAATTGAAATTATTAAAATCAACTGATCTAGAAGGTGTAGTTTGTAAAAATGGATTCAAAGTTGCTTCATTATTATTAAATACTGGACTTGATTGTGAACGTATTCGATTATTATTATTATTGTTGTTATTTGCTTGTGCTGGTTTACGTGTTGATTGATTATTTTGACGACGATTATTATGTGGTGGATTGTGTTGTACTGTTGTGATTGGATTTCCTAAGAAATCCAATGTATTCAACAGAGGATTGAAAAGAGCGTTATTTGGTTTCACTCTACTAAACTGACGACGTGGTGTATCCAAGTTGATTAGATGTTCTTCATTCAAAAGTGATGGTTGATTACCGAATAAATTGGCAGCATCATTTGATGTGAAACTATTTATATCCAGTACTAATGGATTAGGAAGACTGGATGGCTGACGTTGATTAAAGTTGCTTGGAGTAAGTAATTCATTGTTTAATAATGAATTCGCTGGCGTTGAATGCGTTAGAGCACTATTGACAATACGCTGAAAACGTGATGTTGGATTCTCATTTGGACTACTATTCACATTTCCAAAGTTATCTATAAAATTAGGATTTAAAGAAAGATGTCTTACTTGTGGATTCGATGCGGCCGCTGTTCGTACATTGACTCGTTGTGCTAGACGTTGTCGAACACGATTAGGTTGTAAAGGTATCGCTGCTGGTTCATTTGAATCGTCTACATTTAATGGATTATTCTCTTCAACGAATTGAAATAGCTTTCGCTTTTGAAACAATGGAGCCTGTTGTGGTGTTTGAGGCTTTTTCTTTTCGCTATTTGCCAATCGTTGTTTATAAGCAGCTGCCAGACTAGCTGCTGCGAATTTCTCCGATTGATTTTTATGAGGTCGCTTTCTATTTTTGTTCGACGATGAATCGTTTATAACAATCGCTTGACGTTGTCTAGTCGCTTGTTGTGGTTGTGTTAGTGAGCTGTTGTTGCTGTTGCTTCCGGACGTCGACGTCGGGTAACTCTTTGGCTTATCGTCCGTTCCCAGCGGACACGCTGTCTGACCATTTTGGCAACTACCATTCACAGCATTGATGCTGAAGATGTAGAATGCAAGTAAACTGATTAAAATCTGTAATGTACAAGGCTGTATGAACTTCATTGTGTATTGCCGGTTTTACAACGGTTTTGGCGCGAGATAAAATTAATGAAATGGTTTTTCTTTTCTTTTACTCCAAACTAATAATGAACACCACTTGGTGAAAAGGTAATTCACTTCTTTTGCAATTCACTTTTTCTAATTGGGTTTCAGGACGTTAAGACTTCTTTTTTTTGCACTTGTTCGTCGATTAATGTTCAAAATCTTCATATGAACAAATTTCGTTAAAAAGCTTAAGGTGAGAGTATATATTTTGATTATTTTAAAAAACTTGGAGCTCACCAAAATAGAAAGTGATCACTGGCTTTTTTTGATGATGATCTAATTTTTGTTATGTATTTTTTAAACTTTTTTTGCACTTGCTGTTCAATCACTTTTCACTCTAGTACGCTTGGCAATTTAATTTTAAACTTAATCAAATTTCCTCTTTTTTGATCTTTTTTGATGATTTAATTCACTTATCCAGTTTTGTGAAAATTCATCTTATGAATATTTTTAACTTTAAATAAACTTTTAAGGACTTTTAAAAAACAATTTCAGCTTTTTGAAAAACTTAGTGGTCAATTTAATTAAATTTGATGTAAATTTTAAACTTTTTTTGCTATGAAGAAAATTTTTTAGCAGAATGATAATTTTAGTTGATTGCACTTAATTTGCTATTAGAATTTTTTTAAATTAAAAAACTTTTGAAAATTTTAAAAAATATTTAGAATTGGCACTTGAATTCGTCAGGATTTAGATTTGTGTAGATTAGCATGTAATTGTGTGTGATATTTAAAGGATAATATTCAGAGAAATTTTAATCCAAATAAATAATCCAAAAAGTTCTTAGAACTGGATTTTGTTCACTTTTGAGTAAAGATGTTTAAAAGAATTCAAGAATGTTTTATTCAATTTACACTTTAGTGATCATGATTTACACACTTGACAAGAAAGCACCTGTTGCTTAAATTAGTCAACAATAACCAGGCAAACGGCCTAGTATTGATGAAAACTTCCTAGAAGTTTTAATGAACATTTTCACAGGTTATCCAAAGGGTAAATAAATCCATTCAAAGTATAATAACACAATAAT
>Ga0214503_1000065_pt1 | contig 9177 bp, 1 predicted proteins | sample G5R2MT_7_FD_206139 | JGI IMG/M metagenome (GOLD analysis project Ga0214503, IMG submission 206139) | Metatranscriptome of phyllosphere microbial comminities from switchgrass, GLBRC, Michigan, United States - G5R2_NF_12SEP2016_LR2... | ecosystem: Host-associated > Plants > Phyllosphere >... | reverse complement strand
CTCAACAAAATTTTTATTTTTATATTGCTTACAACAAGTGAACTTGAACGTAATGGTCAGTGTTGTCGTCAACCAATTGAACCTTGTTGGAGTAATGAGCCTCGACTCCATCCACAGTAATCAACATGCTGTCGCTCTTTGTGGCCTCTGCAGCTCTGACGAATGAAATGTGGAACACACTTCTTCCGTGTCTGTAATGAACCTTGTACTCCTTCCAGTCAGGTCTTGGGCAAGGTGTCAACACCAAGTAGTCACCGCTCTTGTGTACACCCAACAATTGTTCAATGATCAAACGGTACATCCATCCTGCACTACCAGTGTACCAAGTCCAACCACCATGTCCTTCGTGTCCCTTCAATGTGTACACATCAGCTGCAACAACGTATGGTTCCACTCTGTAGGTATCCAAATCCTTTCTGGTCATGGTGTGGCTGATGGGGTTCAAAATATCGAACAACTCCCATGCTCTTCTGTTCTCCTTCAAGATGGTATAAGCCCACACCATCCAAATGGCTGCGTGAGTGTACTGACCTCCGTTCTCTCTTACACCAGGTGCGTATCCCTTAATGTAACCAGGGTTCAACTCGCTCTTCTCGAATGGAGGATCGAACAATTGAATCAACTTCAAATCCTTTCTCACCAATCGATCGTATGCTTGTTGCAATCCCTGTAACACTCTGGTCTTATCGGCTGCACCACTAATCACACCCCATGATTGAGGCAACGAGTCAATCTGACACTCATCATTCTGAGAACTTCCCAATGGCGTTCCATCATCAAAGAAGGCTCTGCGGTACCATTGACCATCCCATGCTTCCTTCTCAATCTGTTGTTGCACAGTGGTGGCATGTTTTCTCATCTCTTGGATAAACTCATCATCTTGCATCATCTCTGCAACCTTTTCAAACTTCTCCAACACGTGGTACAAGAAGTACGCCAACCACACACTCTCTCCTTCTCCTTGGATACCCACCAAGTTCATACCATCGTTCCAATCACCACAACCCATGAGTGGTAATCCGTGACGACCATACTTGAGTCCATACTTGACGGCTCTCTTTGCGTGTTCGTACACGGTGGCACTCTCATCGCTGAACTTTAATTGATCGTAATGAGATTCTTCTCCCTTTGCCAATTCAGGTCCAGTCAAGAACCTCACGTTCACGCCCAACAAACTCTCGTCGTTTGTGGTATCAACGTATTGAGCAAGGGCTAATGGTAACCACAAGTAATCATCGCTAAACGTGGTACGCACTCCTCTGTTGGATTGTGGATGCCACCAATGACACACGTCTCCCTTTCCGAATTGATGTTCGCAACAGGTAATAATCTGGTCGTGCAAGATTTGTGGAATAGCGTAAATGACGGATAGCGTGTCCTGGAGTTGATCTCTGAATCCGAATGCACCGGATGATTGGTAGAAACCGGATCGACCCCAAATACGTGAACTCAATACTTGGTACAATAACCATCCATTGGCAAGCACATCCACTTGTGGATCAGGTGTTTCCACTTGGATGCTATTGAGCGTAAAGGTCCAGAAGGCTTTTACTCCCTTGAGTAACTGTTGGACGATTAGGTTGGAACGAATACGTTCAATCAAGTCCTTTGCTTGTTCCTTACTGCGATGAGCTCCCATGATGAATGCAATTTCCACTTCCTTATCGGCTTCAATGGTAATGGGTACGTGAATAGCAGCACATGGATCCAAAGCAGCTCCAACAGTGCCGCTCAAGTGAGTCCTGTACATACCCGCTGGATCAGCAAGAGTACGGTTATAACCAATGAATTCACTACGATCAGCAGTGACCGTGCATTCGTGTCCTACAACACTAAAGAATGCAACGTGGTTACTAAAGTCCATATTGAAACTATTACGTGCCAACACGGCTGTTGAATTACTTCCAATTTCGATATCGGTCACAATATTGGATTGACTGCGGTCACGTAATTCACCAAGAGTCCATTCCACGAATCCACTCACGCTTAATTGACGTGTTTGTTTGGTCTTGTTCTTTAATTTGATGAAAATCACCTTGACGGGTTCATTCTGTGGAACAAAGACGAGTGTTTCAGAGTGAATACCACTATAAGAGTGTTCCCAAGTGGAATAACCCATTCCGTGACGAATCACATAGGGATTATTGTCCATGACGGGTTGTGGCATGGGGGACCAGAACTTACCAGTGGTTTCATCACGTATATAGAATGTCTCACCGGATCCATCCACCACGATATCGTTATTCCATGGCGATAAACGGAACTCGTGTGCGTTATCGAACCACGTGTACGCACTTCCCTTTTCACTCACTACCGTTCCGAATTGTTCGTTGGCAATCACATTGACCCATGGTTGTGGAGTGGCCAAACACTTGGGGTTCTTCTTGTCCAAGTAAATCACATACTCCTTTTCCTTCTTGTCGAATCCACCAAGATCATTGATCAAACTCAATTTACGATCTTCGAGGCTTGCAATTTGGTCCAATGAGGATTCACCAGCATGTATAATTTCACTACTACGGGGTACTAACATGGGTACAGTGTTTTCCTTTGTATTGGCACGATCAATTTGATCCGTGAGGCTTCCACCGTTATCACTGAATACAACCCTTGATACAGCATACAATAAGATGCTTTCGGATTCTGTTAATTGTTCTCCACGGATGGTATGAATACCTCCATTCTTACCAGTCACTTCGGATGTTTCCTTGCTACTGGACACCAATTGCATCAAATTGTGTTGCAATTCATCACGGTAAGATGCTGTTTCGTCGTTCCAAATGACCAAATCGTATACTAATCCCTTGTAACGCAAGTAGACGTGAGCTTGCAAGCACTGTTCGATCAAACCCAAATTTTGTACATCTCCGATACGTACCAACATGATGGGTAAGTCACCACTGATTCCAAAACGCCATAACGATGATTGGTTTCCTCTATTCTTTGCGATCAACCCTGCACTTGCTCTGTAACGACTGGATGAGTATAATAAACAACCGGCTAGCTTGGCAAACAATTGGGCTTCAATTTCAGTGATACCCAATCGGAAACATAACTTTTCGCTACTGATCCACGAGTAGTTGATCACACGATTGGTGTACCTCTTATTTTGGTACTTGTCAATAATCTTGAGTGCTTCTTCTCTAGTGAATGCAACTCCGGTGATAAAATCAACGTGTACGGTTTTCTTTGGTAAAATGTTGACTTGTTGACGAATGGAGATGATGGGATCTAATGGGAACCCTTCCGTGTTATCCAAATCAATTTTATCGCCTTGTAAACAAGCGGGTGATTGCATGGAATGACCTCTACCGATAAACTTGTAACGATCCGTCTCAAAGCTCATCTTGTGAGTAGCTGCTCTTGGTTCGTGTAATAACATGATGTGGAACGCCCATACGACTCTTTCACCGTGTGATCTGGGTTGTCTGGATGCCAAAATGGCGTTCTTCTCGGGTAAGATTTCAGTTTTGATGAACAAGTTACTAAACGCACGATGAGCTGCATCAGCACGTCCTTGTCCCAATACAATCTCTCCATAAGTGGTCAATTCAATTTGTCTATTCTTTTGTCCATTGTTGGTTAGATTGACACGACGCACTTCGACGTCATCGTGTGATGAAACAGAAACAATGGTTTCGCTCAATAACCCATTCTCGTTGCGCTTGAATTCAGCTTTGGCTTGTGAGAACATGACCTTGTAGTTACTATCAGCAGGTCCCATGATGGGTGAACTGGTAGTGCTCCAAATATTCTTCTTTTCAACATCACGCAAGTAACAACTGATTCCGTATCCATCAAGCGTTACATCTTCTCTCCAACGAGTCACGTTCAAGTCCTTGTATCTTAATTGTCCACCACCGTGTGTACTAATCATCACGTGTAATCTACCGTTGCTCAACAAATGGACCTCTGGTGCAGCTGCCAATTGTACACCGACGAATCGACGGTTGGAAGATGGTAAGTCGTACTTGTTGTGTGCCCATCTGTCCTTTTCTTGTGCATTGGGATTGGATACGTATGGAATCTTTGGGATCTTTTCTTGTAACAATAATTCATTCGCGTGTAACTCTGGTGTGTTACTGAATCTCTTTTGCATGGGTTTATCCAATAGGGCATAAGCGAGTGCCAAGAAACTCATACCTTCGTGGTGACTAAAGAAACTACGGATGGGTTGGAAGCTGATATCACCTCTCAAACGATGTGGAGTGAAATCGGCTGCTTCAATCATACCGTAATTACCTCCGAATCCCTTTTGATGGAGTAACATCAAGTTTTGACTTGCTTGGAGTGGTAACACCATGAGTGCCATCACAGAGGCATAAGGAGCAATCACCAAATCGTTACTCAAACCACGTTTCAATCCCAAACCAGGGACACCGAATGGACCGTATTGGTACACTAATCCAGCATCCATCATATTGTAAGCTGATTCGGAAATACCCCATGGTACCTTCTTTTGTTCTCCATACTCAATTTGACGTTTCACGACGCTAGTATAGGTTTGATCCAATAAGGTACCAGGAATGGTTGGCATGACCAATAAGGGCATCAAGTACTCGAACATACTTCCTGACCAAGACAACAGTGCTGGTTTTTGAGCTTGTTGAGTTAACAAACGGCTCATACTGAACCAATGCTTCACTGGGAATTGTCCACGTGCGATTCCAACATAACTACATAAACGAGCTTCGGAACAGAATACATCATAATAAGCCTTATCCAAGCTCTTATGATCCACATTGTACCCAATTGCGATCAAGTTACGCGTCTCATTGTACATGAAACTAAAATCTTCGTCTGCGTAATCATTACACATATCCGCTAATGAATTCAAATGATCGACACGTTCTTGTGCGTTCTCAGCTGTGCTACGAATGGCGTCGTTTAGTTTTTGCAAGAACTTGTTTGTATCAGCGTTTGGAGTGGGAATGGCCTTTGATACTTTTTCCAAATTGAGTTGTGATTTGATTTGTACCAATTGGTTAATATTGGATTGGAAACCAAGGGTGTTATACTTTTGTTTGAATTCAATCACAGCGGGTACACTCGAGTTGAGAATTTCAGCTGGAAGGGGAGTGGTGATCCAAGGAGCGAATTTCTTGATTTCGTTACGAATGTTGGATAATCCAGTGTTGATCGAATTGGCATAATACAACATGGTCATTTCGCATGTCTCTGCAATATTCTCTTCCAAGATATCTTCCTCAATAATGACTTCTTCTCTCGAACGTGATATCTTTTGTTTTTCGACGACTCTTGAGAAATGGGTGGTGAGTTCAGCGAGTGGTTTGCTCACCTTGTCGAACCATTGGTTCAAGTCGCTACCGCTACGTGGTGGTTTGCTAAACTCTTTTTTAAGTGTTGCGATGAGTTGTTCGACTGCCTTGTAATCAAACTCTTCCATATCTTCTTCGTCCTCCTCTTCTGCTTTTCTTCTTTGAGCAATGAGTTCATCCAAAACGAGTAAGTTGTCGCTTAGACCAGTGAATGTGTTATCACTTAGAATAGGACGTTCGATAAACTCTAATAAAGAAGTTCTCAATAAGACCAATAACCCGACCAAGTTACCCGAATCAACAGCGGATACATAACGAGGGAGTAACGGCTTCAAATCAGCGGTATCGTACCAATTGTAAAAGTGTCCCCTGAAACGATCCATTTTACTCAACGTGAGTAAGGTCTTGGTGACACGATCAATGGAATCGGCAATGGTAGTATAACCAAAGTCACTCGCGGCGATAAAACTCAATAGTGCCATACCAATGTTTGTTGGTGAAGTCCTTCTTGCTAAAACTGGTTTGGGGAATTCTTGGAAGTTATCAATGGGTAAGTAATTATCTTCCTCTCTGACCCATGCTTCAAAGAATCTAAATGTCTTTCTGGAAAGTGCTTTCAAGAAGGTAATGTTTTCTTGTGGTAAATCGCTCAAGCTTTCCTTCTCGACGACTTCTTGATCCAATGGAGCGCTCAACCAAGTAGCAATAGCGGTGCTAGATAACCAACCGGCCAAGAACGTCCAGCTCAATGCAGCATTGGCCACAAAGAATAACCAACCGCTCTTATCGTGTTGAGTGGTCAAGAATTGTTTGATCATGTATAAAACAGTCAAACCGGCGATTAAGGGTTCTACCCACATGGTACGAGTGAAAGTAACAAGGGCATTGGATGATTTAAAGTTTTGAGCTGCTGCAGTGGAAGTGGTCCATTCGAGTAATCCCTTTCCGGATACATGAATACGGTACAAACTTCTTACGATGGCATCCACGTTGTTATAAGCATCGAATGGCAAGAAGACAACATTGACTCCCGTATCGATACATCTTCTCATTAAGTTAAATCTCACATTCTTCAAATGGATTTCATAGCTCACATCTTCTTGTTTCATGATGACCTCTTCAATGAATCCCATCACGTTGGGTACAATCCATACGCTCAACACGGCTGCGATCAGAGTCAATGGGACTCCGCTTGTGAAGGGTGCTTCCAAGAGACCATAAATCAATACAAAGACCATGGCGAGTGGCACCAAACTTCTTCTCAAATTATCAAAGATTTTCCATTTGGATACCAAATGCAATGTGTTTCTTCTTAATCCCTTTGCAAGAGGTACAAATGGTAAAATCCATTGCGCAATTTGCCAATCTCCTCTCACCCATCTGTGTCTTCTGGAAATTTCAGTAGCGTAACTTGCTGGGTACTCTTCAATCAATTCAACATCGCTGACCAGTCCAGAACGAATGTAACATCCTTCTAACAAATCATGCGACAAGATTCTGTTCTGGGGTAGTAAATCAGTCATGAGTTTTTCAAATACACCAACGTGGTACAATCCTTTACCGATGAAACTTCCCTCGTCGAATAAATCTTGGTACACATCGGAAACTTCCTTGGTGTAGGGATCCAATCCAGAATCGTATGAATTGATTTTGGCGTAAATGGATTTGTGAGCTCCGGTAAGACCAACGCTGACACGTGGTTGTAACAATCCGTATCCACTCACCACTCTTCCCAATTTATCATCAATGATGGGTCTGTTTAGGACGTGTGCGGCCGTTTCAATCATCTTTCTTCCAGCGTCACTCGGTAACATGGTATCCGTGTCCAATGTGATCACGTACTTGATGGTTTGTAAGATGCTCAAATCACCAATGATCACGCTGAATGGATCTTTGCTTCCTCCTCTTAATAAACTGTTGAATTGTTCAATTTTTCCTCTCTTACGTTCCCATCCCATCCACACATTATCAGTCTTGTTGAACATGCGTTTACGGTGGAACAAGTAGAACGTGGTGGTGTATCCTTCCACGTTGGGGTACATTTGATTCAATTCGTTGATTCCTTTGCTGATCAGGTCGACGAGTTCTTGGTCGTTGGGTGCATTCTCAGTCTTACTGTCGACAAAATCGGTGATTAAACCAAAGTACATGTTCTTGTCACGGTTGACCAAGTAACGGACTTGTAAATCTTCAATGAGCTCCTTGACTCCGTTGGGTGAGGTCAACATGGTGGGTACCACAACCATGGTACGTTCTTCGTCGGGGATTCCCTTGTGGAAATCCATTCTGGGTAATAGTCTTGGTCCTTGGACGTGAACCACCAAGTAGTTGACCAAACTGACTGCGAATTGGGATCCGGTCAATGTCAATGCTGCGATCAATGGTAATGTCCAAATGCTTGCAAAGTGGAATACGCTGTCGTCGCTTACAATTCCCAAAACGGTGACGACGAATACAAAAGTGATGATGGCTACGCACATAATGTAACCGATGCCGGCATCAATTCCAAACTTCTTGTATAGTTTCTCACGGAAACCAATCTTGTAGTGTTGACTCTCGCGTAGTTGGCGCAGACCGACGGGATCCAACAACCAGTAACCAACGTGGGTCTTTCTCTGATCAACCTTGTAGTTGAAATGTTTGTCCAAGGGATCCGTGGTGACTCCAGTCTCTGTTTGTGCACGGGTGCACATTTTGAGCACTGCTTGAGCAACTTCGCTCTCCTCAATCTTGTTGTGGTTGGCAAGTCTCTCGACAACGTGACGACAGGCGTCTCTGGTGTCAAAGTCTTGGGTGCCGTAGATACCAGATGGGTCTTGCTTCAAGATGGCTTCGGTGACGCTCAACTGCTCAACAAAGTCCTTCCAAGAGTGGGTGTTGACGAAACGTAGGGAGCTGATGCTGTTACGAATGCTGATCTGGTTAACGTAGTTGGTGTGGCGTTGACTTCTGCAGATTTGGTCAACGTCCAAACCCTTGTTTGCAACCTGTTGTTCGATCCAAGTGTTGATGACGCTCAACAATGGGTTACTTCCTTGCAAACGTTGAGTAATCTGTACCACAAAGGAGTTGGTGATCTTGGGGTCGCTCTGACTCATTTGGAACAAGATTTCAACGACGCTCTTGCTGTTGTTGTCGGCGCTCTGTAATAGACGGTCGGCCCAAGTATCTGCCAAGTTGCAGTCCTCGCGACGCGCAATAATGTCATCGGCTACGTGACGAATGTTCTCCAAGAGACCAAGACGCAACATGATGGGGATACCCCAAAGTTCTCCGAGTGTGAGCTTCTTTTTGCTTTGGTAGCTCTTAACGAACTGGAAAATGTTATCCTCGGTGATTTGTCCATTGACCAAGTTGATCAGTTCGAGAACTAATCCGTAGATTCTTGGAAGACCCGTGACGTTCGTGTTTGCGAGACGGGGCATCTCCTTGGAGTAACCTGCGGGTAAATGCTTCTTGGCCATGTGTGTTTGCTCAGTAATCATCCAAAAGTTATCAACTAGCCACTCGTCACTTGAGGTGATGCGACGACCACTCATGATTGCATCGTTGATGATATCATACGCTTGGTTAAGGACCTTGACGTTCTCAACTAGTCTTTGAATGAGAGCGGGCTTGTCCTTTTTCTCGGTGATAATGTGGAGGTCAGCGAGTGTCTTGGCATAGTGGTTGAGTTGTGTTAAACTGACGTCGTCTGCGTTTGGGACATTTTCGTCGCTCATTAATTCTTCTAGCTCGGCCACAATACTCTGGCTTCTCCTCAGTGAGGTCAAGCTTGGTGTTGAAGGCGATCTTCGCTTGTTGGGCGACAACGACGAAAATGATATACTCGTCTTCATTTATATAATAGTCTTCAAAGTGTCGGTGCAGACAGGAGAAACACTTGTGATCAATTAAT
>Ga0214503_1000064_pt1 | contig 9228 bp, 1 predicted proteins | sample G5R2MT_7_FD_206139 | JGI IMG/M metagenome (GOLD analysis project Ga0214503, IMG submission 206139) | Metatranscriptome of phyllosphere microbial comminities from switchgrass, GLBRC, Michigan, United States - G5R2_NF_12SEP2016_LR2... | ecosystem: Host-associated > Plants > Phyllosphere >... | reverse complement strand
GGTATATAGAGAAAGTGTCGTTGATTTACATGTGGTTTATAGATTCGCTCTGGTTTTTTTTTCTGGTATATAGTCTGGTTTTTCATTTGTAAAATTTCTTTTTGTTTCTTTGTAATATTTAACTGGTTTTTTGTAAGATTTCGCTCTGGTTTTTGTTTGTTTGTGATCTGGTTCAATAATGAAAGTCTAAAATAAAGATAATAAATTTAAGTTGAATTAAATTAAGTTTTTATATTTAAAAAAAAACATCAAGGTTTTATAAAAATGATAAATATGTTTTAAAAATAGATTTGATTTCTTCTAATTTAATGAGTTTAAATGGATAGATAAATGGTCTGTGAGTCGATTGCATGCCCAACTTCTTTTGCATTATTAAGTATAAACGTCTTATGGTCACCGACTAACTTAACAAATTCAGTTTTACCAGTACACACTTTCTCAATACCATAAGATTCTGATACACTGTTAGCGATGAACGCACTCTTATTTTCTGAAGCTCTAATTAGGTAAATGTCTCCAGTAAGTTTACCTGTCATTTCACAAACGAATACCATTCTACATTTATTATACATTCTCTTGACCATACGTTGCATCGTCTCTGGATCAATCTTTAAGTTAAATTTACTTTCAACTAACTGTACAACACTCTGTGTCCTTGCTGGTAGGTCTGGTAGTTTAGATAATCGCTCTTGTAATTCTTCTGGATTATCAATCTTTGTTAAGTGCTCTGCAAATTTGACCAACATAGTAGTCATAATCTTATCTGTGTTAGCATCCGTGAACTCAAGATAACTTGCAATCTCGTGACATTTTGCCTTCGTAAACTCAGGACTACCGTCAAGCATGATTAATTTACGAACTGTTGCTGAGGTATTTTTCTGTAATTGAATAGCTACTTCAAGTGCGACCACTGCTCCGAATGAATATCCTACTAAATCGAACTCACAAATACCATACTTCTCAATTAATCTCTTCACTATTATAGCTGCTACATCTCTTATATGTAATTTTTCATCGAATTCATTTATCCATGAGATACCAACAACTGGTCTTGTTATATATTTGCATGTTTTACGTAATGTTACAAAGTCACCTTCAATAGGTGGCAAGAAGAAGATTGGTTTACTACTTGCTGTCGCTTGAGTTTGATGTAGTTCAATAAATAGTTCATCTTTAGAATTGAAGATCTCATCTAATCTGGCTAGGTTATCTTTCTCTACTTCTGATTCACCAGATCCTTTATTCTTTTCTCTTTCCTCTAATTCGGCACTCATCTCTTGTAATCTCTTATAAGTCAAACCACGAATCTCTTGTGTTGTCATCACAATATCGTATTCTCTTTCTAAACCTTGCTTAATTTCGACTGCCATAAGAGAGTCCATACCCAATTCAGTCAATGTAACGTTAGGGTCAAGAGTACTTGGATCATTCACACCAAGTACGTGCATAATTGTCTTGATCAAACTTCCTCTATCACCTCCTAACGAATGAATCTTCGATTCATCTTGTAATACTATGCTACTTAAAACTGGTATATGATAGTTCATGACTTCGTCCATCGTCTTCATACAACTTATTATTCTTTGAGGGACCATGCCTGCTATTGAGACATCATTACCAAACTTCTCAGCAAAAGCACCGACATCACCAATAGCACCCCATTGAATAGCAATATTTCTACATTGTGAATCTTTACCCAAAACTTTTGTACGTTTCTCGACCATTCTTTCCATAGCTGAGTTAGCGAATGCATAATTAGTTTGTCCCGGATTACCAATAGCAGAAGCTACTGAACTGAAACAAATAAAATAGTCTAATGCATTATATTTAGTCAAATCTCTAGTCAAGTAATCGAGGAAGAATGTTGAATCGACCTTTGATTTACAAACTTTACGGAATAATCTTCTAGATTGATTAGTGAAGATAGAATCGTTTAAGATCATAGCAAGATGGAAAATACCACCCAATGGACCTAATTTAGTGGCGTGATCAAGTAATCTTTGAGTTGATTCAAGTGTATCACAAATTTCGTTACTAATCTCAACTATGCATCCTTCTTCTCTCATCTTTCTTACTTGCATAGCTTGATAAGAATTCTTTATACCAGTTCTAGATGTTATGATCAAACGTCTAACACCAGATTGAATGAGCCATAAAGCCAGCTCAATACCAAAACCTCCGAGACCTCCAGTCAATATATAACTCTTGATTGGAATTAAAACAACTTTTGGAATTACTTTTACTATATTCTGTTTCATCTCTAAATCATCTTCTTTTCTAACTTCAATCAACACTTTTCCCATGTGTTTTCCATTAGCCATGAAACGGAAAGCTTGTTCACATTCATCTTTGCTGAACAATGAATAGTTTAATGGAATAACTTCTCCTTTTTTGATACCTTGTCTCAATAGTTCACAAGTTTTATTCCACTTAATAGTACCTGCACCATCGATATTTTCAACAGTCTCTGCAAGTAAGTGGGCTAAACAAATGCAATGAAGTGTTCTATTTTCACTTAATTGAGTTGTATCAATTGGATTGTTTGAGATAATATCGTATTTTCCAATCTCAAGGAAACGACCAAATTTAGCCAAACATCTAATTGATGCTCTCAATTTCTCTTCTGCAAGACTGTTTAGAACGATATCTACACCATAACCATCAGTTTCTTTTAAGATGTGCTCTTCAAAGTTTATATCACGAGAGTTGGCGAAATTACGTTCTTCTAATTGTGGGAAATGCTTTTGCAAGAATTCTCTCTTCTCTTTTGAACTTACAGTTGTAAATACTTCACAGCCTTGTGCTAAACAAATAGAAATTGCTGCAAATCCAACACCTCCAGATCCAGCATGAATAAGAACCTTTTCACCAGGTAAAAGTTTTCCTCTAATAAAAAGTGAGAAGTATGCTGTCATATAGACAACAGGTACTGTAGCAGCTTCAGCTAAAGTCCATTTATCAGGTACTTCAAAGGTATTTGTTTCGTCAATACACAAAAACTTTGTAGAGATACCAGAGCCCGGAAGAAGACCCATTATACGTTTTCCACTCTCTAATTTACCTGAAAATTCCATTCCAATAAGATTAGTAGCTCCAGTATTAGTTGATGGGTAAGCAGATCTTGGCACACGACCACTAGCTACCATAACATCTTTGAAGTTAAGAGCAGAGTAATAGATATCGACCATAAATGGTTTAAATCGATGTTCTGATGCATATTTAGCTTGCATTGGATAAAGAAGAGATGGATATGCTAAACTTTCCTTCATGTTTGATTTCAACCAACGGAAACTACTTAAATCGCCCTTTGTCATCACATCAAGTACCGCGTAATCAGTCTCAGCACTAAGTTCTTCTTCAACCTTCTTTTGACGATATGATCCTAGTTTACCGCCACAAATAATGTTCATTGCTAAATCTTTGTTAATTAAATCTGGTGTAATCAATTTCAATAATTCTTCTTCATTCTCATCTTTAGCGTCGATTTCTTCTTCTTCAATTTCATCCTTTGATTTCTCTGGTTTTTTATCACCGAATCTTTCAAGAATTGTTGACCCGTCTTCTGCCTTTGCTTCACCTTCTTTCACTTCAGTTTCGGTTGAGGCCTCTTCTTTCTTCTCTTCTTTTACTTCCTCTTCTTTGTTTGGTTCGACCGTGTCATCATCATCATCACCTTCAACAATAAGACTTAGATCCAATAGACCATTCTTGATTTTATCTTCAGTGAATGCTTCATCATCACAAGCATCAATATTGAATAGACATCTGATGCGTTCACCTTCAGGCTCTTTTTTCAAACATTTCATCATACCAACAATACCGTTATAACTAGAATCTCTTGCAATCAACCAAATTCGTTTCTTTGAATTAGTTTTCATTTGCTTTTTGACCTTTGCTACCCATCGATAATCGAATAGTTTGGCTTCGATTGGAATTGGCTCTAATGGATTTTCCATTTCATCTTCTTCTGGTTTAGAGTCAGAAGGTGCTGCTTCTTCAGTCTTTTCCTCTGATTTGGTTTCATTTTTTTCTGATTCATCTTTTTCTGGTTCTTCTTTTTTAACTTTGACTAAATCTTTCAAGACTTTGCGAGCGAATATTGTACAGCAACCGTTCTCTTCTTCAGCTTCTTCTTCACCAATGTATTCGAACCCAGCTTCTTTAACATAAGATATCAAGACATCTTTGTTTGCCATTTCGACTTTAGTGTCTTGTTCTGCCAATTCCATCAATTGTTCTTCTAGAAGTGTAAGTTTCTTTCTATAGCATAGAATGAAGAAACCACTATCAGCCATATGATCGAATGTATTCTTAATCAATTGTTTTTCTTGATCTTCTTTTGGCTTGTAGTAATTCAAATCTAATGATTCAAGATTGTTCACAAAACCAGTAGTCCAATGTTTGTAGACTAGAATATTTGATGCACTAATTTCACCACTGATTGTATTATCTGGTTTTAATTCAAGTACTTTGTTGATACCGTACTTATTTGAAATGGTTTTAAGTGCTGGCATTGGATGCAGTAAATTGTACTCTGTTCTAGCTTGTGAGAGTGAACCTACTAAAAATGTTAAATAATCCATAAGCAATGATGAAGTAAAGTTAATTTCTAATAATTTAACTTGTTTAATATTCAAATTTTCCATAGCTACTGCAATGTGATTTGTCAATAGTTGACGATAGCTGTTAGTGAACAATAAATCTTGACTGAGTTCTTCTTGTCTTTCTTTGATTGTTTCATTGAGATCAAGTTTCTTCTCTTCTTCTTTAGTTTCTTCTTCAACAATTTCATTGTTATTTTCATCCAATTTCACTTCTTTCTTGTTGTTGTTTTCATCTACCTTTATAGTGTTATTATTTTCATCCACTTTAACCACCTGTTCTGTTGTTTTTGCTTCTGTTGTTGCTTCACCTTCAGCTACCTTCTCTTCTTTCTTTTCTTCAACCTCTGGAATCAAATAGTTTGATTTAATAACATCCAATAATAGATTAGCGACTGAATGTAGTTCTTTTTCAGCATATTTATCTTTCATTTCTTTCATTGTTAATTCAACTTCTTCTAATTTCTCAACTTTTTTAGCGTATGCCTTGCACAATTTACTAACGGTCTCTTCATATTTCTCGAGTTTAGTTGAGACTTCTTTCTCTAGTTTCAATTTATTTTCGTATGGAGTGAATGCATACTCTTGCAAGAAAGCTTTCTGTTTCTCAGTTCTTCTTGGTGTTTCGGTAACCTTCATACCTTTAACGAACATACCATGTGTAGCACCAATACCGATACTTGGATCATAGTATACATCGAATATTGGATCAACATTTTGCTTCAAACACAATTCATTATAAGCTGCCAATGTAGTCACTTCACAACGCAAGTACTCAATGTAAGTAGGTACGAATAATGTTCTCGATTTTTCACCCAAAATTGAAACTTGCAGTAAAGCATCAGCGAATGCGACCCAAGAACTTGTATACTTGACTTTTCCTTCTCTTCCGTTCGCATTGACTTCTACAATACCTTGGAAATCCCCTTGGTAATCATAGCCACGTACTCTCAACTCTTTATAAACATCTTCCTTTTTAATAACTTCTAGCCTTTCGTCTTCACTTGGCTTGAAAATTGTATGATCGATCTTCTTTTCACAATCTTCAATCATTCTTACGAAACCAGTACAACAAACTTGTTCTGACTCAATGATAGAAAATTCGCCGGTATTCTCAATAATTTTAATTTTGACCTCAGTTGTTGATCCCTTATTCAAGACGATGGCACGACGAAGAGTGATATCATGATACTCTACTGGAACCACAATATCGTTTGCTGAAATGAAAGTGTTCTTTTGGAACAATGCATCCCATGCTAAAAACAAATAACCTGTTGCTGGTAGCAAAATACGTCCATCGATAACGTGACCGAACCAACTCTTATATTTAGGATTCTCGAATTCAATTTCAAAGGATCTAGACATTGCAGCAGTGTTGTAGTATTCAGGATAACGATATACAAATTTAGGCACACTGTGATCAAGTTTAAGCAAGTGTGAGATTGATAGAGTTTGACGAGAGACCGGATATTTAACCTGTTGAAATAGTTTACTAATCTTAGGTACAACACCACTATTAAACAATTCACCCATAGCAACAAAGAAATTGTTCAAATTCTTGCCAGTATCACCACGTTTCATTGAACCAACACAGGTTGCATAACGACCTTTCTCTTGTTTGATCAATGGTAAAAGTTGTGCATGTGGGCCAAGTTCAAGACAACAGATATCGTTTACTAAAGCACGAATAGCATCGGTAAAGTAGACAGGCTTGACTACGTTATCTGCTAGATATTGAGCTAATGTCTCTGGCTCTTCATCTTTACCTACAGATGTACTTATCCATTTTGGTGTACGCTCAAGCTTCTTTGTGCCTAGAATTCTCTTGAAATCAACTAAAACTTGATCATAGATTTTTCCTGTCCAAGGTCTAGCATGAAACACTTGACCACAACTTTCTACTACACGGGTAAATAATTCTTCTTTTTCACATTCTTTCAAAAACTTTTGGACTGCTTCAGTTGAACCACCGATTGTTACATTTTCACCGCTGTTATCACAACAAATGTATACATCCTTTGGTAGTCTAGCTTCACAGTCCTTCCACGATAGACCTACAGATGCCATAGTACCATCTGGCAAAGTTTCTTTACAAAGATTTGATAAAGTGTAAATGGCTTCAAGTATCTCTTCACTTGTTGCATGACCGTCTGCGTATGCGGCGGCATATTCACCAACTGAATGACCAATGAAAGCAGCAACATCGACTTCCAAAAATCTGATTAAATCAACTAAGGCCATTTGAATAGACGAAATTGCTAACAATGATTTAGTCAACTGACTGTTCAAAACTAGTTCATCCATTTCTTGTGTTATAAAGTCTATCAAACTGAACTTGAACTTCGATGTTGTAAAACTGTTTAATTCAACAATTTTTCTTGCGAACATTTGAACTTGCATTAAATCAGTTCCCATTTGAACCCATTGACATCCAAGACCACTGAATACAACATATAATGGTCGTTTACGTTCAATTTTGGCAACTTTTTTCGTTAAAATCTTTCCATCAGTATTCCAGGTAAAGTAGGCATGATGATTCAATTTAGTCTTTGGATCGATGAATGAATTATCTTCAAGTAGTTGAAGGAAATCGATGTTGATTTGTGATCTTGTCTTCTCAATAAAGTCCATTGCATAGTTACAACCCTCAACGGTACGATTAGTCAAGTTTACCAATCTAATCATATCATTACCCTTGTTCTTTTGAGTGAATTTGTCAAATTCAGCTAGATTATGCAAGTGACGTGAACTGTACCAATTTTCAGGTAGCTTGTATTTAGACTTGAAAATATCATAATCTCTTGGAAATGCCTGTTTTTCATTTGCTTTTAAAATTGCATGCACATTTACACCACCAAAACCAAATGCATTCACGGAGATAAAATCTTCATCAAATGGAGTATTTTCGAGTATAGGAATAACTAAACCATCACGCAAAGCTGGAATATTTGGATTTGGTACTTCAAAGTTAATATTTGGTGGAATTATTCCTTGCTGAAAGATAAGAGCAACTTTCGATATTCCACACAAAGCAGATGCACCTTCAGAATGACCCATGTTTGATTTCAAACATCCCATTAAAAGAGGTCTAGATTTATTTGGACGCAAGGCTTTGACAATTGCATATGTTTCAACAGGATCACCAACAGGAGTACCTGTCATGTGCCCTTCAACATAAGTAATGTGTCTTTCAGGTTCAAGTCCACATTCTTCGTACACCTTCTTCATCAGTACGTACTGAGCTTCCATACTAGGAAATGTGATTCCTTCAGATTTGTAACCATCACAATTTGTATCTGAATGGTAAATACTTGAATAGATACGTTTAGCATCTTTTCTACGTTGTAGAATAATAGTAACAACAGCTTCAGATCTACAATAACCATCGACAGCAGCATCAAGTGATCTACTTTTACCTTCTGGACTCAACATACGAAGATTAGTGAAACCAATGGTTACTTGAGGTCTTAGTTGAACAGATAAGGCACCAATTACAGCAAAGTCTACTTCGCCAGCATTAAATGCTTGAATGGCTTGATGGAGAGCAGAAAAAGATGCTGCACAAGCGGTATCAACAGTTAGAGAGACACCCTTTAGATTAAAGGTATCACAAACAAATTGACAATTACGACCATAGTACTTTTCATTCTTAGGAGCTTGTTCACTAACACGAGCATAATTAGTATCATTATAACACGAACCTACAAAACAACCAGCTCTTTTACCACCAACCGAAAATGGATCAAGACCAGCATCGTAAAGTGCTTCATAAGTGGTTTCATGTAGCAAACGTTGCTGAGGATCCATGAAATTGGCCAATCCATCAGAGAAGCCAAACAAATCATTATCGAATTGATCATGATAGTAGAGGAAACCTGCAGTTTTAGGCAAACGACCAGCAATTGATGTCCATCTTTTAGATTCTTCTGTGTACATTTCAGTTGCACTGGTCAAATTATTCCAAAATTCTTGCAAACTTGCACTTTTTGGGTATCTACCTGAGATACCACTAATGACAATATCATTATCACTTGGTGGCCTCATTTTAATAATCCTTTCTTATTCACTTAAAAATCAAATGAAATTAATGTCCTTTTGACTTTTCTTTTCTTTTTTTTCTGTTTTGATGTTTAAAATCCAAAATTTCACTTCTTTAGAACACACAATCGATCAATAGATCGTAAAGCACACACAAACACAAATTTCAATTGACACATTAATCCAAAAAAATGTTATCTGAAAATTCGATGCTTTTTTTCTTTTTACACCTGTTGCAATTGAGAAATTGATGAATTTATTCTTAACACTTTAAAATCAATTAGAATTTCAACTTTAAAACCAGACAAGATTACAATTTACGGCGAGAGAGAAAGATAATCCGGAACTTGAGCTATTCTTGATGATAAAAGGATGATTTTTCTTATTAAAGGTGTTTTTTATTTATTAAACCAGAGAAAACCAGAGCGAAAGAAATTGTGTTGGTAAAATAAAAAAGCACATAAAATAAGAAAAAAGCAATCAATTTATTAACAAGACACTTTTGATTTCTTTAAATTCTTCACAAACGAAACTTTCTCACAAAGTTCTAAAATAGCGATCGATTTCACAGATGTTGTCTGTAAACAAG
>Ga0214503_1000057_pt1 | contig 9691 bp, 1 predicted proteins | sample G5R2MT_7_FD_206139 | JGI IMG/M metagenome (GOLD analysis project Ga0214503, IMG submission 206139) | Metatranscriptome of phyllosphere microbial comminities from switchgrass, GLBRC, Michigan, United States - G5R2_NF_12SEP2016_LR2... | ecosystem: Host-associated > Plants > Phyllosphere >... | reverse complement strand
GTCGGAGTTGCTTTTTCTTTTAAATATATTTTATTTTATTTTATTTAAAAAAAGAAATTAGAAGAAGATTACAGATGCCGATGAAAGTGGTATGTGAAATTGGTATGCCATTTCTAAGTAAAGAGTGTGTATAAAATTTGATTCTAATTTATTATTTAAAATTGAAAAAGAATAGAGAGAAAGTCAGCTACCTTCTTCTTGTGTGTTTATTATTTTTTTTTTCTTCTCTTCATCATTTTTTAAAATCAACTCATCTCCTCTAAAATAGTATACTTTATTATTTGAAAAATTAAAAATAAGAGAGTAGCTTCTTTCTTTTTTTTTTTAAATTTGTTTTTTTTAATTGTTTTATATTCAATTAAAAAAAAAAGAAGAGATTCAATTTTTGATACCTTAAACGCCTCCTCCCCCTTTTACCACCTGTCTAGTGTGATCTTATTAGGAGTTTAGTAATAATTGTCATAATTGTAATAATTGTTTTTCAAATGATCTAATTTTTAATAGTAAGATTGTAAATTGTGTATGAAAATCAACCATTTAATCAACAATTTAATCAACCATTTAATCAACAATTTAAACTCAAATCAAAATAAAAATTGCCCTGTGCCTTCATCTGATAATAGAAAGTTTTTAATACACAGAAAGACCAGCAATTAACAAGAATTCACTAAATTATTTAAGTTTTTTTGACTTCTATTGAAAGTAATAAGCCGAACTGTGTAAAGCGAAATCTAATGTAAACAAAAGACGTTGCATTCTTGCAATTTTTCTCATGATTTAAGAGAGATGTCTATCTCAAATAAAGATGAGGCAAATGATAGCCAAAGCTCAAAAGAAAATCATGTTGATCCACGATCATTGAAAGCTATTCAAAAATTAATAGCAAATGATCGTGATGAAAGGCCAGCTGATGATGTTTCAGCAATAAATGATCCAAATACAGTAAATTACAAGCCTAAAAATCACAATGAAACTTCCAACGAAATTAATCAACAGCAGCAATCATCAGTACCAATGATTAATCAAACTAAATTATCGTCTCTTGAAGAGCGCTACTTACGTAATAACTATATTCTTTCTAAGCTACAGCAACAAAGAAAATCAAGCGATGATATTAAAGAAGAAAGCAAATCAATTGGTAATTTCAGTACTGTATCACCGGAATTGATTGATCAATTTAACGAATATCTTAAATTAAAGTTAAACGATCCAAATAATAATCAAGAGATTAAATTTCCAGTTGACAAGCTCGCCAAACTAGAAGATATGATCAATAAACCAAGATGGATTATACCTGTTCTCCCTAAAGATGAATTAGAGACACTCTTAATTGTTGCACTTGATCTCGCTAAAAAAGGTCTCGATGTTGATTATACACCGTGTATAAAATTTTATCGTGAAAGTTTAATTGTTTCATTTACGAAGATACTATGTGATGATGCTGTGACCTGCTGGAAGTCGATGATACATAAGTGTATATTTAGAAATTGTAAACATTTAATAGAACTATGTGCACTCAAGATATTAAGTGATGATTATTCTGTGATGCTTGAACTACTTGCACTTGTCTTCAATCCAAACAACAAATTTCATACACATAATGCAAACGAAATAGCTTTTCCATCTGATTTCTTAAATGATAATCCAACTAGCAACAGCAGTAACAATGAAAACAATGATTTGGACGAAAACATGGATGATGAAAGTGAATCGACTAATCGATCGAAAAATGAAAATAGCGAACCAATCTATGCTACCTCAAAATGTGCTGATCTGCCGCGATTATGGTTAGTTGAATTGATTGAAGATTTTGGTCAGTTTGGTGGATTTGAGAAAATACAAATTCAATTTGCTAATTTTATGAAGTCCGGTACATTGAGTGTAGCTTTAATTTTAGCTTTGATTAAACCATTTGGCCTCTGCTATGAATACTTAACTGAATACACAGTGAGCACACATTTCAGGCAAATTATTGAAGAGATACCTAAGTTTCTAGAGAATTTAAGTGATAATGAATTGAAAAAAGAATCCAAATCAGAGAATAAGAATGACCAAATAACTATCATCATAAAAGGCTTAAAGAATCTAGTGCATCGTCTCGAAGAATCTGAACAGTATCTTGAACGTCTCGAAATATTAAGATTAAAGCTAATTCTCAAGCTACTTAAAATTTCATCCTTTAATGGTAAAATGAATGCACTGAACGAGATCAATAAAGTAATCGGCAGTGTTGACTTCTATGCACAAAATATTCCAACTGTACATAATTTGAATATGAACAACAATCAAGATCATCAAGAAGAACAGAGCTTAAATTCAAAGAGAGTCGCTCAATGGATTAAAGAGAATCAAGTTCTACAAATTGTTTTGAAAGATAGTCTTCATCAGCCACAGTATGTTGAGAAGTTAGAAAAGATTATTAGATTTATAATTAAAGAGAAGCAGTTAACATTACAAGATTTAGATGATCTATGGGCTGCTCAATGTGGTAAATACGAAGCAATCGTTAAGAATATGCATGATTTACTCGCTAAATTAGCATGGGATTTCACAGCTGAACAACTTGATCATCTTTTCGAATGCTTTCAAAACTCTTGGGCAACTGCAAGCAAAAAGCAACGAGAGAAATTGTTAGAACTTATTCGTACTTTAGCTGAAGATGATAAAGATAACATTATGGCACATAAAGTACTCAATTTATTATGGAGTTTAGCTCATAGTAGTGATCTGCCTACCGAAATTATGGATCAAGCTTTAGCAGCACATATCAAAATACTAGACTATAGCTGTTGTCAAGATCGTGATACACAGAAATCTGAATGGTTAAATCGGTGTATTGAAGAGTTGACAAGAGACAATTCAGATCCTAATTGGGTAATACCGGCACTTAAGCAAATACGTGAAATCTGCTGCCTATATCATACCTCAAACGTTCAATCAATGGGTTCACATCAACGTGTGGGTATGAATCGAATCGATGTAATTGCTAAACTACAGAATGAACATAATCTAGTTGAGATAATTTCTCGTAATCTACAAGCATTCATGGAGAAGGCTAGAGAAGAATGGAAAGAGGATCCAAATTTAAATCCAAATAAATTATATGGTAATCGCAGGTATACACATGTACAAGAGATTAAAGAACGTTTAAGTTTTCTTCGATTTCTACTCAAAGAAGGTCATCTTTGGTTATGTGAACCACAAGCTATACAAATATGGAACTGTTTAGTTCAGAATTCAGTTTGTAAAGAAGATCGTGAAGAGGCGTTCAGCTGGTTTTCACAATTGATGACTGATGAACCAGATCTAGATCCAGAATTAAATAGAGCTTTCTTCGAAAATCAAATACTTAAACTAGATCCGGTCTTGTTAACTCAAAGTGGTATCGAATGTTTCGATAAATTTTTCAAAGTGGTCAACTGTAAAGAGAAGAAAATAATTTACTATAATAATAATTATTTTACCAAAAATTTAGATCTAATTGGTCTTGACTATTTGACACGTATCGTTCTCAACGGTATTGATGAAGTCTCCGATCTTGCAATCGAACTACTAAAGGCAATCTATTCAAACTTAAGCAACTGTCTTCAAATTAACAAGATGAGTATTATTGAAGAATTTATCTTATCTTGTATGGACAGATTAAAGTCATTCTATGAAGTTATTCAAGTATTAGAAGCAGAAGATGTGAACAATGAAAGTGAACAGCAGAGCAAAGAAAAGCAACAAGAGCTTGTTAAGATGACAAGAATTCTAAAATTACTTTACGAATATTTGAATCAATGTGATTTGAATTATGGTGATGAACGTATTTATTTACCAATGTTAAGAAGTTTTCGTGGTAAGAATGTTGCTATTTTAATACATCACCAGAACCGTAATGTAGATGATGTGATGATTGAGACGCATTCTAACGAAACTCTACTTAACGTTAAAAAACTTTATTTAAATAAATTGAAAATGTCAAACACAAATGTTCAAGTTGATTTCTATTTGAATGGAGAACATTTAGATCAAGACCTAAATCGTGATAAAAAGCTCGTCTCGCATTTGACCACAAAAGATAATTTCGTTCTAACAGCTAGAATTTCAAAATCAAATTTTAATTCAATGAATGATAATGAATCATTCTCATCACAAAACAACTCATCGCAGCTAATTGACAACAATAATATTAATCAATTTAGATTTGAGAATGGTCTAAATGAAGAAGCGGAGAATTGTTTACCAAGTGTGTACATGTCGAATTATCCACCGCTTTATAAATCATTATTTAATTTTGCTGATTTAGGGTTGAAATTAAAATACAAGCCGATTTACATTAACTCTTTAGAGATACTGAAATTAATGCCAATCGATAAATCAACATCTGATTCATTAATTCAACTATGTAAATGCAATATAAATAGTCAAGAGATTAGTCAACTTAAAGAGCAACTGTTCAGTGCAAATTCGCCAACCAAGCTCTGTTATACTCTTGGTGTTATTTATTCGTTATTAATGCCAGCTAATATTAATCCACTGTCTGATGAGGCACTTGAATTTCAGGTTAATTTCATTAAGAGTGGTGTTGCACTAGAAGTTCAAAAGTTTATAACCAAAAAAGATTTTCTCGATAATGCTGATGATTTAACCAAAGTATGTGCATATTCAATTATTCTTAAAATCAGCAAATTCGTCCTAAAGACTATCGCAAGTTATCTGGTTCAATCTTGTATTCATAAACAAAATGATCAGTTCAGAAATCTTCCAAAATTTCTCGAATATCTACAGAACTCAAATGAAGATTTCATAATCTGTCAATCAGCAAGAAAAACAGCTAGCACTTTAATTAATCAGATAAAGCAACAAAAATTAAATCAAAATTTTGAAGTTAATGATTTCATTCCAAGCTTTGAGATTATTAATTTTGTTGTACATTTCATCTGGTCAACAGCATCTGGTAAAGAAGGAGAAGCAATACCTAATGAACAGTCAATTGAAAATTTACATCAAGCAATATTAGATTTAAAATCTGATTCTGAATCTACAACAATCTACAACATCTGCAAGCAAGGCCTTGAAGTACTTACAATTATGTTTATGTTATCACCTTCAGTTTTCCTTAAATTAATTGAAGACAAAAAATGGGAATCATTTACAATGGACCTAATTTTGTTCTCACCCGAGAAATCAGTTCGTTTAGTTGCTTGTGAACAGTTTGCCTTCATCTCGACGATGTGTTCAGCGGAGAGTGATGTTCTCAAGTATTACATCAACTTCTTAAATCAACATCTAGATACTACAATTCCAAAGAATCATAAGAATAGTTCAGAGTTTTTTCAACTTTATTGTAAATTACTAAACAATGCATGCAACAAAAAACTTCAACTACCTGAAATTAGAAAGTATCTTCATTATGAAATTGATCTTTTGAAAAATGTTAAAAAGCGTCTTCTAGTCGATGGCCTAATTGAAGAGATTCAATTAGAAGGACATCTATGTCTAATCAAAGAGCTAGTGATGATGTTGAATTCAGATGAAAAGTATAGAATAGGCTGCAAATTAATAAGTGATGATCTAAATTCAACAGATGATGAACAATTCGATGGTCTACTAGTGATGTTGGTTGATGAGTACATCTTTACAGCATCTAGAGTGATGGTCGCACAACAGAAACTTTCACAAAGAAATATACTCGGCAGTTCAATGCAAAGCGATAGTCTAATGAATCGACATAACCATAATAACTCATCAAATAGTCCATACAACTCGCTTAGCTGCATCTATAGTGGTGATGTAGACGCTATCTGCCAAAATTCAGCAACACTTGAAGCAGCTTTTGATCTAATAGTCGCTCTATGTATTGGTTGTGTGCCAAATCTAAGATACATTTGTAATAGTTTAATTGAGATGTTCTATTTAGATCATGAGATTTGTATAACAGAATGGGAATATCAGCCATCAATTGGTTGTCGTCCATTAAAAGGTTTCGTTGGTCTAAAAAATGCCAGTGCAACTTGTTATATGAACTCAGTAATTCAACAGCTTTATATGATACCTGAAATAAGAGATGGTCTACTCTCTGTTGAAGGTGCGATCGATGATACACAAGTCGAATTTTATGATGATGATAATACAATGAATTTACCGATGAATTACATAAATAACAACAATGATCAACAAGACGAGAAAAAAGATTACAATGTAGGCGTTGTGAAGCATGTGCAAGCAATTTTTGGCCATCTAACATTAAATAAGTTGCAATATTATATACCAAAGGGATTTTGGTTTCATTTCAAGTTATGGGGTGAACAAATAAATCTTCGCGAACAACATGATGCTTTAGAATTCTTTAATTCACTTGTTGATAGTATAGATGAAGGTCTAAAGAAATTGAGTTATAACAAATTAATGGCTAGTGTACTAGGTGGTTCATTTGCTGATCAAAAAATCTGTAAAGATTGTCCTCATCGTTATGAAAGAGAAGAATCTTTTACCACTCTGAACATCGATATAAGAAATCATTCAAACTTATTAGATTCATTAGAACAGTATGTCAAAGGTGATTTGTTAGAAGGCGCAAACGCCTATCACTGTGAGAAATGTAATCGTAAAGTGAACACTGTGAAGCGTTTATGTATCAAAAAACTACCAATCATACTCACAATTCAGCTCAAACGATTCGATTATGATTGGGAGCGTGGCTGTGCTATCAAATTTAATGATTACTTTGAATTTCCACGCTTAATCGATATGGAACCTTATACTGTTGACGGTCTTGCAAAGATTGAAGGCGAAATAATAGAAGATATAATTGAACAGGAAAACATTAATTTAGAAATTGAAGTAAATGAGAATAGTAATAGTGAATTTAAAGAGAACATTAATAATAACTCAAATACTGGTGTTCAGTGTACGAAATATGAATTGTGTGGTATTGTAGTGCATAGTGGTCAAGCAAGTGGCGGTCATTATTATTCATATATTCTGTACAAAGACACTGATGGTGTTAAGAAATGGTATAAGTTTGATGATGGTGAAGTGAGTGAATGCAAATTAGATCAAGATGAAGAGATGAAGAATCAATGCTTTGGTGGTGATTATTTGGGTGAAGTGTTTGATCATATGATGAAACGAATGTCATGTAGAAAACAAAAAAGATGGTGGAGTGCCTATATTCTGTTCTATCGACGTGTTGATACTGAACAATGTCAATTCAGTTTACGATTAAATGAGCTTGTCTTATCAAATGCAAATATCAATAATAGTAACTTAATACGAGCAAGTTCTAATTCAGCATTAATCAAACAGAACAGCGGTGATTCAGAACATCAACGAAGAATAGTAGATACCAATGTGAATGAACTCTATATGCGTATACCGACTCCGATCAGACGTAGTGTACAAAGACAGAATATCAAATTTATGCATATGCGTAATCAGTTCAATCCTGAATATTTTAATTTTATCAAAAATTTAACTAGCTCAAATCATGAACAACTACTCAATCAGTTTAGCAACTTTTCAAGTAATGAGAACAACAGTAGAGATGAGAATAGTCTGAGAGAAAATTGCTCTAAAGAGTTAATAAATAGATCATCACCTACAACAACAGCAACTATTCAGGATCAACAATTAATTGCTAAACAACAAGTTGAAATATCATTGTACTGTACTAAATTATTAGCTAAATTTTTGTTTACCACTTGTTTCCATACCAAGAAAGTTTTACGTGGTAGTACAAATGAATGGTACGAAATTTTGACTATGCATTTACGCTCAAGTCCAATGATACGTGGTTGGTTTGCACACAGTATCTTAATTGATCATACATGTCGCTTTAGTGAATATCTTCTAGAATGTACCAGTGGTGAGATAAGAAACGTATTCGGTAAATTAGTGATGTTTATTGCACATTACGCTCTATTAGATGGAAATAGTTGTCAATTAGAAATTGAACTAGATGATGGTACAAGAGATATTGTTCAATGTGGTCAACCATTATCAGATTACATTATGCAACTTGTTATAGATCTCCTCAAACGCGAAACAATGGATCGTCATATGAATCAAAACTATAACTTTAATCAATATTTCAATCTATTTTATCAGTATTGTAATACAAGTAGAGAAGCCCGTGCTCAATTGATCAAGCTAGGCGTAGCATCCAGATTCATTATGGTTGCACAGGATGAGAACGTAATACCATCTCTTAAGTCACAATTCTCTGAATATAGAGAATTTGGAAGATTACATCAAGTGGTTTCTATTCTAGTTCGTTCGTGTGATGTATCAAGCAAATGTCAACCTTATAAAGACGGTCAAATACTACCAAATCCGTACAGTTTCGACAATGATTCCTATATTTGTAGTCTACCATTAGACACGGCTGATCAATTGTTCAACAAACAAAACTACGTTAAGAAAGTGATAGAAGAAGCGACGAATCTAGATGAAACATTTATGTTCTTGAAATTTTGTTGCTGGGAAAATCCACGATTTAGTCTATTGGTACTTGAGGAATTAATATGGCATGTAGCATTCTATTATGATAATGAGTTGAAACCACATTTAGACATTCTCCTACACATTCTAATGATGCAAGATTCATGGCAAAGAGTTCGCATTGTAAATGCTTTGAACGGCACTTCATCAACTGAAAAGAAAGGTGTTCTCGACACGATCAATCGAGATACAATACAGCATCAGAAACGAGCTTATCAGTGTATCAAATTTCTAGTTAATTTATTTACAAATTGTGAAATTGCACTCATGATACTAGAGAACGATACTGACATACGTAACAAATATATTGCAGCAGTCACTTGGTTAAATGATGAGTTGAATAATTCATCAGCAATCAATAATCAACTTTACAATTGGTCATCAAATGAAGGTAGTAATAGCTATAGACTATTTAGATCAAATTCGTCTCGAATAACATTATCGAAAGCAATCAATTTGTGTCCAAAAGAAGAAGCGAAAGATAAATCAGATGATGAGGAGATGAGTCAACAGAATCAAAGTGATGAGAGAGTAATAGAAAATGAACAAATAAGTGATGAATCAAAAGAAAACGATAATAATGTAGCAACAGTTGAGTTTGATAAGAAAGTATCTAACATAAATAATAAAGAAGATAAACCAACAGAATCGGAAAGGATTATAAATATGATTGTAGATGATCTAATAAACAAGACAACATCAACAAGTGATCAAAAGGGTTTCTATAAATTATCAGAGATTTAAATCCAATTTCATGATGTACAAACATAAATGAACTAAATTCTCAATAATAATATTTTTTTTATAAGCTTTTTCTAGAACTGATGATCTAAAATGCAAATGATGCAGGTTTTTTAATGATAGAGTACTATTATTTTTTTCAAAAATATTTTTTAAATTTCATAATTTCATAAAATTGATTTTCTATTTTGATGGCGAACTGATTTAGACGATAAGATTAAGAGGAAGTGTTCTTGTTTTGTGTCTAGAATACTTCTCTCTTCTTTATTCAATTGTTCATTCTACAACACACATATACACATACAAAATATAATTAAGATCTTATAATGATTAGACATCTCGTGATGTCTAATAACAGCAATAAATGAGCGAAAGAACAGTGAAACTAGATTATAATTAGATATTGTAATTTTTGTAATTAGAGAAGAGTTTTAATTTTTCTATCCATTTGTATAAATCTTTG
>Ga0214503_1000053_pt1 | contig 9840 bp, 4 predicted proteins | sample G5R2MT_7_FD_206139 | JGI IMG/M metagenome (GOLD analysis project Ga0214503, IMG submission 206139) | Metatranscriptome of phyllosphere microbial comminities from switchgrass, GLBRC, Michigan, United States - G5R2_NF_12SEP2016_LR2... | ecosystem: Host-associated > Plants > Phyllosphere >... | reverse complement strand
CATATATTGAATGTTTTTTTTTTGTTGCTCAATAGACTAAAAGTACTTTCAAAGATGAATCATAAAATTAATATTTTCAATGATTAGTCATATGATGTAACATGACTCATGTTCTGTTTTCTTCCTTTTTTTGTTTAATACCACTTCCGGTTTTAATCTTAATCATTTTAATAGTCGTTATGATGGACTTTGAATTCAAATAGTGATGATAAACTTGATCTTAGAACTTTTGCAGTTAGAAGGGTAATCTGTTTCAATTGACTATTTACTAAAATACCATCTACTAAAATATTATTTAGTCTTACAATGGTCTTCATAGCTTACGAATCATAAGTGTGAAGAGGTTATATAAAGTCATCACTCTAGTCGAACTTATTAAAATTATAGAAGAGATTACGTTGGTTAATACCATGTATGATAACTGAATAAAATGAAAACTAGCATCAAAAAAGAGAAAGTATTAGACATTGTGTCCATTAAACAACGTGTGTGTACATATTGAACACTCTAGAGAGATGTATTAGATCGAAAGTGTATGTGTTGATAAAGTAGTTACTTAGAATTTCTTGAAGAGATATTCTCTTTCATTGTTTTGTTGAAGACGTCCTCTAATTAGACATTCACTCTCTTAGACACTATCCTTTTCATAGACAACTGTCTATATTTCCTTAATCGGACTTATGATTCATAAGTTATGTAATGAGGTTCATAATTGGCAAGTAGCTTTATCTCATGTTGCTCGTTAAATTTCAACTTAACTCCACAACATCCGGTTTCAACTCTCTCTCTTTCTTGAACAAAACAACAAAAATTCATCTCCTTATGATTTATCTTTTCAATGAGTTGGCTTATTCTCTTTCTCTCTAATTCTAAGCAATTTAGTCTCTTTTTTTCAGTTAAGAAAATGTTTTTTACTCTTTAATCAAAGAATGGCATGATCTAGAATAGTGAAGAGACTCTATTATAATGGAGCCTATAGACTACTACTAGCTTAGTAGTTCTAGAAAAACTCTGCTACTATAGTAATTCTATACTGAAGTATGATCATTGTAAATTCAAAAAGCTCTAGATCTAAAAGAGAAAAAACAAACAGATTAAAGGACACTAAGAGTGACTTTCTATTGTGTGTGTACTTTTAATTTGAATTTTCAACTTTTTGATAACGATACTAGCCTTCAAAAGGATGCGAATAGCTCAAATAACAATTCTCATTGACAGAAAATCTTAACTGAAAATTTTTATAAGCTAGTAATTCCCAACAATGGCAATTCTCTTAACCATTTTAATTCTCTAGAAACAATTGGTGAATATTATTTCAGATTTTTAGAGACTCTAAAGAGAACTTTAAGGAAAGAGATCAAATGTTCACCAACGAGCTATATCGCTAAAGTTCTATAAATCTTTATAGTCATCTTTTTAGAACAAAGCTCAATTCGAAAAGAGATGAAAAGGATTTTCCAGTTTCTTGCATTTTCAGACTTTGAATTCTTACATTGAAATTTTATTGAAAAACCCCGATCCACTATTAGAAGAGCTGAAATGCTAATCAAACTCTTTCGATTTTTGAATGTTCTCTGAAGCTAAGGAGAAGCTGCAAAGAAATGTATTAAAAATAATTAAGAGATTACATTGCCATTTTCAGTTAAGAATTGAAACAGGCCTTTCCTTTGAAGACTTACAAAGAAATTTCTTTGAAGAAAAAGTTCTAAAAATAGAAAATTCACTAATCCAGGTGATTCGCCTTTAGAGAGAAGAAGGCATCATTAAAGAAAGTATCAATATTATCTATTAGATTGATTTAAGTGCACTTTCTTCTGTCAATTATTTCTAAAGACACACTTCTAATATCTTTTCTCTAGTACTAGAGGCCTAGTACTTCTAGGCTAGCACTAGATCTAATAGAGATTCAAATTTTGAATTAAAAAGTCTCTTTTTACCCGATTTCCAAAGAGCATTTTATTTGTGTACTATGTAGTACAGATTTTTACAGGAAACAGATATGTTTGAATAGAAGATTGAATTTCCTTCTCTTTCTCTTTGGATGATTCACCTTCTTCTTGATACACTTATGAATTTGAGAAAATGTTCTTGACAATCAGACATACTTCAAAAAGTTTCTCAAATGCTTAAAGCTTTGAAACAGTGTATTATCAAAATAAATTCAATAGATATTATCAATTTCTACTACTCATTAGATTGTAGGTTAGAACTTCAACCTTATCTATTCTGATCTGAATTATCCTAATTTAGAATTTCTATGTTAGAAATTCTAACCTATCGACCACTAACCACTTGAAGGTTTGTTGAGCATCCTTATAAGTTAAAAGAAAGTATAATCATTGTGTAGTGTACAATGTACACACATTCAAAATTTTAAAGTTAAACCTAGCGAATTCCCATGGTAAACTTAGCTTGAAATTCTCAAGTTGAGAGAGAGAGATGCTTTCGTTTGATGGGTCGTGATTGTAATACAATTTTTATTTAGCCTCGTAGACGAAAATGAAAAGATTATTTCCCTTTTTTATAAATATGATTAAATCTATTTACAGACACTAAAATTCAATTAATTCAAAGAAAAAAAAATCCAACTTTTGAACTTCTAGCTGTGGAACTTGAGCTGAAAAAGATCTAAGTTAAATCCAAGTTAGTGCCTTTTAAACTGATCAGTTCTCTTTAAAAAGTTTTTAATAAAAACTTGACTTTTATGATAGAAGTTTAATCATTGTATTGAAGAAGTATTCTATGTTAGTCTAACAATGTTGAATCCTTCAAACTATCATTGAATATAGTCTTCTATGAAAAAATTCAAAGTAAAGAGTCATAACGATCTGATTAAATCATTTTTACGATTGTAAACAACCATTTCTATGTTAATTTCATTCAATTGGCTACTTTCAATGAGTAAAGACTTTTATTTGAATAGTCTCTTTTTGAGATCAAAAATTTTTCATTAGATTTTTCTAAATATAGGAAGCTAATTTATACATTAGAGTCTGTAGGCTCTATAGAGCTTACTATATAGTAAGCTATACTATATGGTTGGTCTTATAGTCTGAACAGTATTGTTAAGATATTTTCATACAGGCATTCAATTCAAGATCACGCAATCAGCTATGTAAACCTTTGTTCGACCTTTGTTAAGTTCATTAACTTTTTCATAACGAAAATCTCCTCGAGAGAAATGATCATAAAAAGTTTATCCTAAAAACTTTTGATTTTTCTTCCACTTTTTGTTTAATATTAGAATCCTCCTTTTTGATGGTTGAATTCCATATTAGATGATTTTCTTCAGATGAATTAAATTTGATTCAAATTAGTTCAAAAAATAGATCTAACTTAGACCAAAATAGATCTAATTTAGACCAAAATTTTTCATTTTCATCAATTAAGATTCAGATGACTCATCTATGATTTATTCTCAACAAAAATGATCAAAAAAAACTTCCAGCTCTTATGAGAGAGTACACTTTGAATTCATCAAACTGACAAGAATTTAACTTTGTTTCAGTTTTGAGAAATTAAATAAAAGTGAAAAAATGAGTTATTTCAATTTTTCTTCTCTATCTGCTCTAAATTGACTTAGGTACTAATTATAATTAGAATCTTCAGATTTAAGTATGGAAGAGTATCTAAATTTGAGATTCTAAATAGAAATCGGGAGTTCATTCGGTGAGTAATTTTTACTCAATGAATTTATCGATAAAAATTAATAACATTAAATTATTGATTTACATTAGGCCTATTAGAACAATTTATCACTTTACAGCTTTCTCTCTTTTTTTCTTGTTCTAGCTCTTTTTTTTAGTTGCTAACTACCAGTGAGTCGCTACTAGTGAGTTACTTAGTAATAGACTACTGGTAGACAACAAAATTTTAATGACTTTTTCTTTCCTTTTACGAATTTTTGTACATTAAGACAAAGAAAAAGAATTACATTTCTAGATTTTTCGTTCACTAATCCAAATGATAAGTCGGCCTACAATGGATATTTTACTAATAGATTAGTAAAATTGTATAGGAGTGCAATTTTAGAATTATATATTAGTTGATAATTATAATGCTACTGAATCAGTAGTACTGAATCAAAGAGAATACTGTTCTGGATAAATCTTAGACTATACTCTTAAAACTTTTAGGCTTAAAGACGCAGTTTTACTAGATGATGTTCATCTGATGAACAAAATTCTATTAGTTGACTAGTGGTTCATATGAATCTTAACTTGAAATTCTCAAATTTCAGGCAGTAAACATCTTTTTGTTCCCTCTCGCTTCCTGTATTACGTAATTTTAAACTTTCTTTTTATTCTTTTTTTTGTGTGTGTGTTGTTTTTTGAAAAAAAACTTTTGTTCTAAACTTGGATTTCTTGCTTTATGAAGTCACACACACATAGAAAATGGACTTAATAATTGTAGCCGGAGTAATGAATTTAATGTCTAAGAACCAACTTTAGTTATATGTAGAGATTCTAGTCTAGAACTAGATCTTTGTATACACAATGTGTATTACATATTATGTAATACATATAGACTTGATTGTAGAGATGTCTATTAGACATATGTCTTTATATGAAGAGAGTTCTCACAAAAAAAAGAGACTCTCTTTGTTTAGCAAAAAAAATTGCTAAAGGACATCCATGAAAAGTTTGTATAAAATAATTAGAAGCGAAGAAAGTGTTAAGAGTTCCAAATTAGAAGTTTTATTTAAAACTTAGCTAAGTTAAAACATACACACAAGAATTCAAATTACAAGCCCATCTTAAATTTATCTTTCTCTCATGATCTCAATACTTACGGGATTTTTCCTCCATGTTTTCTATAAACTTATCTTTTTTTTTTATTTCCGCTTTTTTATCTGATTCACAAATTGAAAGTAGACCTTTATTGAAAAAATTTTCCTTACTCGTTGGCTATTCAGATGACTCATTTTATGTCTGACTCATCCTCATTCTGGCTCATACTTTATGGCTAATTTAAAATTAGTGATTCGAGTCAATATGATCAGACTAAATCAGATCAAAATTTTCAGATTCACTCTTTGAAGCAATGAAATATTCCCATAACTCTAGCATGGTTTATCCCTCTAAATTGGGCTTTTACCAATTTTGCTAAAAAAGATTTTTTAAAAACTTTCATACGTATGAAAGATGCAGTACTGCATCTTTTTAACATCCCTTAACTATGCTGTTTTTCTCTAGAGTCCAAGTAAAATTTAAAAAAAAAAATCTTTACCTCTCCAAGAGTCTGGAAAGATTGTTTTTATTTTTGGCAATTTCAATGCTTTCAATATAAGCAAGATGCAAGTTCTTTATAGGACCTCATCATACGATCCACACATATGTAATTGAGTATAAATTTGAGTATTTTGTATTTGTTTATACACAACGTGTCATTTGCATATATACAAAATATTTGTAAAAGCTAGTAAAACTGATAAATTATTAATTTGGACATACAAATGGAAGTCTCTTTATCGGTTTTTAGTTAGAAGTTCTAACATGCAAAAAAAACTTATAAGTTAACTCAAACTTAGAACTCTTTACTTAAAATTCTTTAGGAAGTAGCTTCCTACCAAGTGAAGACTTTTAAATGAAGAGGCTTCTTTTGTAGAGTGAGTATCACAACTCGACATCATGTAAAAAAAAATTTTGAAAGCTCGTTCAATCGACAAAGAAAGTTTTCTATCAATGAAATTGTAAGAAAATTTTAAGAAAGTTCTATCGTCAAGAGTTCTATAGTTAAAGTAAAAAAGTTTTTAAGTATAGTAAGAGAGGAAATATTTATATGACTCATTGAATGGATAGCATTTATTAAATCTTATTGAGAATCTTCTTCTCTTTTTCAATTGATACTCGATCTAAACTTTATTCAATACAGTGTATTATATCACTCAACTTCTCTCTCTCTCAACATAATCAGACATAATGGAAACAGCATTGTTCTTTTTATTGCTTTTTGTTGTTGGTTTTTTTTAAAAATAAAAGCTGCTTTTTCATACTCTTTTTTTTTGCTATACACTCTCTCAGTTACTTGAAGTAACTTATTCCAGATTTTGGATCTCAGTTTAACTGACTACTTACTAAATAGTATTTAGTATTTACTTGAATTCAACTTTACTCAGTTTAGTGTACATATTGAACTAAGTGTGAAGATTATCAATAAGACTTAAACTGTTCAAGTCATAAAACGAGGTATGAAAAATTTGAAGAAGAAAATTTCATACAAACTTTCTTTTTCAGTAAAATGTCACATTTTGAATGTGTGTCATCTTTTTATCATTTCGATGGTAAATTGTACTCTCCAATCTACAATTACTAGCTTCCTTGATCAAGAAAGTGGTTATCATTTTTTAAAATCAAATAGTAACTTTGCATTCAGCTGATTGGATTTTTGTTCATTTTTTTAATTTTTAATTTCTGACCTTTTACTATAAAGTTGCTAATAGTAACTTACTTTAGGAGCCCTTTGTTGTAAAAAGCTTTTTCATCCATTGACAGGAAGTGTGCTCAATTGAATACTCTTAAATTAAGAAAATTTGATCAAAGCTCTAATCACTAACATTTATCATGGCAAAATACTTGAAGGCGCCTCCTCTTCATGCTTCCTATTTTTTATAAAATTGAAGTAAGGCAACCTATTGCCAGTAAGTCTTTGATATCAATAGTTGTTGATACTACTAATAGTTGTTAATTCATACTATGGTTATAATCATACTATGGTATACCATAGTATGGTCATTTAGTTTTGGTCACTAATGGTGTGTAATTTGATACAATTATAGACTTTGATTCAACAACAAAAATACTTTAGAGTTATCGATTGGATATCGAATATTGTATAATATACAATGTATATGATTTGATACTATCAATTTCATACTATCATTTCTTCATTAAAAACATGACCGTCCTTTACACCTCTCTCTCTAGTGGGAAGCAAGTTGGTGTTTTTTGAAAATTTAAAAATTTGTTTTTTTTCGTTTTTAAATTTTCTAATAGAAAATTTCTATTTCAATGTAGTAGATTCAATTGAATTTACTCAGTATATTTTGTACTATGTGAGAGTATATTACCGGAAATGTGATATTGAGAGATGAAATTATGATCACTTATGGTAACTTAGTTAACATAATTTTTAGCTTACTGTAATTGCCATCATTCATTTATTTAAACTTATCGATGAGATATCTTATGATGTTTCAGTATCATCTTATATAAGAAAGTTATAGTTATCTTATATTGAAAAATGGCTTCTAATAAAAAACTTTTCAATGAAAAGAAGATTTCATTCTATTAAGCTCATTGTATACAATGTCGTATTGAGCATATTGAAAGAGAGTCTTTTTTCTATTTTATTGAGTTTGTTTTCATTGTATCATAATAAGTTTTTAAATTTGAAATATTGTATCTGAATATTAGCCACAGAGTAGTGCATATTGAGCAGCTAAAGAGAAGAGCTCGAACTCTTTTCAAAGTATCAAATCGATTTCAATGAAATATCTTCTTTTTATAACATCCTCTACTTGATGACTTTCTTCCTGAAAATATTTACCTGATTTTTTCTCCATTTAAATGTTCCTCTTGAATACCATGTGACATCTAGCAATTCTTTGATACAGCTAGCAAGTATAAAGTATATGCTTACTATCGATCACATACTTACCATTCATTACATGGATGTTCTTGAATACAAAAGTTTCTTTTTTTTTTTATGATTATTGATGTACTTTTAATAAATGCTTTAAAGCTAATAATCAACCTTGGTGATCGTCTAAAAGTAGAGAGAACTAAATGTCTAGTTGATTTAAAATACTTTCTTTTTATCTTTGAAATTATACCTTAGACATTTTAAAACATTAACCGATTGTTCATTAGTACTTTAGTTAGTGGTAAACAAGATTGGAGTACTCTCAATTTATTTTAATTCAACCTTAAAATAGGCTCTCTTTAAGAGTGTTTCTCTTTTTATAAACTGATAAAGACCAGCTTTGCTAATTTACCTACAAGTTACATCTTAACCAATAGATCATATAGTTAGCTGTAACTGATGAGCCTGTAAAAAAGAATTAAAAAACATCAATTGTTTAATGAAAATTCAAAGATTTGTAACTCGTTAATATTCTTCTTCTCTCTTTTTATCATGATGAGTCGCAAAAATCAAATATCATCTTATGATCCTGCCATCTTCTATTCTATGATATATTATATTATTACACGTGAAATACTTCAAGATAATAGTTAGATATATTATCTTATTAGACATCTTGCGTAACATCAAATCCTTTAGCATCATTTGTGTGCATTATTTATTTGTTTATAAATTTGCATTATTGGCAAATTCTTTATAACATCCAGCATTTTCTCTTTAATCATCATCAAGAGAATATTCAAATGACTAAGACTACTATAGTACACTATAGTGTACTTAGAAATGTAAAGCAAAGTATGCCAATGTTGGATCAATATTGATAATATTAGTATCATAGTCTATGTTAAAGTAGCATCACTAGTACAGTCACTGTATATCGTGGTATTGCTGATAGTCTATTAGCCATTGAGCATCGTTTTTTTGCAAAAAAAAACAAAAAAAAAATGAAAATATTGTTTAAAATGTTTATCTTTCATCTAAGAGAGAGTTGAAAGGGAGGAAGATGATTTATGAAAGGCCTGTCTAAGTATCAAAATGTATTTTTCGAGCAAATTAACACAGTATTTCTCTGTAAGAAAGGCAGTTTTAACTTCTTTTCATTGAGAGAAGAGTTCACTCGATTCATATTTTTAAAAAATTTTCATACTCAAATTTTTGATACTTGCACATTTTAAGACTTACATAGATCAAAGAAGCTTTTTCTGCTCTTCGAAAAACCAAATTATTCGTTAACAAAGTCGAATAGCGTAGAGAAAGATGCTTAAAAGCATAATTAGTCGTCTTTAGTTGAAGAGTGTTTTTTTCTATTCATTTCAAGTTTTAAGATCTTTAGACTTGAAGATTGTTTATGCCAATTTTTCATTTCTTCTACTAGTTGGTCTATTACTAGTGAATTCAATATTAGCTGCTTTACTAGATCTAAGTCTATTAGATGATCTAGGCTGATGATAGTATATGCTATGATATTATACTGTGACATTCTATTTAATACAAATTTAACTAGATAGTCCCTACTTGATGCTTTCCTCAAGCCCAACCAAAAAGCTCTACTGGTCATTCTTGCAAATCCTTTCAATTTAAACATCTAAATTTTAAAAAAGATTTTCAATTTTTCATAAAAACTTCTTGAGCTAGTTGTTGAGATAGCAATTCAGATTCTCCACATAAGTTTTCAAAGAAGTTTACAAAAAACTTTTTCATTGAAATGATCATCTACTTCATTTCCGGCCACTTAATTTATTAATTTCACTTTTTTTGGCTTGTTTAGCAGTGTTGTGTTTAGCTGATTTAAGACACTTAATGGTGCTCGTATGACGCATAATGAGTTCTAAACAATTTTCAGATCTTAGATCAGTGAAGAAGTCACCTAAATGACTTAAAAAATGATTCATATGATGACTCATACGCAAGATGATTTTTTGTGATGAAGATAACTCATTAGTCTTAAGATGATTCAAGCCTCGGTCATAGAACTTTTTTTATAGAATAACTTAAGTTTGGTTTCTCTAACAAGTACCTAATGTTTAGGCTCTAAACTCTTTCTTTTGATGATTTACTTCTAAATTAGAAGTTCTGATCAATTTGAAAGAATTTAGTTAATGATAAATTGGATAATTTAGCTTATGGAAGTTCCGATATTTTTTTTATTTAAATGATTTGACCAGTTCACACATTTCAAATTGAATTTCAAAAGTT
>Ga0214503_1000052_pt1 | contig 9870 bp, 1 predicted proteins | sample G5R2MT_7_FD_206139 | JGI IMG/M metagenome (GOLD analysis project Ga0214503, IMG submission 206139) | Metatranscriptome of phyllosphere microbial comminities from switchgrass, GLBRC, Michigan, United States - G5R2_NF_12SEP2016_LR2... | ecosystem: Host-associated > Plants > Phyllosphere >... | reverse complement strand
GACTCCTCTAAATACAGTAAGCATCATTAATTAATTATAATTGATCATCTAATTTGTTTTTAATAAATAACAGTAAGCTTCTAATACTAAACTATAGTCTAAGGATATCAAAAGTCTGATAAAGAGCAAATAAATGGTCACTTAAGAAAAAAAAAAAATCAAAGGTGTTTTAAACACAATTATAGCTTACTGTTTATCAGCGGAAAAGGACAAAAGGAATGAAATTTTTACAAAATTCATTGATTAAATTCTAATAAAATTCTATAAACCAAGTATTTGAAGATGATGTAGCAAATACTTTACAAAAAAAAAACAAGAGAGCACCAAAAATAACAACCCTAATAACCCTAATAATTCTAATAATAAATGTGTGTATGTCGATCACAATGTTTGACTAGTCAAAAGGAGCTATCTTGATATTTTGAGAGATGAATTTGAGATCAATGAAAAATAATTCAGATGTGTCTAAGAAGATGAGATTGATATATAAAGAATTTTACAAATTAAAACTTCTCTTCTAAATTTGAAGTTAAATCACTTTCAGATGAGTTTCTTTTCATAGAGGTTTCTGATCGAACAGAAGATAATGATCCACTATTTAATTGAATATGCTGATCCATGGATGTTTGTCTATTATGATGCTTGCCAACTTGCTGATTATTGTCTGCATGTATAAACAACATACCACTTGATTTACTTGTAGTTAGACTTTGTTTATGATCACTACTCATATCATCATCAATTTCATATGGTAGATAATTGTGTACTAATGACTCAAGACACTTATGAAATTGTTTCGCATTATCATTGCACTCGCTCATATTCGATTTGAATGGACCACTGAAACGCCATAGGCCACCAAAACCGACCGAGTATAGATAATGCAACTGCTGTTGACCAATATCACCACCGACTACCATATTCTGTATGATGTTCTGTACAGCTCGAATGGTCACTTGGTCATGACATAAGTTAAGAACAGAAGTTAATTTAGCATCCAACAATGAATGAATAACAGGAAATGTCTTCGCGAACACCACGGAACCTTCAGCCAAATATTCATACAAGATACGAATCTCTTTCTCATCATTCGAATTTCGAACTAATGTAGCTAAGACAGCTAAAATTAATGATTGAGTCTTTTCATCTTTGATTACTTCAGGATCTAGTAGAACATTCTCTTCATTTATAATCACATCAATTGATTTAATGGACAGTTTATCTTCTTTCGACTCTTTTTCATAGCTCTGTGCTTGCAATCTACCAAGTGATTTGTTTGATCGATCGTACTCTTCTTGATTATCATTAATATCAATAAATTGGCCGCTTGATTGAACATTCTTCTGTGATTGTGTGAATTTACGATCATCACGTTTACTTAATGCACCAGCTGCTTGGTTAGATAAGTTTGCCGACGAACTGTTTGATAGATGCGTAGATTCAGTTGAACGTGTATTTCGAGGTGAAAGGCTTCTTGAAGGTCGTTGCAATGGATGACTATTATTGCGAACCGGATGTAGATAATGAGCTGATTGTTGTTTTGATTTCTCACATTCAATTTCATGAGAATCGATCGAAGTTTGTTGTTTATTCGATAGACAGCTCAAGTCTAATGATAACATTTTCTGAGCACTTTGATTCGGGCCAGTGATCTGAATAGGACTACAAGTAAGTGGTAATGATTGTTGTGTCTTCAATATGAATGGCTCATCGGCTAATTGCTTCATTGATCGTGTATCTTTCAATGTTCTAATAGTTGATGATGTACTTGCTACCGATGTACTAGTACTAAGCTGTTGTTGAGTTTGACTAGCACTAACTAGTCTGGTGATCTTATGCTTCAAATGACATCTACTCTGTACCTCTTCACTGATTGGCATTAATGCACTTAAATACGCTATATTATCTGATGTAACTTCAAATTTATCACGACCTGTTGATTTTGATAAAATGTTAAGTAATGTGTTGAGAATACGTGTTGCTCTTGAGATTGTTGATTGATTTGGATGACGATAGGCTTTAATTAGATGACCAACTAATGCAAAATGAAAATTTGATTTAAAGCTTAAGCCAATTGAGATTTCAAGTTGCTTAAAATTCCATTCTAATGGTTCACGTGCTTCCATCATAACTTGTTCAACAGTTTTAAAATCGAATTTGCCAAGACTATCAAGCGTATGTAGATTCTGCTCTAATAAGGCAAGTCCAGCCAGATAGAGATCCATCTCATCGAGCTGCAATACGAAGATTGCTACCCAAAAAAGCACCATATGAATAGGAGAATCAGATGGTAAAGTAGATTGAATTCGAGTGAAGCCCATTATGATTGATTCAATTAGATGTAGATTGTTGAATGATTCAAGTCCTCTTATTAAGAAGATGAACATTTGTTTAAGCTCATAGTTTGTAAATGTCTTCGCTATACAACTGTAAATAATGATACCTCGATACTGCAATGCTGGATTATACCTAAATGCAACATGTTTACTTAATTCTAACCACTTGTCTAGCCATTCGCAATCCTTTAGATTCTTCATACATTCTTCCATGATTTCAAGAAAAGAATCAGTGATAACTTCAATATGTTGAAGTTTATCAAAATCAGGTAAGAACACATTATGCGATTGTGAATCAGGTAAAATACATTGATGTATGTTCGGTGATCGATGACAAGAGGTTGTTATAGTTGGAAATGCAGCTACAGATTGTTCAGTTTTACTTATACCAAAAAGTACCGTATACTTTTCTAATGAGAATTCATCTAAAGATAATCTTAAAGTACGCTGTGTACTTTCACTAAAGTATGGTGAACTACAGGTGCAAAGCGAATGAATGATATTAATTACAAGACCATGCACAGATGCACGTAATGATGGTGATCCGGTGTGTAGAAGAATGGTGATTATATGAAATAGATATGGTAGATGACTAAATACATCTAAACAATTATTAAATGATAACATAAGCAAATATCTGGTTAGTATAGCAATGTCGTTCCACATTAAATGCTGTTCAAGTACTAGAGTTGGTGATGCAGAGGTCTTTTCAATTATTTTACATAATCTATGTATTACTTTTGATGCTACCAGTTTTACATTAGCACTGGCTAAAGCAACAGCTGTATCCGCCATTATTTCAATTGACCCGAGACCACCAGTAACCGATCTCTTTATGAAACTGTCTAGAACCATATCAATTAAATCTGATTGCTGACCAATATGTGTCCAGATCTTAATAATACTCGGATACATTTGAACTTCCTGTATAGTTAATGAGATGAGCTTATCTAGTATGACAACAACTTTTTGTCGTTTATTCTCATCTGGATGCTTGCAGAATTTAGTTAAATTTACTAGCCATGGTGTCATGTATTCCAGGCAAAGATGTTTAAGCTCAAAAATAGGGGATACGACAAAACCTTGAATACATTCTTCAAGAAATTCAAGTGTTAAAATGGATGCATTCTGTGCGAGGCGTTCACTAATCTGTTTGATAAATATGGTATTGTTTGATGGTATACATAGGCCAGACGTTTCAAGTAGCTGTCCATCAATTTTTAAGTCAAAGGTTTTCGTAAGTGCACAAAGTAGGTTGTAAGCAGATGTACGGAGAATTGGATCTGATGAGCCAAGATTAAGAAGTGCCATGTTCAACAATGTACCCGGCACATCTTTCGGACGTATTTTAGTGTGTACGATCACTGAATCAGTTTGACTTAATTCCCATCTTGTTCGAATGTGTATTGTTGCCTGAACGATTGCTTCAGCATCATTATGGATGAAACTATAACTCAGTGATCCTTTCTCATTCAATAAAGTCAAGGTGAATTGATTATCATCCACTAAGCAAACACCTTCTATTTCACTAGCATAGTAGACATCATTTAACAAAACCGAATGATTAAGAATCTTACACTTTTCCACTGATGTTACCTGTATAGCAGATGGACCAATTTTATAATTCACTTTAGTATCTTTATTGGAAAGTCGAAGAGCGTTTGGAAACACTTTCTGATCTTCGTTCAATGCTAGGGTCGCAGTAGGCAGATGCTGTTGATCGATATCGATGAAATCATTGAGTCTTTGTAAATTATCTAAGAACAATAATTTCTTACTTCCTTTCAAGATGGATAAAATTCTTTCATGAAATTTGATATATTCACGAACACAGCTATTAGAATTGTAAATATAAGTGCACACAATCTTCTCGTAAGCCATCTGAGGTAGAACTGTAAACCATTTTTGAAGATAATTTGAACTGAATCGATTTTCAGGTAACGTATGAGTGAAATCGATAACCAACTCAAATGGACGATGACAATAAGGTTTAAGTGTTAAGATCACATGATATATGAAAAGATCTTTGTTAGTTTCACAGATTTTGTATCTTCTTGCAATAAAATAAAAAACTGGATTTGCATTTGTTTTTGAGAAACCTGCTTGGTAGAAAATGTTCAACGATTTTATATACTTGAATTCCTCTTTCTCATGAATGTTCTGTTTCGCCATAATCTCTTCAAATTTAGTTGATGTCATATCCATTGAGTTCCATTGAGAATCGTTCAATGCTCTACAATCAGGTGGACCAAGATAAGCTAAAAGAACCACTAATTTATCGAATGGTCTTCGTCCAACTGCTTTTTGATCGCGTAGATTAGTTAAATAGTCGCCAATCTTCTCTTGGTGATTCCATAGTAGTCGATGCAAAGCATGTATATTCGTATCACTAATGAACATTACATTTTGAGCATATTGGTCATCTTCTTCATTTGAGAAGATTAATTTCTCAACCCATGACTTTTCAGCTTCAAAATTCTCTCTAAGAAAATCATTGAAATATAGCATGTGCTGTTCTTTGCTAAACTCAACATTGTTCGCAATATTCTGCAATATTTTCGACATCAACATCAGACCCCTTTTTGTCTTACTATTCGGTTGCTTATCAATTATACCAGTCTCATATGGACTTACTATCACCGGATTAATGAACCGTAGAAATAGAACAGTACCAATCACATGAATGGATTGACTAGCACTTGTCTGACTTACATTTGAATATCTTTTCAAGAGCACCTTATGTAAGTACCTGCACATCAATTTCAATTGTACCGGAAATTGATCTAAAGAGCCAATAATTGCATCGAACACTTTCTTGGTTAAAGTAAGTAGATTTTTACGATTCTCTTCAATATCTTCATTCTTGTCTAGACGTGCTTGGTCGACTTCGTAGGAGAGAATCGGTTTGTCAAGAAGCTGTATTAGAAGTGGTTCAAGAAGACTTTTCAAGTAGCTGTTTCCGTAAATTCTGAAGGAGAATGACATTATTTTACAGCCTAAACTATTGCCTCTAAAAAGTGTTTGCATAGAATCTGATAGTTCAACTTCCTTATAAAAAATGTTGTAGAAGAGTGGAGATAGTAATCGTTTTGCATCAAACAATGTTACAAAAACTCTAGCTAATTCATCCATTTGCGATGAGACTACAACTGACGCTAAAGCCATAGCAATTGAAAGTTCACCTTTATCACTAATCAATGTAACTAAATTAATGAGTTGGTCATATCGATCAGCAAGTACACTTTCAGATAGCATAGAGAATTCAGTACCTTGTGTTAATATCTTCGTCAGAACTTCAATGAAGGCCGTACGTGTCTGTAAATCTTGATGATAACCTAATCCATACGAATGCATTAGACCCGAATCAATATTAGCAGATAGTAGATTGGACATTGCTTGAATAGTTGATGATCGTAATTCGTTTAATTTCTCTATCTTAGCATCTACTTGCTTTGCTGCTTGACTGCAAGTTAGAGCACCTTTCTGTTGAAAAGTTGAATTCGAGTTGAATTGACTATTCGAACCATTTGAATTGTTTTGCATTGATGGACTTATGGCTGCGTTTACATGATTAGCACAAGATTGATTAGTGAGCAAATTTTCATCCAATATTTCAGCTTCTGTAAAGCCGTTTAAGAGATTCATAAACAGAGTGAAATATTTTAGAAATAGTTGTGATTTTGCTTCCTGTAGATCACCACGATCATTCTCTTCAGTGTTCGGTTGAAGTGGTAGTCCTTGTAGAAGGGAACCTATTGCTTGCATTGATGCTTGATCAAGATCACGCAGAAATTGTAAATACTCATTTCCAATAGATGGACTCGTTCCGCTCATAATCCAATCAGTTAAATATTCAACCATCTTATTTCTAAACTTCATCTCTTGTCTAAAGGTAAGATCATCCCTTCTAAACATCATCGATTCAACTAATTGACAGAACTTGGTCTTCATCTGGATATTTGTAACATAGTTTGCATCTAGATGACGAATGTACTTAACAATACTCAACATGATCGTTTCAATGCATGTAACTGAACCCAAATATTCATTACAACCTTCGCGTTTATTCTCTAGAACTTGTCTCATAATAAAGATGATATGCAAAATGAATTGTGTGTTCAGTTCATTGACGATGACCTGTTGTTGAGCGTCAAAGAACTTATCTAGACTTAATTTAATTTGTTCAAATAAAATTGAGTAAAGAGCTGGATGAAGTTCGCTTGCAACAAATTCTTTTACATATTTCTGTACATGTGTACCATACTTTTCATTTGGCCATATTAGAAGCTTAAGTAATTGTTCAATAAACTGATTTATAGAGTCACCTTCAATTGATTTACGATTATTGTCAAATGACGAGAAATTCGGTGTTGCTTGTTTGTAGAGTTGTACTGGTTTAATATTAGATTGTTGCTGTTGAATGCAAATACCACCTAAGGCACAAAGATATCCCATTGAATTTGTCCATTCAATTATATAATCTTCTGAATCATGATCAGCGGATTGTGATTGTCTTCGTTTGGCAATGTTTCTAGCTATCTCTGAATTTGGAATATCACTTTCATTCTTTGATTTAGCATTCATAAGCAGTTTAGTCGTTTCAGACCAGTAAATGAAAGTCTCTTCCCAACTAGCTAAGCAACCAGGAGTAGATTTATCTATTCTCCTAAGTAAGGACATAATACGTTTTTGCAATGCAGCTCTACCATACAGGAACATCGAAGTACTTGCGGCAGATATTTCATTATAGATTTGATAGTTTGGTAAAAGATAATTAATGCTCAGTTCATCTTGACCGCATCTAATATCTGCTTCTTCACACAGTAACGAGAAACATGACATTGACATCAAAACCGATTCAATATCAACACACCACAGATAAGTGAAGAAAACTTGCTCAATTTTAATGTGAGCTTGATTGCAGATATTTAGATTTGAACCAAAGTTAGCATATTCTCGATGTCTAAGAAGAAAGGCATTACGTAATTTAAGAATTTCACGTAACCACTTAAGAATTTGGCCATAATTTGATAATTGATGTTTAACCAATTTTGATGAAATTGTATAGAGTATTTGACTTGAAATATTCCAGAAAGTATTAATTGGACTTTGCGGGTTCCAAATTTGTTCAATATTATCAGCTTCATGAAGTATAAGTAGGGCAGACATAGCTTCTTCTGAGATTTCTTTCATATTAGTTTGAATGACTAATGAGACAAGACCATTGATGATCTCCATTGTGGTATTCTGACAGTCATTTTCATCTTTGACTTCACTATTCAACATCAACTTTGGAACTGATTGAATAAGTTGAACAAAGAAAAGAAGTAGATTCTTATAATTGTTTAGATCATCGAATTTCTCTTTAAATTTGAGATTACTCATTTTGTCTTTCAATGATAAGCTCGGCATCATCTTTAGAGGTGTATGATTGGTGTAGCCTTGAGTTGTTCGACTAAGTGTATCAGCGAGTATAAGACGCAGTTCAGGTGCTTTATCAAAAATACAGGCTACGCTTGGCCACCAAGCAAGAACAGTTTTTTGTTTGGTAATTCTACAGAGTGACGAGATGAGAACGTAATGAAAGATGAATGGAGAATTCTGATTTAAGCAAATCTTTAGTAGATCATTATTATGTGTGCTTATACGAAATAGTGAGATAAAACAGTCGATCATAAGCTCAATGTCTTGTTGATTTTGATTACGAACAAATAGTTTATTTGGATTAAAAAGCAAGTTACGTAGATCAACCAATATCGATTGAACAAGCCTAAAAACTGGATTATTTGAATCCATAATATTAATATAGGTTGAAGCTTTACACAATCGTACAGCGGAAATAATGCCAGCTTCCATGATTTGTTTATTTGAAGTGGTTGGTTGAAGTGATTTCTTGAAATTTTCAATGAACAATTTCTTACGGGAATGTTTAATTAAAGCTGAAGATAGGCCGTTCTCTTGATTATTATGTATATCATCTAAAGTCTTCGGACACAGTACAAGCATTAGCATTTGTAGAGGCCAGATCGTAGAACGTTTCTTAATATTTGATTCAGCATAGATATCAAGTAGATCAAAGAATCGACCACAACATTCAGTGAGTGTATCTTTTTGCTTTGTCTGTAGTTCCATAAACTCATCAGGTAGATTTTCAATCCAATTCCACACTGCTTTCTCAATACTGGTGAATAGAACAAAGTGCACATTTTTCTTTAAAGCTTTGAATTTTTCATTAACTTCGGTGAATAGTTTAAATAATTTACTAAGATCAAATTTAATGTATTGAATAAGTTCAATGTCGATAAAGTCAGGATTCTCTTCGCCCGTGTTCAGTTCTTTGGAGAAGAATTCAAGTGCGCGTGAGAATTGACCGAAGATTGGCAAAAAGTTGTTTAAACTAACGGCAAACAAAAGTGAGCGAGCTTGCTGTCTTAGATTCTCAGCCAATTGTGTCTCACCAGGCATATCGATAAGAAGACAGATCTCTGAAATCAATGCTTTTACATTGCTTGTATCATCACGTTCGGTCTGCTGTTGCATGAAACATTGATGCAAGGCATCTAATACTAATATTTGAGATTTGAAGAAATTGCTCTCAATCTCCGATTGGCCTTGTCCAATAGGTTTTTGCAATTCAGTAATTGAATGTAAAATTCGAGTCAAACCGGAGACTACAATTTGAAATTTAACTTTACTTATATTTACAAGAGCTTCTTTGTTTTGTTCTACATTTATACGTGAGATTGATGATTGAGGTCCACATCGACAAGGTAATTGATCCTCAAATCTGATCAATAATGATGAGACCCATTCTATAGGCTTCTGACTACTCATGGTTTCTTATTTGAAAATGATGAAATGAGTATATGATAAAATAAGAAAGAGAGAGAGAGAGAGAGAATGTGTGATTGATTAAATTAAAATGTCCTTTGAATTGTCTTAAGATGTATATAAATAAAATTTATATATATAAATAAATTAAGAACTCGTTGCAGTCAAATTGGTTCTTTGACTCGATTGAATGTCTTGAAGACACGAAAAAAAAGAAGCTAATATAACATGATTAACAACGGTTAACACATGATACGGACAGTTGTTGTGAATTCATAAAAATTCATATGATGATGAGATAACAAAATAAAAACTTAATCAACAAATAACAGTAACGATATTAAAGTAAATGTCCAAATATTTCTAAAGCATCGTTCTCTCTCTCTTTTTATGGTGGTCGTTGAAATTAGATTTCATTCAATTGATGATTGTTTTTTTTTTGAAAGAAAGCAACAAAGTGGACTTGATTGAGTATTGTTTTTGCTAAATTAAAAAATTTCAATTAAATTCTAATTTTGATTAAATTCTTTTCATTCAAATCATTTTTAGCATGTGATGATTTTGTTGAATTTTTGAAATGAAATAGTTGAATTCAATTGAATCATTTCATCAATTAAGATCTGAAGTGTAAAAAATTTGAATATAGAGAAGAAGAATATCAATTTTGTGTATGTTGAAGGTGTAATCAATTTTTTTAAATAAT
>Ga0214503_1000050_pt1 | contig 9920 bp, 1 predicted proteins | sample G5R2MT_7_FD_206139 | JGI IMG/M metagenome (GOLD analysis project Ga0214503, IMG submission 206139) | Metatranscriptome of phyllosphere microbial comminities from switchgrass, GLBRC, Michigan, United States - G5R2_NF_12SEP2016_LR2... | ecosystem: Host-associated > Plants > Phyllosphere >... | reverse complement strand
GCTGACGAGAGAACAACGCCTGAACGCGCACTCTCTACCCTCCCCATCCCCCGGCCTGGGTGACGGCCGAACACCGCAAGCATGGTGTTGGAAAGCCTGGTCGCCAACCTGCTCAACAGGTTCCTGGGCATGTACGTCCGGAACTTCGACCCGAAGCAGCTCAACGTCGGCATCTGGTCTGGCGACGTCAAACTCAGAGACTTGGAGCTTCGGCGCGAAGCTCTCGATCAATTTCACCTCCCGCTCAACGTCGTCGAGGGTCACATCAGCTCGCTCGTCCTGAAGATTCCTTGGTCCAATCTTCGTGGTCAGCCTGTGCGCATCAACATTGAAGATGTATTCCTCCTCGCCGCACCCAAAGAGGACCAGGAGTACAACGCCGAAGAGGAGGAGAAGCGTGCACACGCGGTCAAGATGGAGAAGTTGGACAGCGCCGAACTGCTGAAGGAGCGCAATACTGAGGGCATGTCCCAAGAGGAGCAACAGAAACAGCAGTCCTTCACAGCCGCCTTGACGACTACCATTATCGACAACGTGCAAATCCAAGTCAAGAATGTCCACATTCGATACGAGGATGCGCTCTCGAATCCTGGCCATCCCTTTGCTGCCGGTATCACACTACAAGAGCTGAGTGCTGTATCGACAGACGAGAACTGGAAGCCCACATGGGTCCAAGGAACGAGTGCTACAACGCACAAGCTTGCGACGTTGGGATCGTTGGCTGTGTACTGGGACACCGATGCAGAGTTGATCGGATCTGGTACCGGACAGCAAGATGCGAAAGAGGCAGGACTCGACCACAAGGGCATCACCGATAAGTTGCGAAACCTCGTCATCAAGGGCGACAGTGAAGAGGTGAATGAGCACCAATTCATCCTGAAGCCTGTTTCTGGTCGTGCTGGTCTCGAGATGGACAAGACTGGCAAGCACGACCGGCCCAAGATGAAAGCTCGCTTGCTCTTCAATGAGCTTGGGTTTGTGTTCGACGACACCCAGTATCGAGACGCCCTGATGCTGGTGGATCTGTTCCACTACTTCATAAGACATCAGGAATACCGCAAACTGCAGCCTGCGAAGACGCCGAAAGAGGATCCTCGGGCATGGCTTTTGTTCGCCGGGAAAGCCGTCGTTGATCGCATCCACGACAAGAACAAGCGCTGGTCGTGGGCGTACTTCGCGGAGCGGCGAGACGATCGAAGACGATATATTGAGCTGTTCAAGAAGAGAAAGAAGGAGGAAAAGCTAACGTCCGACGAGAACACGGACCTGGATCGACTCGAGCGGAAGCTCACGTACGAAGACCTGCGCTTCTGGAGGTCTCTCGCACGTAATGAACTTCGCAAGGAAGGCGCCTTCAACAAGCCCAAACAGCAGCCTCGGACGTGGACATCATACATTTGGGGGTCTTCACAGCAATCGCAGGACGATGCTTCCGATGATAGCCAAATGACAGAGCAGCAAAGGAAAGAGCTCTACCAAGCGATCGACTTTGACGAGAAAAAGAACATTACCGAAGCCGTGGACGCTCCGAGGGAAGCCATCAAAATGCAGGTCGACATGAGCCTCAAGACTGGTAGCTTCACGCTGCGGCGAGATCCACACGGCAAGAAGCAGGATATGCTGCGGCTACTGTTTGACGACTTCAGCACCGAATTCATTCAACGCACCGATTCGACCCTGATCGATCTGAGTCTGGGTGGTATGCGTCTGTACGACGGATCGACAGAAGGCAATCTCTTCGAGCAGATGCTTACCGTCAAGGATGCATCGCCGATACCTGACAGCCAGAGGATCGAGGAACTTGGCGACGATGGCGAATCCAAGGCGGACAAGGAAGACGTCGACGGTGATGACGACGAAGACGACCCATTCTTTGCGCTGTCTTTCGAGAATAACCCGCTGGACAATAGAGCCGACACCGCATTGACCGTCAAACTCAAAGCAATGGAAGTGGTATACAATCCGAATTTTGTGGTCCAGGTGACCAAGTTCTTCAAGCCCCCAGACAAACACATGGAGTCCATCGGTGCCCTGATGGAGTCTGCGGGATCAACAGTCGAAGGCATCCGACAGCAAACTCGAGCGGGCCTGGAGTACGCACTGCAAGAGCACAAGACGGTCGACGTACAGATGGACCTGCAAGCGCCCTTGATCGTTGTTCCGGATACGGTGACAAAGGCGAGCTCGATTTGTCTCATTCTCGATGCCGGTCACATCAGTGTGCGAAGCGAGCTGGTCGACAAGAAGACTATCGAGCAGATTCAAAACAAGCAACACCAACAATACACTGAGAAAGACTACAAAAAGCTGGAGTCACTCATGTACGACAAGTTTCAACTGAATTTGGAGTCAACCCAAGTCCTGATTGGGACCACCATCGACGAGACTAGAAAGCAGCTTCAGGATGAATCCGAGGCGCGCAACTTCCACCTTGTTGACCGAGTCAATATGGACTTCCAGATTGATACTTGCATCGTACCGAAAGCCACAGATCTGACCAAGTTCCGGATACAAGGTCATCTTCCCGTGCTCCACGCCAAATTCTCCGATGCCAAGTACAAGGCGCTGATGAAGCTGCTCGAGTTTGCCATACCCAGATTCAACGAGGACGAGACGGTCGCGAAAGACGAGCAGAACGTCGCGCATCATCAGCTCAAGCCACCAGAACTGGAGAAGACTCGATCTCGGAGGAAGAGCGAAGCAGTCAGGCCGCGGGGCAAATCCTTCCATGGTGGTCAAGACGATCTTGCGATCGAGATTGAAAAAGGAGCAGAGGAGAAACAGCAGGATCTACAAAAAAGTGGCAGCCAGAGATCGAAGAAGCAAGAAATCAACACCGAACAGCGCAATTTCGAATTCAAGTTCACAGTTGATAAGCTGCAGGGATCGCTGTATAAAGCTGATCCCGAGGGTAAACGACCAGACCAGCTGCTTGTTGATCTGATTGCAGAGACCTTCTATCTCGAGTTCTACCAGCGTGCTTTTGACATGGTTGCAGACGTCAACCTGCGGTCCGTCGTTATCGAGGACCACGTGGAAGAGACTGCCGAGCCCGAATTTAAGAACCTGATTTCCAGCGAGGATCTTGTCAACAAGACGAAGCAGGACTTGCTCAAGATTCATTTTCAGATGGTTCAGCCTAGCCATCCTGAATTTACCAGCAAATACGATGGTGTGAAAACCAATCTGGACGCAGCTGTCTCGACAATCAATCTCATGGTGACCAGGAAGACGCTGCTCACTCTCCTCGATTTTGTGATGACGACCTTTGCTGGGGGTGATAATGCGCAACAAGCATCGAAACCGAAGCAGATCGAGGACGAAGATGACGAAGATATTGAGCAGAAACCTCCGCAGTCCGGCGACAAGATCCGCATCAAGGCTGAACTGAATCGCATTGCGGTGATCCTGAACAATGATGGTATTCGCTTGGCAACGCTGAGCTTGACATCCGCAGAGGTCAACGTGTTCCTCATGGGCAAAACGATGCGCGTTGGAGCCCGGCTTGGTGCTCTTGATCTTGTCGACGACGTTAATCAAGGCGTGGCAGAAGACTCTGCCTTCAGAAGGTTGGTGTCAATTCAGGGGGATGAGCTTGCTGATTTCCGTTACGAGACGTTTGATATTCAGTCGAAGGACTACCCTGGTTACGACAATTCGATCTACTTGCGCTCTGGCTCAATCAAGGTCAACTTTTTGACAGAGCCATTCCGCAAGATCATGGAATTCGGGGTCAAGTTCGGCAAGATGCAGGCCATCTTCAACGCTGCCCGGCAAGCCGCCGCCGAGCAAGCCACAAAGGTGCAAGAGTCCGCGGGCAAAATGCACTTCGATATTCTTATCAGAACTCCAATCGTGGCATTCCCGCGCATGGTGATCACCGAGTCGGCCGAACGTGACATGATCACAGCTCACTTGGGCGAGATCTATGCGAACAACAAGTTTGTGCCTCTGGAAGGCGGCTCAAGCACCGAGACGGCGAACAAACTCTCCGCTGGGATCCACAACATCAAGCTTACCTCAACCTTCAATTATGGAGACGAACAGACCGAGGAGCTGGAAATGCTTGATCAGGTCAATGTTGACTTCAATATCACACAGACTGAGCACAGGCCGGGACGCGATCGTCCGGATATGGAAATTCAGGGCTCCATGTCGAATATCAATCTGCGTCTCACCGAAGCGCAGATGAAGTTCGCGATGGAATTGTCTAGGGAGATTCCTCAAGCTTTTGCTCTTCAAGATGCCGAGGAGATCGAAGAGGAGGCGCATGAAGAAATTCCCGACCACCTGGTTGAATCTGGCAAAGCTGCACACCCAACAGACGTTGCTGAGAAATCAAGCAGTGTCCAGCAGCGGAAACCGTCCCACCAGTCCCCGGAGCTAGGAAAGGACGAAGCTGCTTGGACGAAACTCGATCTCGTGTTCAAAATAGGTGCTGTGGGATTGGAACTGATCCAGGGCAAGCTTGAAGAGCCCATTAGAGACCTGGAAGCAGCCAGTCTGTCGAAGTTCTCCCTGAACGAAACGAGCGTGAAAGTGCGCATGATCAGCGATGGAGCTCTCGAGAGCGAGCTGCTCATACAATCATTCACGATTGAAGATACTCGAAAAAGTCAGAAGAACAAATTCCGTAAGATCATGTCTCTGATCAACACGGACGTCAAGCAGCAGTTCATGGCCAGTGTGTCGATCTCTGGCGGCGAAGAGAGGAACCTCATCGCGCTGCTGACCATTGACAGCCCAAGAGTGATCTTGGCGCTCGACTACCTTTTCGATGTTCTGAAGTTCGTGCAGAACGGTCTGAACCAAGACGAGCAGGTCACCATCGAAGACGAGGAAAGCTCGGAAGGCGCAGAAGACGACGCCAGCATGTCTACGCAGGAGATTGTCAAGCGTCGTGAGACTGCACACTTGGAAAGCCAGAAGCAGCAAGAAGCGGAAAAGCCAGGAATGACAATGTCATATCGCATCAACATTGTCGATGCTCAAGCCGTTCTGATTGCCAATCCCGCAATCAGCAACTCCGAAGCCATCGTACTTGGCACCAAGCAAGTGTTACTGTCGCAACAGCACGCCATGACTTTACAGGTCGAAAAGGTTGGCATGTTCCTCTGCCGAATGGATCAATTCGAGACCATGAGACTCCGCATCCTCGACGATTTCAGCATTCAGACGTCCGTTGACATGCGAAGTCAAGGAAAGGACTCCAGCTTGACTAGCATTCACGTCGACATTGAGCCATTGGTTCTACGCCTTTCGCTACGTGACATCATGCTTGCTATGCAGATCTTTCAACGCGCCAGCGCGATGTCTAGTGGTCAGAACGATAAGATGGCAGAGGCAGGGCCGAAGAAGATCGATCAGGTCAAGGCTGCGCAGAGCACAAAGTCCACGAAAGGGGCCAAATCGACTCACAAGGCCGGGGGCAAAACTATTGATACTCGAAAATCATCCACGAAGCCGCCCCAGGAGCCAAATCCGGCAGGGTCTGCAGTTCTCAAACGAGAGGAGATGAGGGTCTCAATGGAGGGCATTCGAGTCGTTCTCATCGAAGATCGCAATGAGTTGCCCATGCTCGACTGGAGCGTCAAGAAGTTCAACATCGACGTCCGCGACTGGACCGGCAACATGACCGCCGATACCAGCATCGACACCTTCTTCAACGTCTACAACTTCTCCAAGTCGGCCTGGGAACCACTCATCGAGCCGTGGCAAGTTGGCTTTCACATGTCCAAAGAAACCAACCCAGACAAGCTAGCTGTGGAGGTCTACTCGAGGAAGATGCTAGAACTCACTGTGACAAGCGCTACCATCGCGATGGCGAGCAAATCATCACAGTTCTTATCCAGCGACGAAGACGTACTATCCAAGCCACGTGGCAACGACGCACCATACCGAATCCGCAACTGGACCGGCTTTGAAGTTGACGTCTGGGCAAGCGGTGACGAGTCCAACGACGAAGGACAGGCAGCCAAGCTCTCAGATGGCGAAGAAAAGTCTTGGCGTTTTGAGGATCCCACGACTACTCGTGAAACGTTGTCTCCAGAAGGACAGACTGGCGTCATAGGTGTCCGGCTGGAAGGCTCGGGCTTTGACAGCGTTGACCGCATTCAGGTCAATCGTGAGGGGGAGCAGCTCTACAACCTGAAGCCGAGAAAAGACAAAGTGCAGCATCGGATGCTTGTTCAGGTCGAGCTGGGCAACGACAACGTCAAGTACATCACCCTCCGCTCGCCCATGCTCATTGAGAACCACACGCAGATACCAATCGAAATTGGCGTGTACAGCCCAGACGAGGGCAATCTCCTCAAGATCGAGCAGATTCCGCCAGGCGAGAGCCGTCCGAGTCCAGTCGGGGCTGCATTCGTGCACAGTATCGTTGTGCGGCCAGACCAAGGCTTTGGCTACACTTGGAGCAACGAGAGACTGCACTGGAAAGATCTTCTCAAGCGCCCAAATCGGACTATCACATGTCGGGGCGAGAACGACCAGTCAAACCCTCCATTCTACTTCCAGATGCAGGCAGTGTTCGACAAGAATAACCCCCTGACGAGCGTGTACCCTTACATGCGGGTCCGTTTATCCGCACCAATCGAGGTACAGAACTTGTTGCCGTTCGACTTCAAATACCGCATCTACGACAAGAATACGAAGAAAGATTGGACGAACTTTCTGCGCAAAGGAGGCGTCAGTCCCGTGCATGTGGTCGAGTTATCGCATCTGCTCCTGATGAGCATTGATATGCAAGACACGCCTTTCAAAGCAAGCGAGTTTAGCATCATCAACTCAAGCAACGATGCCGACTTCAAGCGAGAGAAAACGCTGCTGGTCAAGGATAAAAACAATCTGGAGCTCCGCTTGAAGTTACACTACTACAACGTGCCTGATGGAGCTGGAGCTTTCAAGGTCACGATTCACAGTCCATACGTGATCCTCAACCGGACAGGACTGGAGGTCGACATTCGGAGCAAGCAGTACTTTGGAGCGACGAAGTCTGCCGCCGGCCAAATGATGTTTGCGGATACGGAAGATGATGCTCGTAGGGCGACGCCGTTCATGTTCTCCTACCCGACGGACGATCGCAAGAATCGTGCCAGCATCAAGGTAGGCGACTCTGCGTGGAGCCAGCCTGTGTCTTTCGACGCTATCGGTGCGAATGTGGATGTCAAGCTGCCATCGACCACTGGACGAGAAGAGATGCACTGCGGCCTCAGCGTCACTGAAGGCGAGGGCAAGTACAAACTGACCAAGGTCGTCAGCATCACACCACGCTTCATTGTAAAGAATAAACTGGTGGAAGCCATCCAAATTCGCGAGCCTGGATCCAGCGATGCGACCACATTGAAGCCTGGTGAGCTTCATCCACTACGCTTCTTGAAACAGTCGACCGGCCAGCAGCTCTGTCTCTGCTTCCCCGGCGTCAATAATTCGTGGTCAAGTCCCTTCGACATTGCCAACATGGGCAGCGTGCATATCAAGCTCGCTAAGGCCGGGGTGCGACAGAAGCTCATTCGTGTCGAGATCTTGATGGAGCACGCTATGATCTATCTCCATCTCAGTCTCGAGACCAAGCACTGGCCCTTCTCCATGCGCAACGAGAGTGATCAGGAGTTCTTGTTCTGGCAAGCAAACCCGAATGTCGACGAGGACGAAGAAGACCGTACTTCCGGATGGAAACCGATCAGGTATCGCCTGCCACCACGGAGCATCATGCCTTATGCGTGGGACTACCCTGCGACCAAAAACAAGAACCTCATCCTCAGTGCCAATGGCAAGGAGAGACATGTCAAGCTTGCAGAGATCGGTAATCTGATTCCCATGAGAATACCTGCACCGCAGACCCAGCAGCGACAGAAGATCATCGACTTGAACGTTGTGGCGGATGGTCCGACACAGACTCTGGTCATGAGCAATTACAAGCCACAAACCAGTCTGTACAAGCAAAAGTCTGCCAGCGCAAATGCTAGTAACACAGCAGGCTTCGAAGTCAAGGAGCAAGACACTGATGTTGCGATGCGGGCTAGCATACGCTTCGCTGGCGTTGGCATCAGTCTGGTCAATTCTCAGCTTCGTGAACTGATTTATGCTACCTGGAGAGACATCGAGCTGAAGTACACCGATTCTGCACTGTACCAGACCTTGGCTTTGACTGTCAAGTGGATTCAAATCGACAATCAACTTTATGGTGGCATCTTTCCGCTGCTCTTCTACCCCAGTGTTGTCCCCAAGACTGGCAAGGAGATGGAAGCACACCCAATCTTCCGCACAGCACTTACGCGAGTCAAGGACGACTCATATGGCGTGCTGTATATCAAATACTTCACATTCCTCATGCAGCAGATGACGATTGAAATCGACGAGGACTTCATCTTCGCGGTGTTAGACTTCACCAAAGTTCCTGGCGCGTCCTGGACGGAGCAAAAGGAAGGACAACTCGCACCGGAGAGCTTGGACGTGCCTGAACCACAGAATCAGCAATCTGGGCAAGATATCTACTTTGAGCTTCTGCATCTACAGCCAATGCAGTTCGACTTGTCGTTCGTGCGTACAGAGCGTATCAACGCAGAGGACACCGGAAGCTCGAGCTCGAACCCGTTCATGTTTGCCGTGAACGTGCTGACAATGAGTATCGGCAACGTCAATGACGCGCCAATCCGGTACAACGCTCTGATGTTGGAAAATGCCAGGCTTTCTATGGGTGCACTGATCAGCAACGTCCAGAGCCACTACGTGCAAGAATCCCTCCGACAGGTCCATATCGTGATTGGGTCCGCGGATTTCCTGGGCAATCCTGTCGGTCTCTTCAACAATATATCCTCTGGTGTGGCGGATATCTTCTACGAACCCTACCAGGGACTTGTCACCGATCGCCCACAAGATCTCGGCGTTGGAATCGCCAAGGGTGCCAGCAGCTTCGTCAAGAAATCCGTATTTGGTCTCTCCGACAGTGTGAGCAAGTTCACTGGCTCCATCAGCAAGGGTCTTGCTGCAGCCTCCATGGACAAGGAATTCCAAGACGCACGACGTATGTCGAGATCCCGAAACAGGCCGAAGCATGCACTGTACGGCATTACCAGTGGAGGAAATGCTTTCGCCACTTCGTTGGCCAGCGGAATCGGGGGACTTGCACGCCAGCCGATGCAAGGTGCAGAGAAAGAAGGCGCAGCTGGTTTCGTCAAGGGCGTCGGTAAGGGACTCCTTGGTCTGGCAACCAAGCCAGCTATCGGTGCTTTCGATCTCGCCAGCAGTATGGCCGAAGGTGTGCGCAACACTACGACAGTCTTTGACCAAGAAGGACTTGACCGTGTGCGATTGACTCGTTTCATTGGCGTCGACGGCATTGTTCGCCCCTACAGTCAACGCGAGGCCCTCGGTCAATTCTGGCTCAAAACTCTGGACAATGGCAAGTATTTCAACGAGCAATATATCGCACATCTGGAGCTCAACTCCGGCGGCAACAACAACCCGACCTCCCCGACCTCGCCTAGCTCATCGACCTCACGACAAACCGAAGCCACAATGCTCGTCATGATCACCTACAACGCCATCATGCTCGTCCGCGCCAAGAAGCTCACGAGCGAGTGGGAAGTGCCGCTCAAAGACATCCAGACGATATCGAAGGAACGCACAGGAATGAGCATCGTTCTCAAGGGTGGCACGAACGGGCCGTTCATCCCCATCGCCGACGAGGGAAGCAGGAACTGGCTATATCGGCAAGTGGCGGTCGCGGTCAATGCTTACAATGAGAGGTGGAATGCGAAGGGATAATCAGAAGCATGGACGGCCAAGTATGGATCGATTGCATGACATGGGTGTTTTGATTTCGGGGATTTGAGCGTAGCAATGTCGCTGAGAGAACGAATGGTTACCACAGAACAAAGATCCACGTAGCATTCGTAAATTCTGAAGATCTTTTG
>Ga0214503_1000049_pt1 | contig 9931 bp, 2 predicted proteins | sample G5R2MT_7_FD_206139 | JGI IMG/M metagenome (GOLD analysis project Ga0214503, IMG submission 206139) | Metatranscriptome of phyllosphere microbial comminities from switchgrass, GLBRC, Michigan, United States - G5R2_NF_12SEP2016_LR2... | ecosystem: Host-associated > Plants > Phyllosphere >... | reverse complement strand
GTCCTACGCGCAGTAGCAACCCTGAAGCCCCTCGGCTCCTCCTTCTCGGTCCTCAAGGTCGGTAACAAGTCGTACATCCGCTCCGTCCCAAAGGAACTAAACACGGATCAGTCCTCGGTCCTCGAAGCCGTACAGATCCTCGGCTACGTCAGCGTTTCCATGCTCATGGTCAACCTGTCATGGACGCGGGCGAGAGCACAGACTGCCGTTGAAGACTTGGTCAGTGAGGGAATGCTGTGGGTAGACCAGCAGGCTCCTGACGAGTGGGAGTACTGGAGTCCAAGCTTCATCTGAGTTTTTATGTCATATCGTTTCACTTCATTCCGCATACCATGTACAGCTGGAGCTTGGCGTTCATGGTTGATGATTGCTTCTAATTCATATTGATTCCCTTTTACATTATAGAGGCAGATATTTGAAACCGCACGTATATACTCGCAAAAGTATACGCGTGCCATCCGAGCCAAGGGGTATAAATCTAGTCCACCCGTACCAAAGCAACCCGCTAGACAATGTATGCTGATGAGTTTTGCAAAGAAGGGAAGAAAACAGAAGAAAATAGAAAGAAACTGGCAAGACTGCCAACTGGTATTGGCGAGTTCATTCACACCTATGACCAAGACTTGTTATGGTACGTGTGAACCGCCGCTGTCTCCACTCGAACGATCTGCCCTGTTCCGGCACCATGTCCAATCGAGAATCAGCCCGTCTTGATGCGCTGCGCGGCAGATCGGAACTTCATTTGCTCTTCTTCCTCTTCTGTAGCCTCTTCGGTGTCACGAGGAGATTTGGTGCTGCTTCCGCTGTCAGGACTGAGTGTACTGCCATCACGGTCCTTAAGACGACTTGTCAAAGCATTCAGCTTGCCTCTAAGAAATCCACCACCTGCCGATTTGCGCCTGCCCTTGCCAATGTCGTCCTCAAATGCAACAGCACGCGGGGTCACAGGGCGTTTGACTTCTGGCGTAGCAGGTCTTGCCCGGAGGTCACCGCTGCTTGTCTTGGGCCTCTGCCTATCCAGGTCGCGCGAGGTGGGAGTGGCTAACGACGGACTTGGTGGAGTCATGGTCAACCAGGACGGCGCCGCACCACGGATTGTTGCATCGTTACCAGCATTCTGTCTTCCAGTAGTACCCTGAGATCGCGACGATGCAATGCTGGAACTCTGGCTGTTGGAACGCTGCAGAGCATGGATACTGCTCTGCGAGCCCGTTATGCTCCGCGGCGGGGACCTAGAGTAGTCCACCTGTGACCCACCAAACAGGCTTGATGAATCGTCGCTGGTGTAATTGCTGCCCGACATGGCCGGCGTGGAGAGCAAGACGCTGCTCGTAGCAAGTTCGCGAAGCTTGTTCTGTTGGGCCGTATTGGGCCGGTGCTTGCTGAACTTGTTGCCAATGATTGCACCAGCGTGCGAGACCAGTGCTTTAGCAACATGGCCCTTCATTGCCATAGCCAGCTCAAATGTAGACATCGTCTTGTTGTGGTACTCAATCATTGGCAAGCGGAAAACCAAATCGTGCACGTCCTCAATATTGCGCTCGCCTTTCCCCTTGTAGCTGAGGCACAGGACAACGGAGGCAAGTCTGATGCTGGCGAAGACCACGTAGGTATTGGCACGCCTCATCATAGTAGTGAGATCATCCGTAGGCCCTTGGTCCTCAGGCGTCTCAGGCTTGCCCAGGCGTACAAAGCGCGAAGCGGACTTCTTGTTGTCGCTATTAGTGGTGCCTGTTGTGGTACTGCCAGTTGGCGACCTCCGAATGCCGGCAGGGCGCGCCACGCTGGCAGCACGCAGAGATTCATGCGAAGGCTTCTTGGTAGCTGTCTTGGAGCCGAAGAGTCTGAAGTGGTGCCCATCCCCAGTTTGCAGGCTAATCGCTTTGGGCCTGCTCGGCGTGCTCTCCGGAGTCTCCGAGTTGAGGGTGGGCCGGAGGCGAAGTTCAAGCGACCCAGCGCGAGTAGTGAAAGGAGGCTCCACCTCTGAGGAGGCTGTGTTCAGTCTTGTAGAACCTGATAGAGAAGCGGCGTCATCCTCGGCAGACCAGCTCTGTGTGTCAGCTTGGTCGGGCGCGTCCTGCGTTGATTTGCTCTCATCTGGAAAGATGTACTCGAAAAGCTGTACGCCTAGGTCGCGCTCCATCTGTACCTTCATAGGGAACAGATCAACCTCGAACTGGTCCATTACTGGGATACCAGCGACAGATTCGAGCATCTGCCAGTACACGCTGATCATCTTGCGCTTCTGCAAATTGCCGGCAGCTGCCTCGTTCTCGAAGAAGGGTGCAACCATCTCAGGGTACATCGCATCTGGTAGCAGATTGAATCCAAGGACTCTACCAACCTGCAATAGGTTCTTGTGCGAAGCATCCGCGTAGTCTGTACGGTCGTAGTGTGTGTCGCGCAGCTGCATCTCAACCAGTGGCTGGTTCGAGTCGCGGATGAGCTGCCAAACAATCTCCTGTGCCCGGAGAGACCATTTTAACAGGGCAGTATCGTCTTCGGACTGATCGTACTTTCGCTGAGATCGAGTGATAGCCTTCATCATGAAGAAGAGTTCGTCTTCGCAGGCAGCCAAGTCGCGCTCGAGGTTCATGCGGTCCTCCCAACCTCTTCCGTCGAGATGTTTGGAGTGGATCTGGAACCTCGCTTTGATCTCCTCGAGCGTGCGAATGCGTTCTTGCATGTTGATGACCATCTCCGGCGTACCACGGAGATCAGTAAAGTCGGATGCGAGCATGATCTTCTCGAGTCGTTCCGATCTTGACTTCTCGAGCGGTTCGCTAAACATGAGCAAGTCGAGCACCATTATGTATAGCGCAAAATACTGCGATGAGTTGCAAAGCGCACGTATTTGGGGGAAAACCACAAATAAATTGTCCATACGCGTGTCCATGTTGTCCAGTGACGATGAGACAGTACCTTCCGTGTTCACCTCGTCTGTGTACTTGAGGCGGAGGTTGTTGTACTTGTCATATCTCAAGAGCGCCGAAGTCTTCTGCACGACGCGCTTGAAGCCAAAGGGATCTGCTTTGAAGTCGTACATGACCTCCATAGGTACCCATGGCGGCCATGATGCCCCCGATGGAGTCCCGTACCTGTTGGCTGAGTACATGCCGAGCAGTGGCTCTGTGAACCACTTCTGGTGGGTCACAAAGAATTGCGCGGAGTCCATGGTCAGGAGGAAACGACGCTGGACTAAACCACTGACATTGTCTGACAGCCTTGCCTTCTCCATGACCTCGACGATCTTGAGCTCCATGCCCTTTCCTGTGACTAGCACGGCGTGCTTTTTGTTCTTGTCACTCTGCAGCTGGATTTGTGGAGCAATGAGTCTGACGTGATAGCTGCTCTGGGGGGCAAACTCTTCTGCGAGCCCACCCACAAGATCCATCATAACTGAATCATCTTGCTCGTTGTTGCCGTTGCCAGCTTCGACGAACCGCCGACCATCTTGGAGAACCTGGCGCATCATCGCCTCAATATCTTCAGATGACGATTCTGCCTGTTGCGTGCTCGCAGTGCTCGCGTCCGCTCCGTTCTTGGACTTTGCGTTCTGCTTGGCTTTGGCCTGGTCGTCGACGATATCGAGGATGAATTTGACGGCAGGTCGCGACATGTAGTAGACGAAACCACGCCGCTGGCTGACTTGATGGCTGTAACGTAAGATGACGTTACGAAGGAGGTTGTTCCACTTGAGCTGCATATTGTGCACAACGAATCTGTTCTTGAAATCGCTTGCAAACTCGGCGCCAGAGGGCACGGGCATCGGCCCATCGCCGGTATCAATCCAGTGATCAGGGTTTTTGCTCGCGCTTGAAGGCGAGCCTGGCGAGTTGAAGTCGTCAGTCTGCTGTGCAGATACTGGCCGTTGCATTTTCTTCAGCATATAGGTCATGAACGCGTGTTTGTCCCGCAGCACATGCGAGAACCTGGTAAGCGTCTCATAATTTGCGCGTAGGCTCGGCGTATGACCATCATCTCTGATCATGCGCAGCTCGGCTTCGCCAACTTCACGGATATTATTCTGCATCTGGGCATCGATCTCTGCAAGGCGATTGGAAATAAGATCTGCTTGGACGCGACGGGGATCGTCATCTTGACTCATGATGCAGAAGTGGGTTGGCTCGGTGCCAAAAGGGCTGGTTCGTCCTGGATCGCCATCTATAATGCCACCTATGTCGGTTTGTCGAAAGTAAGTCACCCGAGGCGCAAATGCCAATGGAAGGATTTGGGTCTTCGGGTTTACTTCAGTGGGCAGGATCCAGTCCAGCTCGACAAAGTCGTCCATATCGATCCAGCTAAAGTCATTGTCCGGGATGGTGAAGTTCGACAAGTCTAGGACTTCCTCATTGCCTTGTAGGACCATGGCAGATGATTGAGTAGCCTTCATGGCCTCAGGCGTAGTGCCCTTCAACACTGATGAAACAGCGCGCACGTCGGTCGAGATGAGGTCCAGCTGCGCAGCATGAATCTTTATGCCTGTTGTACGAGCTTTTGTCTTCCTGCCGTTGTCCTGCGTGTTGAACTCCTCACGACGCTGATGGATATCCAGCATAAAGCTGTCGAAACGCACCTTGATACCCGTTGCAGAGACAGAGTTATCTGTATAGTCCTCGGCATCTTTGTGCTTGTAAATATGACTGAGGAAAAGCGGCGCCAAGAGGATATTGTACTTGATTGTCGCTAGATGCCTCCCAAATTTCTTGCTCTTCTGATCACGGTCTGGCCACAGAGACCCCTGGCGAATAGGCAAGGACATAGGGCCGCCGAAGAGCGACCACCACGCGAAGAAGTGTGTGAAGAACCTTGGCGTTAGGTGGATAGAGTTGTAGCTCTTCGACATCAGCTGGGCTTCGGACGAAGTCCAGTCCCTGTCTGACGGCGCTTTTATGGCCACGGACAAGTGAATGTGTTGGCTTCGGAAGCCACGATAGGCATCATGAGGTTGAAAATTGCCGTCCCCAGCCTTTGCTTGCTCAGCACGCACCTGTTGTGGGGACTTAAGCACCACATCGTAATGAGGTTTGAACACGAAACTCGTTGCCCCACGGTGTTTGTTGCCACCCCTCGCATCGGGACCGAGAGCGCGTTCGAAAACGAGACCGGCCATCCATTGCACGTTGCCTGAAAGCTTCATGACCACTTTCTTGAAGGCAGCCCCGGCGCGCTGGTGGCTATCGTCTGCGACGCTTTCATTGTCCGCATTGCGCTGCTCAGCCTCTCTGACCTGCTGGCTGTAGTCAGGAATGGCGAGCACATACTCCCCGCTGTCTACCAGCATGAACTTCTTGGCGTCGTTCTCAGTGTTTATGTTCCACCTCACATCTTTCCTCCAGCACATCAGGAAGCCTGCACCATTGCCGGTGATGTAATACGGATCTCGAGAACCCTTGAGCGCGAAATGAACGTCACCACGGCCCTTCCAGGCAACTCGCACGCGGGAGTGGAAGTTCAACCTTATCTTGTCCCAGAAGCCTACCCGTTCTGAAGGGTCAAACTGGGGCTTGGTGAAGGACTCGATGGCCATCATCATGTCTTGAATGGCAGGCTGGTAGGAAGGACCCCATGTGATACGAGTTGGATTCGCCGTATTAATATCGATGTGCATGTCCGAGAATGACTTGACAGGTCCGATTGTCCTTCGGACGTCAATGGCAAAACCATCGCTCCACTCGCCATTGGGCTTTTGCGTCGGTGGTGTGATCTGGACGGTCACGGATCGAGCTTGTACATCGGTGCGGTATTCCTCGGCAATGACAAAATCTGTGCTCAGAGACAGAGCTGGCATCTTTGACGACTGTCCATTCTTGAGTGCCGGCACGTGGATCAAGGGCAACGGGTAGTCGCGCAAGCTGAACCTTGCTTCGCTCAGTGTGAGGCTAATATGCATGGGTACGAGCAGCGAGTACTTCGTGTTCTTGGGCATGCCCTTGCCTACATCGTAAAGGAAGTCTGGCAGTTTTGAGCTGTGAAAAGAGGGTCGGTCAATCATCACATGCAGGTCCGTGATGATTGCTGTGGCCAGTGCCGGTCGAGGTGGGACGTCGAGGATCCTTTCTATCTCGTCATAATCACCTGTGCCTGGCTCGCTACCCACGAAAAGGTTTCGTATCTCCTCCATGCCGCTGCTGGCCATAGCATAGTGTCTTTGAATCCGATGCTTCCAGCTTTCGGCATTCCGGATGTGCAGTTTCGTCCGAGCCTCCTGCATCGAGATTCTGCTCTTGCCGCTCATAGTCTGAACGCCATCAGGGTCATAACGAGGTGCCTTTGTCTTGTGGTCGAGACTTCGCGACCGAGGCTCCGCTGGTGTAGAAGTCGCCTCGTCGGCACTATGGCTGCGTTGTACTGACCCATTGACGACTGCGGCCCGTCCTCGTGGCTTGGCTGATTTGTTGCGCAGACGTCCAGACTCCTTGCGCAGCTCCTGCTCGTGAATAGCTTGGACCTTGAGACGATGAGCCTCTTCACGTGCTAGTCGCTGCCGCTGCTCGATCCGACCGGCACGGTAGATCATGCCAAGCTTGAACTCGAACGCACCGTCCTCGATTTCAAACAGAAGTTTGCGTACCCTCAAGGAGACCTTTGGCACATTCTTAGCTTCTTCTGGCCCTTTGCTGAGAATGTACTCGTTGGTGCCGGTTTTGAAGCGATGGTGTAATTGTCGCACAGATTTCATAATGTTGACGATATTGTCAGAGATCTTGTTGATGATAAGTTCATGTGGAACGGAGAGCCTCACGGCATCTGTAACAATATCAAACATTTTCTCATCGACAACGGCCCCAGAATGTAACTTTTTACGAGATTCTCGAAAGTCGAAACGGATTGTTCGAATGCTCGCGACCCTTGCCCAGGAGCCAGGCATACGTGGTGCGTCGGCGTACAGGCGCACGTGTTTGGCATAGAAAAACGGTGGTGACCATCTGTGGCGTCCTGCCTCGATATCATGGAACCGCAGCATTAGTGGGGGGTCGGATGGCATGTTCGCCTTGATCTGGACCATCGCGGCTTTAAAGTCGACCGCGACAAGTTCCCTGACGCCGTGCGACCAAGGCGTCTTCATGTCGCCAGTCACTGGAGAGTCGGCAGAGAAGTCGGGGGGCGCTAACGTGCTACTAGACGATGACGAGTAGGGTGAGTCTTGGAATGAACCGGGCCTGCTTTCTCGCTTTGTCCTCATGAAAGCTTTGCGTAGCACGAGCACTGCGACACCGACGCAATAGTGCCTAAAGAGCGAGTACTGAAGATGTAGAGTCCGCAGATAGGAATGTACATGCATGATTGGGCTGTGTGCATCACTCAATGTAGACAATGCAACTTCGAACCGAGGGAGACGCACAAAGGGATCAAGCTCAAACTTGTCTTCTGCCTCAATGATGAATCCTTCGAGGCCCCTGATATGTATCGCAATTCGCCGACCGTCGCCCTGAGCCTGGTGTTTGCGTGGAGATGGTGGAACTGACACAGCGGCCAGTAGCTCTGGATCAGGCAGCAGGACCCTACTCGGGGCTCTCCGTCTAGAAGCAGGCCGCTGTCTTGTGGCATCCATCTTTTGAGCTCGATACTCAGCTGACCAGGAATCGACCTGGATAGCGACACCTCTGGTCAAGCCAGGAAAGTCCTCATCCATGCCTGCAACCTCCGCGCTGAAATCATCAATTTGAAGCGTAAAGTGTAGCAGCCATGATGGCAAGGCTCGAAGGATATTGCGAGGCTGCTGTGACCTTGACGAATGGCGCTTGTCAGGCTCCACGTTGAGCCGCAGCTGCCGGATGATCTGGCGAATGCCATCGCTAATCTCATCCCGTGTCATGCGGATTGCGAACGTCTGGATGTGGCCGCTGCCAATGACGTGCATTTCTGGATGCGCGGACACTTGCAATTTGAGGTCAAACGACTCTGTCTCTACCAGATCATAGCGTTCTCCCTGTGTCGTCTGATAGTACAACCGATGTGTTTGCACTCGCATTGACGTCACAAGCGAGTAGTGGAGATCATCAGCTGTGGGATGGAATGATTCGAGATCCAAGGAGATGGAAGATATTGTCGAGTTAATAAGGTCATAATCGTCGGGATCGCTCGTTTTCTTTACCGGCGGTAGAGCAATTCTAACGACTGGCTCATGCATGGTGAATTTGATGTTTGCCTTTGGTAGCAGGCGTGATATCAGAGAATGTCTTCTGTGGGAGTGGCCTGTCACCCGTTTTGGTTTCGGCCTGAGAATGGCAAGAAGAACTGGAAGATGCTTGGGCTTCAGATCCACAGATGGCGATGTTACGACGGAATTCGCAAAGAGAATGTTGGCATCGCGCTGTTCCACGGTTCCTTCCTTGGCCAGCTCCATAGTCTTGGATGGCAAAGTCGTCTTGAGAGTCGTAGTCGCCATGGGCACGTAGACAATCTTTTCCGGAGTGCCGCTACCATCATCCAGGCCTACAGAGATGGATAGTGCCACCGCTTGTGCTTCATGAGCAATGTCCTTGCTGGAAAAGTACATGCGATGCGCCGGCGACTTTGGGTCCAGACGGTGCAGATCGATTCCCACCTCCTTCATCGACGCATTAAGCAGTAAGGGACTTCCTGTCGTCTGAACCGCCTGCACCCTCTTGCCAAGACTGACAAAGCTCACTGCAAATTGAACCTCCTTGATCCCGCGCAGGATGGAGCTTATGAAGTCTCTGGAATCAGAAACGGCCATCAGTAGATCCTGGTCACTGTCTTCGGCATCCAGGGAGTCGGATCCAAGCTTCAAGACCGGTATAGATTCCGCCTCGGTATAGCTGCTGGCTACAGATGTCTTGATCCGCCGGTAGCGGCTGGCACAGAGCAGCACGTCGTCGTAAGGAATATGGACACGGCCAAGTTTCAGTGCGATTGCAGCGTCGCGCAAGCCGTCGAGCTGCTCATAGAGAAAACCGTGGACGTTGAGCGTTGCCGCATCCAGCACCTCAACTGAATCTCCTCCATTGGCAGTGAACAAGACGCTACGTAGCGTCATGATCCACTCGGCAGACGCCTTTGATCCCTTCTTGTCGGCGGCACCCTGGAAGAAGAAGCGTGCTCTGTCGACCATCCGGTGGCGAGTGTCGAGCGCCACGGTGAAATTGCCTACCTGTACCTTGCCGACCCCGACGACAGAGATAGTGCTGTCGGTCGCGACCACATCGACTAGGCGTAACCAACGCACGTTGCGGTGCAGCCGCTTGACCCTGTCCTTGAGCCTCGCAAGCTTCCTCCATATCTGACTGCGCTGCGGTGCCGCGATAGACTGTTTGCGGCTCACTGCGTGGGCGGACGGTGTATCTGCATCTTTTAGGTCCTTCGAGGCTGTTTGAAGCTTGCCAGTCTCAAACTCTTTGGGGTCGATCGTTATTGTAAGCTCCTTGAGCACGATGCTCATCCACGTTGGCTGCGAGAAGGTAGGTCGGTGGAGGTTGAGGCCGAGCCCCCTGATGTCAACCTTTGTGCCATCGCGAGGCGTGTAGGCGAGCCGCCTCAGCGAAAAGTAGCCGATGCGCTGGATGGAAATACCCGTGAGGATACGGAGAATGGCGAATAGGACGAACGAGCAGAGGTATAGCAGCAGGACGACGCCCAGTATGAAGGTCGGGTTGAGCAGCGCCATGACGGGTGCGCATTATCTTCGACGCGTGTCGTCCATGACCTTTGATCCGCGAAGAATACCACTGAAGATAGTAGGAACCAAGGTATACTGGAAGTAAGGCTGTGTGCCTAGACCTGGCGAAGGTTTGAGTCGTGATCGCAGCGGATCAGCCGGAGGTGGTACACGATAGACAGCAGATGGGCGACTAGTGCGTGCTGAAGCGGCAGTATTGTAGGTAGCAGTGGACAAGGCGAATCGCACTAGCTGCAGCGTCCCTGAGGTCCCGGGGGGTACAGCGTCGCGCTGTAACTAGGCGGTTCG
>Ga0214503_1000048_pt1 | contig 9959 bp, 1 predicted proteins | sample G5R2MT_7_FD_206139 | JGI IMG/M metagenome (GOLD analysis project Ga0214503, IMG submission 206139) | Metatranscriptome of phyllosphere microbial comminities from switchgrass, GLBRC, Michigan, United States - G5R2_NF_12SEP2016_LR2... | ecosystem: Host-associated > Plants > Phyllosphere >... | reverse complement strand
GAGCAAGACACAAACAGCTGTAAAGTTATTATTTGCAAAAAAAATTTAAATAAAAGAATGGTTGAAAAATAGATTGCAAACTTAAATAGTATAGTGAGAAAAAACTGTCCTAAACTTTTTTCAGAGAGAATGTAGTTTTTCAAAAAAAAAACAGTGAACTTTGCTGTAACTATTTGTAGTATTTTTAATATAGTGATAAGGATAATTTTTTGTAAACTAAATTTGATTAGAGAGATAATTGAATCAAAGAATTTGCTAGAAAAAAAGAATCAGTGAAATGATTTTTTCTTTCTCTTTTTGAACAAATTATATTGCGTTACATTCTATAAACATCCGGTCTGTAGTGATAAATTACCACTCAACTAGTTAAGGTTTTGTTATTGAGAAGTATCAATTAATTTGAAAATTAAAATTAATTTTTTAAATTTAATTAGACTAAGAGAGGGGAAATGAAGTGTATATGTGTGAAAAAAATACAATAGTCGTATAGAAGTGAGTGTGTTTAAAATCTAAAAAATTTTTAGTAAAAATGTATTTGATAAATGTAAAAAATAATGAAGTTCATAAATGCAAATATGTGTAGAGAAACTAAATGAAACTTATTTAGAGAGAATAATTGTACAGTGACAAAATAAAATTCATCTTCTTGGTTTGAAAAAAAAAATTATAACTCATGCCTAATTGAACGCGAGTACTGAGTTAAAAACAACTAAACTTATCTTAGAGAAAAAGAATTCATTGTGTGCTTGAATTTGAAGAGCGTCTATTTTGAAAAAAAATACAACGATGAAAGATAACAAAATTTGATTATAAATCATTAAATGGAAAAAAGATGAGTACTACCATAAGCAACAGGTGAAACATTTATGTGTGTCGGCTTTTGAGGAGAGAGACTTTTTGCTTAAAAGAAAGGGTTTTTAAATTAAAATCATACACTAGAAGAACTTTGTTTGATTATAGTTGTTGGTTGATGAATGATTTCAATAAACTGTACAGTAGTCCTTCTTTTTTTTAAACTTATGATACAACACTGTTGTTGAAAGTAACACTTTTGATTAGAAGATAAATGTAGATTAAGTTATATACAAAAATAAGATGAAAATTATATATGAAAACTCTCATAGTCTCGAGGTTCAAATTGATGATTGAATAATACATTGTCAAGTAATGAGAGTCGAAGAGTGAGATGATGCAGTGTGTTACTTACTTATATGATGAATGTTTGGTAATCTATTTCTTTTTCAAGGTGAAAAATCCGCGTTTTTGCTTTGGTTCACTTCTCTCACCCTCCAGTCGAGCTGGTAGAGTTTGAGTAGTAGTTGTCTTGCTTGGTGAGCCTGGCAAGGATTGTTTTATTTTACTTATCCAATTATTCAAGTCCTCTTCATTATTAGTTTCGAAGAGAAACTCGCCGCCAGTTGCGGTATGTCTTAAACGGAACACATTGTTGTGTTTCTTAGTGTTATAATCAGCAGGTACATCGGCTTCGAATCCACGTAAATCGATTGCAGGTTCACCTTTGTATGTTCGTCTTGAATCTTGTACGAAATGTTTCTGATCTTTATAAGCATACATAAGACCTGGTCGTACGACAATGTACAATTTCTCCCATTTTCTGTTAGAAGCCTTCTTGGTCGCTGATTCAAGTGCATGCTTTCTATTCAATAGACCTTCAATTACTACATCCTCTTCTTCACTGCTACCTTGTTGGACTAGACGTTCTCTTGCTAATGCATCAGTTTCCGTTTCTGTACTCAAGCCTTGCTCCAATCTTCTTTGTTCCGATGATCTACCCTCCTCTCGCTTTCGTCGTTCTTCTTCTTGTTTGCGTTTTTTAGCTTCAGCGATTTCAAATCTTGTCAATTTCCCTAATGCTTTGAATCTTGGCTCTTGAGCAGAAACTGAACTTTCAAATGATTCATGTTTCTTAATCAATTGCTCTACTTCATCAATCGAATGGCCAAGTTCAGTGCTTAGTAGATAAGGTTCTTGAGCAATAAGCCAAGCTTCGGCAGCTGCAGCATCACGTGCAAATTGATAGACTTCCAAAATAAGTTGTAGATGTTGCCATCTTTCTCGCCAACGTATGTTCATTGCTTGCTTTGTACCTTCGATTAAATTTAACTTATCTGCAATATCTTCACTAGCATAATGATTACTTTCTAACATCGATTTACCCAATTGAACGCATTGATCGAATGAGCCCTCTCTTGAATCGATTTCCGATTTCAAATTTTGATGAGCATTCATTATCATCTCAATACCGCTTACATCTCTTGGCTTCTCACCAGTGTTCATGTGTCTAATGGTCTCTTCCATCCATACTTTTAGATCTCTGACCATGTTTAAGAACTTGAATAGATCATCAGTTTCATCTAATTTCTTACGACGTAAATCAACCATATTCAGTAATTTGTTCCAAGCATTGACCACTTCATTCTTACGATTAAGTATATCATTTGCTTTATCGCCAGCATATCCATCTAATAATTTTTGTGATGTCTCGCAAATTGTGTTCACTGATGTATTGATAGTAGCCAAATCATTTTCAAACAAACCATGTTTACGTTTCAAATTAGATACACTAACTGAATCTCTACCTAGATCTGAATCAAGACTCTTCTCTTTCTCCACAATACGTGAATGTGTATCTTTACAATCGTAGAAGTATTTCTGTAGTTCCCAACTAGCTTTCAGTACTTGTGTTCTAGTCTCAATCATTTCAAGCAGATCAGTCCAAGCCTCAACTAGATTGTCCTTGTATTGAGCGATTTGTGCTGAGTCGATGTGTCCAGCATTAATTAAAATATCAGCAGCATCGTTGGTCTGTTGTACTCGATCGGTACCGATGGTCTCAGTATCTTTAGCGAATGTACGGAAACGATCTCTTAACATGGATACTTGTTCATAGTCTTGTCCAAGTTCAGTTGATTGAGCGACTAGTTCACGATCAGCGATCCATTGTAGAAGATCATCGAATTGTGTTTTAAGTGCAAAGAGTTGTAGTGCTTGATTCAATTTCTCTCTACGTTCAGCAGCAAGATCTTTAAGAGTTGCATAAGAATGTTCAACTTTACTCTGTCTACTGCTAATCTGTTCACTCTCTGGATGTTGATTACGAATCAATTCATTTGCAACTTCACCTAACTTTCTTATCTCATTCTCGTAATCATCGACTGCATTTTCTAGTGTCTCGTGTTTCTTCATTAGATTCTGTGCTGAGAATTCATCTTTACCACGATCTTCAACCAACATATAAAGTTCTTGTTCACTCATCCAAGTCTCGTGTTCATTAGCATCATAGTAGTATTTCTGTGCTTTCTCCGATTCTAATAGTTTTGCTCTACGATGATCCATTGCTGATCTTAGTCTGCCTAGCTCGGCCCAGATACCATCAATCAATTTTTGGAATTCAGCAGAATCTGGATGATTCTCTGCAATCAATTTAAGACCATCATCACAAATATTCTTAATACGTGGTTCATGATTATCGACCTCATTACGTAATGATTGATTCTTTTTCAATAGTGATTGTACACTGAACAATGAATCACCATAATCAGTTGAATTAGCTTGAGGCATCTTTTCAGCTAACCATAGCATTTCATCATCTACATTACGTCTAAATTGATAAGCTTCTTTCTTCTTCAACAATTTATTCTTACGATCTTCCAATGGAGCTTGCAATTTCTGGAATCGTTCAGATACCACTGCTTTCTTAGCATGAATAGTATCTTTCTTTTCCGGTTCAATGCGCTCTAATATCTCTGCTTGTGAGTGTAGTTCGTCGACTTGTTTTGCTTTCTCCAACATTTGAGTTTCGATGGCTTGTTGCTTTTGCAGAATATAATTTACTGAGCTTAGATCTTTACCAGTATCATCAGTTTGAATAACTTGCGATTCAAGATTTGTAATCCATGAGTCAATGTCATCAACTGTCTGTTCATACAGTGCTTGTCTATTGGATTCAAGTAATTGTTGTCCCTTTTCACTAGCCACATTCTCAAGCTCATTAAATGAACCTTGTAAATCACCTAATTTACTTTCAACAAATGCTCTACTATCTGGTTGTTCTCTAATCAAATTAGCACTCTCCTCTTGTACTTTGTATAGACGATCTTTGTTCGATTGAATCTCTGCTTCGAACGCTTGATGTCTAGTCCATTTCGATCTGATTGTCTTTGCACTTCTATAGGTCTCTTGTTGAGCGGTAAGTAATTTCTCTTCGATCCAATCTTTAAGTTCATCACATTCTTGAGCAAATTGTCGTTGAGCAAGATCATCGCGTAGCTTATCACGGATCTCTTCTGCTCTCTTCTTATTCGAATCACGACGATCACAGATTTGTTCAGCTTTTCGCTTTATTCTAGCAGTGTCTGGATGACCAGATTCAATTAGTTTGTTTGCAAATTGACAAATAGCATTAATCTTATCATTGTTTGCGTGTAGAGTTGAAGTAAAGGTTGTATGTTGCTTGATACGCTCTTCAACACCTTCTAGACTAGTTGGTACATCATCACGTGCTAGATTACGTTCTTGTTGACTAAGCAATGCTTCGACCTGTGCAGCATCTCTCAAGTACATTTGTAAGTTCAATTGTTGAGTCAAATTTTGTTTACGATTCTCCCACATCTTATTCAACTCATTCCAACCATCTCTTAATGCGTTCAAACGTTCACGTAAGAACATATGCTGTGAATCGGTCTTATTCTGAGTTAGATCAGCACCATATTTCATCATGTGCTCATAATCTTCAGTATAATTGTCGATCTCTTCTTTAATTTGATTGTGTTTCACTAGTAAGTTCTCAGCAGCTGGTAATGAATCTGGTATATCTTCTGATGCGACTTCAATCTGAGTCTTCTCTAACCATTCTTGGAAATGATCAAGATCTTTCAAGAATCTATGTAGATCACCAACTTCATCTAGTTTTTCAGTTTTTTGTTGAAGTTGACTCATCAATTGTTGCCAGAATGTATTAATTTGCTTACTTTGCTCTTCAATTATTGGCACTTCTTCTGGATGTAGTTCTTTGATTTGATTTGCTTCAGTGTCCAATGTTTCAAGTTTTGATTTGATTGCTGCCAAGTCAGATTCAAGACCACATAGACGTCTTTGTAAAGTAATGACACTTTCAAGATCATCACTGAGTGCTTCAGTAGCTTGTAGTAATCTAACTTTCTCTTCAATCCATGTAACAGTCTCTTTGCATTCAATGTGGAATGTTTGTACACCATGTGCATTCTCAAGTTCAGCATCTTTAGCATTAGCGTTATTTTTCAAATGTCTCCATTTATCATTCAAATCCTTCAATCGATCACGAATAGCTGGTGCATTTGTATGCTTATCATTGATAAGTCGATTTGAAGTTTCATTTATAAATGTAACTCTTGGTTCATTAGATTCCATTTCCTGTTTGAATGTTTCAAATTTGTGTTTTAATACTTCAATATCTTCCATTGAACGAGTCAAGATCATTTGATCGAGCATCTTCTCTTTCTCAATGATCCATTGTTCAACACCTTCCGCTTCAGAATACAATTTATAGAATGAAATGGCATCTGAAATACATTGCTTTCTATTATCGGCCAAATTAAAGATCTCATCATATAGATCATCAATATGTTGTAGACGCTCACGAACGACGACTGAATCACGATATTCTGGATCTAAATTATTTGCTTGTTCTTTAAGTGCATTGATAGACTGTACATAGCTACGAACTTCAGCTGTAGTCTCATCGTGTTTCTTGAGTAATAGTTTACTGTTCTCATCATCTACACCATAATCTTGTGAAGTGAACAATATCTTTGTATCAATAAGCAATGCTTCGAAATCATCGGCATCAGTAAGAAATTGATGAAAGTCAACTGCTTGATTAAGTCGATTAGTTCTAGCATCATGTAAAGCTTTTAAGTTTTGACATAGCAATTCAAATTCATTAATACGTGCTTGAATCTCTTCATGTCCATAGTTCTTTGCTTTGACCAAATCTTTACCTTGATTAATAACTGCTTGTAGTTGTGGTTCATGTGATAAAATGTCATCTTCAAGTGCCTTATTTTTATTAATTAACATTTGCACTGATAGTAGATCGTGTCCAATTTCTGAACTAGCCAGAATATGCTCTTTCTCTCTAACCCAAGCCTCTTCTTCAGCAATATCAGAGAAGAATTGCCACATTCTCTTTGACTCTTCTAGTTTATTCTTACGTATTCTAGCAAGTTTATTCAATTCATCATATGATTTTTTGAGTTCTTGTATTCTGTCATTTACAATCTTTGGATCACATGGTTTGTAATTTTGTAATTGCTCATTATCAGCAATGCATCCTAATGCAGTATCGATTGATTTATTAACACGATCTTCAATTGTTTTTATATCTGCTTCGAGTAGATTGTGTTTTTCAAGTAGATTCTCAACATCCATCAAATGACGACCATTCTCTTCAGTTCTAAGACGTTGTTTCAGTGATTCCATTGAATTCATAATATAATCCATCTCTTGGAATGATTCATGTAAGTTGAGTGACTTTTCTAGTCTTGCACGTCTATTACGTAATAATTCAAGTAAATAATCCCATAGACGTATCACATTATCTCTACGAGCATTTATTCTTGGCTGATCATGATAGTTCTCTCTATCCAATTGACTGGCGACCGCTTTTACAGCCTCAACACGCTCTTCATAAGCAAATATATCAGTTTCAATAGCTTCATGTTTCTTCGATGCTGCAACCAATGATGGTAGATCTTGACCAAAGTTGTCTTGCGATACTAATCGTTGATTTTCACTTAACCATGACTCTCTCATACCAGCTTTACGATCAAATCTAGCTGCTAATTGTCCAAGTTTCTCTTGTCTTATCAATTCTTCTCTAAGAGCAAGTTCACGTTCATGTTCAGCTTTCTCTAGTAGCTCCCAAGCTCGGTTGACATCTGAAATCATTTTGCCTTCATTTGGTAGATAAGGCTTTTGATTATTTGCTCTCATTTTACTTTGCAATGTGAATAGGAGTATCTCTAGATTACCCTTTTCAGTGAACTTTGGTGGCTTGTCTACATTACGATACTTGCCATATTCATTTAATTGCTGTAGAACACCATTCAGGCTATTAGTGAATACACGTTCATCTAACTTCTCAATTGTTTGTCCAATCCAAGCAAGTAAATCACTGGTCATCTTCTCATATTCATCTATTAATTTATCATTCTCCATCGCTTGACCAACTACTTTTGCAATACGTTTACCTTGTACGGTCTCTGCTTTCAATTTAGAGAAGTAGTGATAGTAGGTGACTACATAGGTTATAATTGACTTATCATCTGGATTATCAGTATCTACATCTTCTGGATCAAGCAGCTTAGCGAGACCAAACTCTCGTTCAGCAATATTGAATGCATTATTTAAATTATAAGTTGGATTTGCTTTAGTCAACTTTTCCCATTGAATAAGATCTGGTCTATGTTTATGAATGATTGCATTGAATGCTAGACCATCTCTCCATGAGCTCGTAAAATTACGAACATTCACTGAATTATAACCAGCGGTCTTCATTTGACACCATAATAGAAGTGCATCTTTTGCTAATTTTGTTTCTTGATTATCGTGTACTTCAATAAGAATGTCTTGAATCTGGAAACGTAAAATGATTACCCATATCAAACCCAAAGTAAGACGAGCATTACCATCTACAATATCATGTGAACCCAAGTTCTCTAGATGTACTCGTTGTTCATGCAATAGAAATTGCAATGCTTTATCAACATTCTCAAGACAGTGAATTCTCATTTTACCTTTGGTAGGTCGAGGTAGCTTCTCACCAGATAGTATTTCAAGTAAGGTAATCAACTTCTTACCATCTCGTAAATCTTCATACAGATCTGATATTCTCTGATCTGCTCTTATAAGATGTGAATTAACCCATTTTGTAAATGTTTTCTTCTGTACAGATTCACGTTCAACTGCTAAAGCTCGAATTCTTGAACGTTCATAAAGTCTTGATGATGAATTACCACCATCATATTCAAATTCTTCTGGCTCAGGCTGATGTGATGGATCAGCCCATCGGTAGCTAACTGAGATGTCGGTTGTCATTTTGTTTTTGACTTTTTAAAAAATTCTTCTATTAAAATGTAGTCATCTGATTATTTGGTTGATGTCCGATTTTTTGATGTGTATATATTACTCACAATCGATGGCTTAAGTAGGATTGTGAGTGGTAGTTGTTGAAGAAAGTTCTAATACTTTTTTGTTATTATTTAATAGAAAAGAAAGTATTTACTCTATTTTTATCACTCTCATTGAAAGTTCATTGTGCACACAGAGAGAAGAGAGGCAATTACATAAAATCACATAAAATTATATAAACACACAAGTTCACAAAACTTAGCCAAACGAACTAATTTAATGTGATGATTAAGAATGTGGAACACACAAGAAAGATTACTAATTGTTTATTTATGTCTGTGAAAAAAAATTTTTTTTCGGGAAACACGTTATGAGAGGTCGCTGTGCACTAGCCAGTCTCTTGTCTATGTTAATTTAGGCGTTTAATTAGATTTAAAAAGAGCTTATTATATAATTATATTTCTATAAATTTCTTGTTATTAATTTTATTAAGAATTTCATTAATTATTTTGTCAATCAACTATAGCTGACCTTTTTGAACTGCGAGATGTTAATAACCTATTCTGTATTTTTCTTGTTGAGTTTAAAAGCTGCTTTAATTAGCTGGTTAGATCTTTTAAAATGACTATACGAAAAAAGTTGACTGCAAAAATGACTTATTAGAACGAATAATATAAATGAAGATCTAAAGACAGAGAAATGAGATTTCAAGATTCGTAAATTCTACGCTAGACGATGTGGTTCTTACAATGGTGTCTAAAATTTTCTAAAATGCTCTAAAAAAGTATGTTGCCAAGCCCTAATTTTTTTTTGTTTTAATAATCGAACGAAAATATACCAGTCGGTACAAACGCTGTGCCTAAAAAAACGAAGTCATCTACACTCTTTGGTTTGATTATTAGAATTAGACCAAAATTGATCAATATCCGGTAAAAATACTCTTTGTAATTTGATTAGATTGATTTGAACACAATATGATGAAGCTGCTCTTATAGTTGCCTTTGATTTCAAGTTGAAAAGAAAAGAGCTTATTTTGTTGAATAGAACTATTTGATTAAAATTACTTTCTTTTTTAATACACAGTAATATACGAAATGCGGGGAAGAAGGTGAGGACACACCTGAACACAGTTACATTAGAAAAAATTCTAAGTTAGAACACATAAGCACAGTTTTTTCAAGAACACAATTGATGATAGAATTTGAAATAAATTTTTTATTTTCTCTAATTATGAAGATCACATTTTAGGATGTTTATAATTATTAAATTTAGAATAATTATAGAAGAATTTCAAAAAACCATTTCTCAAAATCAATTTTAAAAAATAAAGTTCTAAACAATTTAAAAAATAGAAAAAAATCAATCAAAAACCGATTAATAATTCTACTTAAATTGAGATGATTTCAAAATGTTTATAAATCATTTACATGCTGAAGACTGAAATTGATCTAAAATTATGAAATATGATTCACTAAAACACAATCGATTGTTCATCGTAGAAATTGGAAACCGATTGAATGATATTATTTAAAAAAAGGAATTACCAAATTAAAATTTTTTCACGTTTTTTTCTCTCACTACTACATCCAAATTTAGCACATACAGTTATCCATCTACCCGATTCAGAGCATCCTTATTCACTTGTTTCATATAAACACAGGTGAATACACAGAGCGGAATCAAATAAATGATTAGACGAAAGAGATTCTCTTTCACCAATCGCCTTCCAACTTTAAGATAGTGAGACGAGCATTGTCGAACTCCACTGACGAAAATGTTTTAATTCTTTCCAATCGAATTTGTATGGAGTTTTGTGCTGTGCTTTTTTC
>Ga0214503_1000045_pt1 | contig 10136 bp, 3 predicted proteins | sample G5R2MT_7_FD_206139 | JGI IMG/M metagenome (GOLD analysis project Ga0214503, IMG submission 206139) | Metatranscriptome of phyllosphere microbial comminities from switchgrass, GLBRC, Michigan, United States - G5R2_NF_12SEP2016_LR2... | ecosystem: Host-associated > Plants > Phyllosphere >... | reverse complement strand
GGCGCGTCGGTCGGCACGATCCGCAACAGCGGTACGATCAAGGCGACCGCGCAGGCCGCCGACGGCACCGCGATCGGCATCATCGACCGGTCGGGCACGGTGACCCTGGTGGAGAATAGCGGCGCGATCGGCGCATCGGGGGCGCTAGCCACCTCCGAGCGCAACGTCGCGATCGACCTGTCGGCGACCACGACCGGGACGATCGTCCGCCAGACCGTGGTCGCCACCGGCATCGCCGCACCGGCCATCGTCGGCGACGTCCGCTTCGGCAGCGGCAACGATGTGTTCGAGGTCGCCGACGGCACCGTCGCGGGCATCGCGCGGTTCGGCAGCGGCACCAACCGCCTGGCGCTGTCGGGCGATGCGATCTTCACCGGCGGGACGGTGTTCGGCGCGGGCAACGATACGCTCGCGCTGGCCGGCACGTCGGTCTTCAGCGGCGCGGCGGATTTCGGCGGCGGCTCAAAAGGATTCTAACGTTTTCGAATTAATTCTAATTCTCTATTCGTCCACGCAAACAACATTATGGGGTTTGTTAAACTATCAACGTTAAATGACGGGTATTGTTATTTGAATCTTATTAAGAAGAAGAAACGTTTTGCGACCGCAAAACTCCTAGGACCTGATCCTAGTTTAATTAGTTTAAATCCTTTTTTGGATAAAACTAATTCGAGTGTTTTTGGTCAAACTCGTTTTTTTTTTGATTCAAAAAGGAAACTCTATCATGTTTTTCATTGCGATCGAATTTCGAAAGCTGCAAAGCAAGCTAGTCAAACCTTTCTGGAGGAATTATTCTCAGGCCGATATCTCGGTATCGAAAAATTTGCTCGGATTGGAGCCTCCCCTTATCGATCCGCTACTGGGAGCCCAATTTCTAAAGAACTTGTTTTTTCAAATGAAGTTCCTTGGAGAAATTTGCGTTTGCTAAATGATGATTTAGATGAAGAATTTTTTTATCTTAATTGTTTTGTATGTAATAAACGTTCCGAACTCGGGAGAGCTTTAGGTCCCAACCCTCGTGTTTCTGACATGATGTCCATTTCTCCTCAATATCGTTTGCTGGTTCCCCTCAATTTCGATGAGGTTATTGTTCACCAAGAAGACTCGTTCACAAAACTTGTTGTCGAGAATACCAATGTGTGGTCCAAGCTTTATGCACTTTACATGTCCAATCCTCGTGTGAAGATCGGAGTTAATTGTGAAACTGAACCACCCAAACACACCGATAATGGATATTGTTATCTCATTTTATTTTCACGATTTGAGACACGAAACGTGGCTAAAACTTTTGGCCCTTTTCCTTATATTAACGAATTGGTTTCTTTTTCAAAATTCACTCGTGAACATTGTTTTTATGCCATTAGCTTAGCAAACCCATCGCAATCGATTTATCATATTGAAGCACGATTAGCCGATCAAGATACTTGGGGCATACTGCTCTCTCTCGATCAGGCATCACCTCAAGCTCGCTTGGGTTCTAAGGAAGGAGAAAGTTCGCAAGGCGAAACTAGATCTCGTTTAAGCATTTCTCCACGTCAAATAGAGTACCAGGCTTCAGAGTTTATAGTGCCTAAACCATCAGAAAATATTGATCAATTCATTTTTCAAAGTCAAGAGGAATTAGCCTCATCATTAAATCAAGTTATGACTGAAGAGAGTAATCTTGATGAAGAATTGAACAGTAGTTTTGATAATGGGTTTTGTTACCTTGGACTTTTCCAAGAAGCTCTGCGTACAAACATTGCTTCACAACTAGGTTCTTCTCCCACCATTGAGCAATTAATGCAAGTACCCGAGAATTCTCGAGAACTAGCTATTGGTGGTCTCCACAAAGTTTTTCATTCCACTTCCAATTACCACATTTGTTATTTACACAAAGGTTCTAATTTATGGTTTGAAATAAATAACTTGTATATTTTGGAACCTGAAGCTACAATAGGAGATAATGGTAGATTTCAGACGGTAATTCAACAACTTAGGCGATATTACCTGAAAATTATCATAAAGTTGTGGTGGTTTTTTGATGTCTCTCTTCCTATTCTTTGTGTCATATATTTGACGCGCGGAGCTCTATTCGATATCGCCCAAACATATCTTAGTATCGCTTTTGTTTTTTTAGCATTTGTGTCAGCAGTTTTTTTTGATTCTATGAATCCTTCTACAGCACGATGGGCTATGAGACAGGTTCCCTGCGGTTTAGGCGAATTTTTAGTTTTGTTCTATCAATCTTTATCTTTAGGCTCTAGAGGTAGCTACACTACACTCGTTTTCTACTACTTAGGATTTTTCCTTCGTATTTTAGGCACTATCATTCTCGTTTGGCGACAAATTCGTGATTTGTCGAGTGCTTGTCTTGAATTTTCTCATTATTTAAGAGAAGCGACGGTCAGTATGGTTGAAACCATCCGGAATTTGCTCCAAGGACGACAGTACCAGAGTAAAGATATGATAGTCGCGAAATGGGTTAAAAGCTTGATGAATTGTGTGGCTTATTTGGTTAACCTAGTCGCTTTGAGTTGTTTCAAAGGAAAGAAACAAAAAGATCTAGAGTCTATTGCTTCTAGCCTGCGCACAATCTCTCAGACTGTAGACATACCGAATGCTGTTGAAAACTTATTCACGAAACTACAATTTGATGAGGAAGTTGTCATTGAAGAAGCCGAAGATATCGACTATTCTGATTTTGACATACTAGATGAGAAAGGTGAAGAACGCACTTTTCAATCTGCTGATGAGATCCCTTCTAATGCTATCAAACACTTAGTTACTCGTGGAAATATAGATACAATTGGCAAGCGCATTTTTTCAAATCCCACTGGAAGTATTCACATAATCACTGCCGCGACCGGGACTGGAAAATCAACTGCTGTACCATACTATCTTTCACAGCAGACACGGAAAGACATCTACATAATTATTCCTAATATAGCTGCTACACATTCGTCTGCGAAAGTTATCAAGAGTCGATTTGGTGTACAACCCCATGTGCGCGCTGACTCACAATATATTGAAGGTGATACTAACATTTGGTTGTGTACGGCCAAGAGTTTTGCGATGCAATTGATCACATCTCCCTCTCGACTTTCAAAAATCGGAGCAATCATCTTTGATGAGATGCATGTGAACAATGCTGAAAACGATCTATTTCGCAATTTATCACCACGCATTTGTGTGAAAATTCCGACTATTTGGTCCTCAGCTACTTTTGCTAGCTCATTCACTTTGCCCACTGATCTAACTTTCCGAGTCTATGAGCGTATTGCTCCGGATGTCACTTTAGATAAGATCTTTACAAAGAAAGCAAAAACAAAAGGCGTCACAACTACCACTGTATATGGTAGATATCTTGTTTTTTGCGCGTCCATCCGAGACACTGAAATAGTCAAAAACCGTTTCAAAAAATCTAAGATCCAAGCTTTTAGTATTTCTAGCGTCAATTACCAAACAGAGATGCCGAAAGTCGAAAAAGCGTTAAAAGATATCAACATCAAAACCATTATTGTAGCTGCTACTCCTTGTTTAGAGACAGGTGTAACGTTGCCTTTCAATTATGTTATTGATCTTCGCGAACAGATTACATCCAAAATGACATATGACCCCTGTTGTCTTTCTACTCAACGTATACCGATAACACAGGGGATGTCCATCCAGCGAAAAGGTCGAGTTGGTCGTGTTATGCAGGGCATTTACATAGCTCCCCCCGTGAAATTCACTCCTGTGACATCTATAGATGATTCCAACATTTCATTAGCATGGATGTATGCCAAGTTGTTTAACTACCCTCCACCTGTAGATAAAGAGTTTCCACACTTGAAAGAACAAAAACTGACGAATTCCTTCATCAGTAATGTTTTTGGAACAATGATGGATCCTATAGCTGTTGCAGGGATGACCACACCTGAAGGACGCATTTACCAATCCTTCCGAAATTTTGAGTTTCCCCCCCGCACTTCTGTGAATTCGCTTGTTTTTTCTCCAGCTTATTTTCCTGAAGAAGTTTGGTGTCAATGGAGTTCTTTTGAGACTCCTGAATGGAAACAGTTTCTGGAGAAGCAACAAAGATGGCAAAGCGGGACAAGTGTTCGCGCACCATTTTGGGACTACACTGTAGACGAGCGTGTTCAGATTGAAAACTGGCAGCTTAAGGTTCTCTGTTACAAAGGCAAATCTATAACTGATCCTAGTTATAATGAAACTGAGCATTTGGCCACACCTTGGGCAGACAACTTACGGCGTAACTGGGTTACCAGAGGAGAGCGTGTTTTTCAATCTTTTGAACTTGAAAGAGATGGGAGATATCCAGAAGATTACCGATGGACCCATTTTAAGTGGACTAAGCCAGATTCTGGAAAAGTCGAAGATTACGTGATTGATGAGGCTGAGGAAGATGAAAAACCTCGTCAGTTCCGCGTGCCAAAAGAAGCTTTTATCAGACAAACTGTTTTTTGGGGTACTCTTTGGACAACATTTTCGGTAGTCGAAGTTATCATCTATTTTATAGTGGTCGCAACCGTGTTACTTTTTGTTTGTACCACTGGTTATGGATTTTATAATCAATACAAACGTGAAAGAGCACCCGATACGCGTGTTGAGAGTCAAGACGTCGATGAGCATCGTAAGTTTGAAAAAGAAGCTCAAGATGTTAAGACTACAAAGTTCAATTCAAAGAGACCATGGGAGGCGAAGAAAAAGAACTACCTGCCATCTGGGAGCAATATCGACTTGGATGACATGGTCGCTATCGGAGATCCTTATGCCCATAATGTTCATAAAGCTAGTCTGGCTGATATTCAAGAAGAACTTGGTTCAAAAATCCCAATAGCACATAATGATCTATCCTTCTTGGATGAAGAACCAACTGAGACTTGGTTTCAAACACCCACTCAGAATTTGCGTTGGGATGAAATGCGACGTCAACGCCCCGTTGTCGGACGAGTGAACGAATCCGCTCTCAACAACAAAACCCCGAACTACAACCTCAAAGCTGTTCGTTCGTCCACTATGGCTATTTTGTCACATAAAAATGGTAACATTGTAGCTTATGCTATTATTTTCCGGAACTATATTTTGTTAAATAGACACGTTCTTTTGTCTGTTGGCAACGAATTATGGTTAAGTGGAGTTCGTGGGGAATTTAAAATTGCACCGAAAATTGTAATGGAACATTTAGACCTTGTTTTCATAATTTTACCAAATGGTATCGCAGGATCCTCACATAATCTCGTGATACGCGAACCTATTGATGGAGAACAAGTTTCTTTAATACGTTATAATGCATTAGTTGCTAAATACTCGGAACCCACTCCTAGTGAAATTTCATATGTTACGCCTGACAAAGATGGTCTGTACAGTTACATCATCAACACTCAAGCTGGTGATTGTGGTAGTCCCGTAATAGCTGTCAAAGACGGTGCTTTAGTGGGGATTCATTCTATGGGTGGTTCACGTCTTGACCAAGCTAATTTCATGGTCCCCATATCTGCGCAAATCGTCGACGAGTTACATCGTCGCGTCCCACAATTGTGCCATGATAACTTGATCCATTTTCCTGCTAATTTAGAAGCTCATGATCTTCACGGAGCCCCCCGAGTTAATGTCGAAGAACAAAACAAACATCCAATAATTCCAATCGCCCCAACATTCAAAGAGGTTCAATTTGATCATGTGCCTGGAGGTTTTGTTCCTTTAGCCCATTTAACGAAACATGTTAGTCGAACTAGTAAGATCACAATAGATCAAGAAGCCTTAGAAATCTTTAAGACATCACCACAAACAAATCTGGCAGATGTTGTTGATTACTTGCCAAGTGATTTATCAACCGAGGCGTACTGGAAAGATGTTGGGAAATACAATCGTGGTACACAGCTCCTTCCTCAAGATTTTCAAAAGACTGTACTACTGTTCTTCAAACAAGAGAGTCCTTGGATTTTCGAGAAACAAAATGTCATTGATGTGAATCAGGTCTACTTCGAGATAGATAAACAAAAATCTTCAGGACCAAGACTTACACAAAAGAAGGGTTTTTACATGTCCTTACAAAACTCTTCAAATTTTGTATCTCTTATCAAGTCTTGTGAGGATATCTACAATTGTGAACCTCAAAATTTTGTTCCTTTAACATGGCAAGTCGCTATAAAAGATGAGCTACGGGATCGTGATCGAGTTTGTCGCCTTAAAACTCGAACGTTTATGTCTGCTCCTATCGAGACTATTCTAGGGAATGTTCGAATTGTTTCTGCATTTAACCAAAGGTTTATCGAGAATTGTTTGAAATTTCCAAGCACCTTAGGGATAAACAAATTTTCTCGTGGTTGGGATGATCTTGCAAATTATTTAGGGAAGAAAGACTTTGTTTACATGTCCGGAGATGGAAGCCGCTTTGACTCTTCGATTTCTATCGAGCACTTGTCTCTCAATTGCTTGTTGCGTTTGCAATCCCTACCTTCAAAGTATGCCAATCACATACGTAACCTTTATTGCGAAACAGCTTTTACCCCTCTCGTAATGGCTGATGGTGTTGTTCGCTTAAAAACGACTGGAAATCCTTCGGGTTCCATTAACACTAGCATAGATAATTCGATTTCTTTGCAAGCAACGGTTTACTGGTCTTTATCTGACATCTTTGGTAAAGATATGGCTCTTAAACATTTGCAAGACAAACAAATTCGTTTTGTTGTTAATGGTGATGATTTAGCTATCTCGATACATAAAGATCTATATCAACCCGGTTTCCGAGAACAATTAGCGAGTTCTATGTTAAAATGTGGTATGAGTTACACATTTACAACTCCATCAGAGAATTTACAAGACTTAATATACCTAAGCCACCAGTTTAGGTTATTAAAAATCGACGAGGAAGTTCTATACATACCTAGTCTAGACTCACAGCGAATTGTAGCGACATGTCTTTTCCGCAAACAGACCGATGCTGTGTCGACCCATTCGCGGTACACGAGTGCTCTAATTCACTCCTTACCATATCCAAAGTTGTATCGACTTGTTCTCAAACTAATAGTCCAACACGCGAAGAGAGCTATGCTTGATAGACATTTCCTCGATGAACGTTACGTTCGAAAGTTTCCTTTCTTTCTACGGTCTGATGTTCTTCGTCTTTATGGTTTTGAAAATATCGGTTCCCAGGATAAAACGTATTCCGATAAAAACAAAAAACCTAAAGAATTTTCAAATTTTAGAACATTCCAGATGTCTACGCTTGAAAAAGAACACCAACCCAAACGAGTGAGCGTTGTCGAAGATGATTCCGACCCCATTCAAGAAGCTGGCCCACAAGCCGACGTTGTGTCAAAGTTCAACTTTAATATGAACAACACGGTTGCATCTTTTTCCTTTGCTAGGAACATGGACTCTGCAATCGGGGACTTGTTTTCTAAAGCAGTTACCGCATCTTTAAACGATAGGGTTGTTATTGCAAAATCTAGCCAGCAACAAGTTAACGCATCTATATCCCACCTTCGGGATTTGTTGTCTATTGATGACGCGCAGGATATGCAACGCTTTCTGGTTGATCTTATGATGTATTACGCTGACAACTCGACAAGTGAACAAAATCCACACACTTTACCGTACGAGTGGAAAGGCCAGCAGATCTCATTCTATGAGATAGACAAGTGTTTCGTTCCATCTCCGCGAAAATTCTGGAGAGCAGTGGCTGATGCAACTAAAACATTTTTGCTTCACCACCCGAAAATAACGACTCACTGGTCACATATGCACGGTTTTCCAATTAAATATAGGGAGTATGGATTTGATTGTGCCGATTTTTGTTCAGATATCCCAGATGAAGCGCGAAAAGCCATTCAAGCTGCTAAAGACGCAGCCCTTACGCGTGCTCCTTATAATTTAATGCGAGCTGACCTCAAAGCAGTTGGTAATGGAGGCGGCACTATCGTGGAACAAATCACGGGCGCACAATTTAGTTCTCGCGCTTCTTCAGGGAAGCGTTAGAGACTTCTTTCTATTTTCTTTTTCAAACCATTAAAACACTCTTTTAAACACACGCAGCCTTGAGCGTGTTGAAATTCGTCAAGGATCCATTCTTTACGTTGATTTCACAACTTATTATTTTTCTTTTACACTTATCTTAAACATTTTTCTTTATTCCATTCTTCTCAAATATAAATAAAAATGTTCAAGTGTGCAACCCTTGTGGTTGGTGATTGTAATAAGCCTTTTTGTAAGCAATCATCGTAAAACACATAAAAATTACAAAAAGCCCGATCACCGAGGCGTTCAACACCTACGGCTGGACCACCAACATCCGCGGCGTCGAATCGGGTGGCACGGTCGAGGAGCTGCCGACCGCGACCTTCCCGACCGATGAGGGCGGGGTTGACCAGAAGTGCCCGACCGAGATCGCGATCAGCGATCGCCGCGAGGCCGAACTGTCGGGCGCGGGTCTGATGGCGCTGATCCACCGCAAGAACACCGACCAGGCGACCTTCATCGGCGCGCAGACGGTGCATCGCCCGGCGACCTACGACAAGAAGGCGGCAACGGCGAACGCGAACCTGTCTGCGCGACTGCCGTACATCTTCGCCAGCTGCCGCTTCGCGCATTATCTGAAATGCATGGTGCGCGACTGGGTCGGCGGTTCGCGCGAGGCGGATCAGTTGCAGCGCGAACTCAACAACTGGGTGCTGCAATATGTCGACGGCTCGCCCAGCACCTCGAACGAGGAAACCAAGGCGCGCCTGCCGCTCAAGGAGGCGAAGGTCGAGGTGATCCCCGACGAGGAGAACCCCGGTTACTACAAGGGCAAGTTCATGTTCGTGCCGCATTACCAATTGGAAGGCATGGACGTGGCGCTGAGCATGGTTTCACGCCTTCCCAAAGCTTCGTAATCGTACCATCCATCAACCGAGTTCTTTACGGGAGTAGACGTCATGGCAGTTGACCTGTTTCTGAAGATCGACACGATTCAAGGTGAATCGTCCAAGAAGAACCATCAGGGCGAGATCGACATCATCTCGTTCGATTTCGGTGCGGTTCAGCACGGCTCGTTCCACTCGGGCGGCGCAGGCGGCGGCTCGGGCAAGGCCGAGATCAGCGACATCCGTATCCAGAAGGAAGTCGACAAGTCTTCGCCGCTGCTGTTCAAGGCGTGCGCCTCGGGCAAGCACATCAAGGAAGCGATCATCTATTCGCAGAAGGCGGGTGATGGTGCGGCGCCGCTGACCTATTACAAGATCAAGCTCGAAGACATCATCGTGTCCGACATTCACAACAACGGCGCCTCGGGCGGCGACGCGATCATGGAGTCGGTGACGTTCAACTGCGCGAAGGTGACCTTCGACTATCAGGCGCAGAATGCTGCCGGCGGCAAGGACGGCGGCATCGTCACCGCCTATTACGATATCCGCCAGAACGAGGCGGGCTAAGCACGACAGCGGGGCGTTCGGCATGGCTATCGACGCGGACGCCCTGCTTCGATCCGGTGACCTCGACGGCGCGCGTGTCGCGCTGATCGAGGCAGCGCGGACGCGGCCGGCGGATATTCCGACCCGGCTGTTCCTATTTCAGCTGCTCGCCGTTCAGGGTGAGTGGGACAAGGCCGAGAAGCAATTGGCCGCACTGGCCCGGTTGTCGCCAGAGGCGGCGATGCTCTCGACCGTTTACGCACAAGCGATCGCTGCCGAGCGTGACCGCGCTGCGGTATTCGCGGGCACGGCGACCGCGGCGATCCACGGTGGTGCACCCTGGGCACAAGGCATCGCCGATGCGCTCCGCGTCGAAGCCGCCGGCGATCCCGCCGCGGCGCAGGCGCTGCGCGACGAAGCATTCGATCAGGCACCCGACACGCCCGGCACGATCGGCGAGGGCGACGACGCACGTCGCTTCGAGTGGATCGCGGACGCCGACCCGCGCTTCGGTCCGATGGTGGAGGCGATCGTCGGCGGGCGTTACGGCCTGTTGCCGTTCGCCGAAATCGAGGCGATCGACAGCGAGGGGCCGCGTGATCTGCGCGATCTCGTCTGGTACCCGGCCGAGGTGACGATGAAGGCGGGCGCGCGCGTCGCGATGCTGCTGCCGACGCGCTATCCTTCGCTCGGCGACGATCCGGGCGAGCGACTGGCGCGCGCGACCGGGTGGAGCGACGACGGGCTCGGTTCGGGCGC
>Ga0214503_1000040_pt1 | contig 10225 bp, 12 predicted proteins | sample G5R2MT_7_FD_206139 | JGI IMG/M metagenome (GOLD analysis project Ga0214503, IMG submission 206139) | Metatranscriptome of phyllosphere microbial comminities from switchgrass, GLBRC, Michigan, United States - G5R2_NF_12SEP2016_LR2... | ecosystem: Host-associated > Plants > Phyllosphere >... | reverse complement strand
TGATTTGTTATCCTTGTTCTTGGCACTAGTTAGTTAGTTAATTACTTAACTTGACTAGATGCTTAGCCCTGCTTAGAATACTTATATTGCTCGTTAGACAGGAATGGTTTGGAGGATCACTTTTACCGGTTACCCTTGATCGCACTGGTTCGGTTGGGTTGTTAAGAGTTTGGTAGTATCGAGATTCGAGCGGTGGTAGGGCCTAGAGAATGAAATCACATGGGCATAGTCCGCTTGGATCGATTAAGGACCGAGTGGATGATGTTGGTTTTGAGCACCTTTCTGTGCTACCACATATCCAATATAATGGTACGGATGAGCCAATTACCTTCTTTGACTTGATCATTGGGGCCCGGTCCCAGATACGTGGCCAAGGGCTATGCAGGGAGGCTTAGTGTGTCCCCGGGTGGAACTATGTGTAGGAAAGTTTAGAGATGTCCCCAGTGGAACTAAGTCTCCACGCGCAAGCTGGGCGTACCCTCAACGATTGAGCCTTGTTGGGAACGGTTGACGCGAGTACCCCCTTATCCAACATTGGCCGGTTGGGTGAGTCGCATGGTCCTTGCGTCGTGTGGGTAAAGTAATACACCCTTGCAAGGTTATAATCAATTCGAATTGCCGCGCTCTCGGTTATGAGCAAGCTCTTGATCCCATGAACTCCTCGTAGAATTTCGATATAATGGGAATGGTGCATGTTACAGCTATGATCAGTTATAGATTAGGTTACTCTCTTAATCAACTAAAATTGTTTGGGATTGGACAAGATTAATTAATTCTGATAGGTGATAGTGTAGAGAGCTAATGCTTATGCAATAAATACTTAACCTTAAAGCTTTTACTTGAGCCATTGCATGATCCTTGTTTATTTAATCGCGCAACTGGGTGATGAATAGGAAAGTGCGCTCATCGCCTTCCTCCGTGCTAACTCCGACGTGTTTGCGTGGAAGCCGTCAGATATGCCCGGGGTCCCTAGGAAGGTGATCGAGGACCAACTAATCGTGCGCCCCGATGCACGCCCGGTCCAGTAGAAAATCCGACGACAAGCACAAGCGAGGCAAGACTTCATCCGAGATCAAGTGCATAAAGTGCTAAATGCGGGATTCATCCGGGAGGTCCTCCATCCTGAGTGGCTGGCTAACTCGGTCATAGTTCTGAAAGCCAATGGCAAGCTTCATATGTGCATGGACTGTACAGACCTCAACAAGGCCTGTCCAAAAGATCCCTTTCCCCTACCCCACGTCGACCAAGTGGTCGACTCCATGGCGGGTTGCGACCTCCTTTGCTTTCTGGACGTGTACACAGGGTACCACCAGATCAGCATGGCAAAGGAGGATGAGGAGAAAACATCATTCACCACCCCGATGGGAACGTACTGCTATGTCAGCATGCCCTTCGGGCTCAAAAACGCTGGCCCGGCATTCCAACGGACCATGCAAGTCACAATGTCGAAGCTTATGTCGACGACATTGTAGTAAAAACCTGGCAGTAGGAGACCCTCCTGCGGAACCTGTTGGAAGCCTTTGATAGCCTATGCACCACCAGGCTCGAGCTTAACCATGTGAAATGTGTGTTCGGGGTTCCGGCGGGGAAACTACTGGGTTTCCTCATATCGAGCTGCAGCATCGAAGTGAACCCAGAAAAGGTGGAAGCAATCGAACACATGCAACCGCCACGCCACCTGAAGGAGGCCCAACGCCTCACCGGGTGCATGGCTGCGCTTGGACGTTTCATCTCCAAGCTAGGGGAGAGGGGCCTCCCCCTCTTCAAGCTTCTGAAGAAAACAAGCTGGTTCGAATGGACCGAGGAAGCGGAACAAGCATTCCGGGGGTTGAAGGGCTATGTCTCGTCCCCTGCGGTGCTCGTGGCACCCCACGACAAGGAAGAACTCCTCCTCTACATCTCGGCTATCTCGCAAGTGGTCAGTACGGTGTTGGTCGTTGAAAGGGGAGGGGAGGACCCCAGGGACCGGAGTTTGGACCCCAGGAGTGGGACGCCGCGGGGGACCGGGAAATCAACCAACTCGGATCCCAAGGGTGAACCTACCAGATCACCGATAACGGGACCCAGATCACGAGCAACCTCTTTGAGGATTACTGTGACAATATGGATATAAAGCTGTGCTTTGCCTTCATCGTGCACCCGCGCAACAACGGGCAAGCAGAGAGAGCCAACGCATAAGTCCTCAAGGGGTTGAAGACCAGAACTTACAACGAGCTCAAGAAGCATGGCACAGGCTAGATAGACAAACTACCGGTGGTGGTCTAGGCAAACTGGACTATGCTAAGTCGCGCAACAGGCGAAACACCTGTTTTCCTCGTTTACGGCGCAGAAGCGGTGCTCCCACCCGAATTAATGCTAGGAAGCCCACGAGTAGGGCCTATAATGAAGCAAACTAGGAGTCTCTATGACAGTAAGATGTCCTCTACCTTGAGGAAGTACTATGCCGAAAGGCGATCAAAGTGGCCCGCTACCGGCAGGCCCTCCGCCGCTACCACCAGCGCCACGTACGACCACGAACTCTCCAAGTCGGGGAGCTAGTCCTCCGCTGGTTCCAATCGTGTGAAGGAAAAACAAGCTCTCCCCCATGTGGGAGGGACCCTTCCGCATCATGGAAGAATGCCGGCTCGGAGTGTACCAGCTCTCCAACAAGGACGGAGCATCCGTGCCCAACATCTGGAACATCGAACACCTCCGTAAGTTCTACCCGTAGATAGGGAGGAGCTCCCATGCTCCGGCAGAAAGGCTAAGCACCCCGCGTATAGCTTTTGTAGGATACTTGTCCGGGGGCTCCCACCTATGTACATCTACCCATATATCGCTCTCTTAAAGCTTTAATATATTTGCTAACCATTCCATGCAAAATTTAAAGTTTTTTTTTGCCTAAAGAAGTCTTCTGTTTCGTGGATATCGGTTTTAAGTCATGAAAGGATGGACTTAGCCGGAAATTGCCTGTTGGCTAGGGGCTCACATGCATGCTCTTCCTGGCCAGCTTCAACTCTTGGCCTGGTATCCGGACCCCAGGGTCAGTTGTCGCTAGGAATTCTATGCTCACCACCACACCTTTTTTGCAATGAGGTAACCCCATGTAGTGAACAAGAACCATTCTAGGAAAAAGGATAACTTTCATTGCATCAACTCATGCTTGCGTACACAAAAGGCCATCCAAGGCCAGGATCTAATAATCCCAAAAAAAGGAAACCTTACATATTCCTAGACCTGAAAGATACACAGGCCATGCTAAGGGCACCTACGCCCAACGACGAACAGAAAGGGTGTATGAAGCTACGCGAGGAATCTCAAGAGGGGCTCCGCACCGTGACAAGACACGCCCTAAAGAAAGCAACCTCCGGTTGACGGATACGGCTCCGACGAGCCTAGAAGCAGCGCAAATGAGCCACAAGTGGGGGAGGAGGCGAGACCACTCTGCACCTCGGGATTGGAGTGGTGGAGAAGAAGCTTAGGCTCTCGGCAGCCTAGACCACCATTACTTCCCATAGCAACAGAGCACCCTCACCAAGGCCGTATTGAGGTTGCCGCCTCAACACTGGCCAGAAGAGCGAAGCACCACCCGCCCAACGCAGGCGGTACCGGAAGAAGCAACTGCTTACACTGGGAAGGATGAGAAAGAAACCTTCCACCCAGCAATACCAACACCAACATCCCAGGACATCATGGCCTAGGCCACTGCGGGATGCCACGGATCATCGGCGATGGCAACACCACCCAGCTCGAGGAAGCTCCTGCTCCACAAAAAGGGGTGCTCTCTCTCAGCTGGAGAAGCACCCATGGAGCAAGAGCAAGCACTCCAGTCCCACCTGAGCTGCCCCGGCCGCGCGCCCGGCTCAACCTCTTCCATGTGCAGTGGAGAAGGACATCAAACCAGGTGCAACAGCAGAGCAGTGGTACCACCGGAGGCCAACTTCAGATCCAGCAGCAGCAGCATCTTCTGGCGGGGGTTCCGAGGATGAAGAACCACTACCGGAAGCCCGAACAGCTGCCTGGACTTCCTAGGAAACAAGCCCCTCCTTTAGTTCCTCTCAACCACACTTGCAGGAGAGAGGAACGGAATGGAGGATGAGCTCCCTGGGCCGACTGAAGATATTGAAGAGCCGCACCTTCCACACTCCCAGCACGCCGCGGCTCCCCGGGGCCGCGATGCACCTTCAGTCCGACTCAACTACACTGGGCGAGGGTGGAACTGTCCATGCCAGTATCTCTCGTATGCTTTGCGGACAGCAGAGCACCCTTGGACAGTAAAGGTCCTGGGGAGAAACCCCCCGAATCTACCGAGAACTGGAGAAGCTTTGAATGGTCCATGGCTCGTTGGGGAAGAAGGAGACCTAGCAGCCTTTCCTTTTATAGGCTGGCCGACTAATCAAAGGTTAGGCAAAGATTCCCCAAGGGACCATGGAAGCATCCACAGGTCCAAAACTGGGCTCCTAGTCCCTTGTTCTCATCCTCAGGCAGCCCGGCTCGGCACAACAGGAGGTTGTGGCGGCTGCTAAGGCAGTCCACACCGCCACGTGGCCGTGCCAACAGGGCCAGGGGCAAGGCACGGGCAACACGCCACCCAACGCGCCTGACCAGACTCTGTGGTGGAGGTGGCGTGTCATCGGACTCGCCGCTGATGCTCGCTGCAGGACCTGGCAAGGCTGCTCAGGCGGAACATGGAAACGGTGCAGAGGCAACGCAGGCCGTGGGCGGAGTGCAACACAAAGAAGGGAATACAAAACATGCATAAAAAGGGAAGAGGAGAGACCGCTGTCTCCAGAGTTCATTACAAAAGCACACAATGGCGCCGAAAAAGTAAGACAAAAAAGAGACTAAGGGGGCCTTACTGGCCAGCGTCGGATGAGGCACCTGATTTGCCCTCCACGAGTGGGTCAGGGGCAACGGCGTCGTCGTCGTCATCCACCGGCGGGTTCTCGGAGCCAACAGGAGCAAAACATGCCTACCACCTCTGCTGTCCGGTTCTGGACTTCGGTCCAGGCCACCACCTCATTGCCCGGCACGATCCCCGACGCAGCCGCACGGAGTGGCCAAGTGCGGCGGGCGGTAACTCCTGGCCCCACACCCGAATCACCATTCCATATTCGGAGTGGGCCTGGGGGCTACTGTCAGCACCACAGGAATGGGGGTACCCATTGTGCTGGACAAAATCAAGACAAATGGGCAGCAAGGAGCCCACCCCAGCCCAGCATCAGTGGTAGGTCAGCCTGCTGCTGGGGCTTCCGGGAGACGCCAAGGCATGAGAAGCCAACCACCTCCCACGATGGGGTAATTCCTTAGTCAAGAAGGAATTACCCGGCTCTGCAGTTACTGCACCCACCCCGCCGTAACATAGCAGGACACACGACGGCGCGCCTTCCCTGTAAAACAGCATGATTATGGGGAGGCGTGGGCTTAGACGGTACTCCGAAGCCGGGTAGGGGGCTCCCCCTCCCCGACATGTCCCATCACACGGTAGTGGACGGCGGAGGTGGCCCCCGCCACCTGCACCCCCAAACAGGTCCCCGGGCTCCGCGCAAGACCCCAGGACATCTCGGAAGCCAACCTAGGGTGCTCCGGGACCTCGCTTGGGTCCCATGGTGCAGGGTGGGCCCCGATCGATGGAACCCTGGGCAGTGCGGCGCCCGTCCGACAGATGCCGTGTTCTCATTGAGAGTAGTAAAAGAAGTCATGTAAAATAGTAAAAGAGCCCCCTCCGGGGAGGCCTATAAGTAAAATAGTCAGACATGTTGTAAAGGCATATCAGATCCACTCGATCTAAGAGCAATCACAAGCTCCCATAGGACATAGGGTGTTACGCTCCATGCGGCTCGAACCTGTGTAAACCGCCTTGTCTCTCAACTGCCCCCAAAAAACACCTCGAGATCCGACTATGTGTTACACCCCTGGCCGAATCTCTAAACAGCGGTTCCCACGAATCCCTGCTCGCGATACTCACCCACCGTCAGTTGTGTAGGTGAGACAGTAAGGAAGGTATGTGCGAGGCAAAAGGTCACGGGTTCAAATCCCGATCGCCACGCACATCTATTCTCGGTGATGATATCAATACCTGCACCCCCAAACAGGTCCCCTGGCTCCGCGCAAGACCCCAGGACATCTCGGAAGCCAACCCAGGGTGCTCCGGGATACCCCGCTTGGGTCCCATGGTGCAGGGTGGGCCCCGACCGATGGAACCCTGGGCAGTGCGGCGCCCGTCCGACAGGTGTCGCGTTCTCATTGAGAGTAGTAAAAGAAGTCATGTAAAATAGTAAAAGTCAGACATGTTGTAAAGGCTTATCAGATCCACTCGATCTAAGAGCAATCACAAGCTCCCATAGGACATAGGGTGTTACGCTCCGTGCGGCTTGAACCTGTCTAAACTGCCTTGTCTCTCCACTGCCCCCAAAAAACACCTCGAGATCCGACTGCGTGTTACACCTCTAGCCGAATCTCTAAACAGCGGTTCCCATGAATCCCTGCTCGCGGTACTCACCCACCGTCAGTTGTGTAGGTGAGACGGTAAGGGAGGTACATGCGAGGCAAGAGGTCACGGGTTCAAATTCCGGTCGCCGCACGCACATATATTTTGTGTGAAAAAATTATGTGACCTCCTCCCAAGTTTAAAATATTTTTTTGAAGCAAAATGCTCTAGTACCGGGTGGAATTATCACCCGGTACTAAAGAGGGGCTTTACCCGGTGACAAAACGAGACTTTTAGTCTCGGTCTCATAGTACCGCTTGGAGAACCGGGACTAAAGCCCTTTTCAACCGGTGCTGATAGAGTGTATTCTAGTAGTGTTTTTTTAAACTTGTTTTCTAGTAGTGTTGGTGAAAAGGGAACCACAATTAAATGAAGTCTGTTACTTCCTCCATTTCAAAATATAGGTCATTTTGACTTCTCTATATTCATAGATTTTGTTATGCGCCTAGAGTTACCCCCTCCTCTTTGGCACTTTCATTATTTTTTCATATTTAAATTATCATTGTTGCCATGCCTTCTCCTTTTCTCTCCCTGATGTTCTTTGCTTGCGCATTGTACTAGCATGCTTGAGTGACATATAGCCTAAATTGATTAAAGTATTTCAAAGAAAATCTAATATATATGGCCAAAAAGAAGCCTCCTCGTTTGCTACCTTACTTACAGGCTAAACTTACTTCATTAATAAGATAACCTGAAATAAGTGCGAAAATATACTACCCAGCCCAAGTACTATGAAGAAATTAACCCGAAATATCTCTATATCAAATGCTGTTTGCATTGGTGGATTGGATAACACGGAGGATGAGATGTGATAATTAAAATATTCTAGCCACTGAATTCCTTGGGTAATGGAGCATATAATCTTCTTGTCCTCATCAAATACGGTACCACAAAAACTGATTGTTTCAAAACCATTAAAAGTGACTGCTTGAATGAAACCATATAAGTATCATGGATTGCTTTTTTCTGTTTTAGAAAGTAATGAATGATTCAATAAATGAAATTTTTTAATAAATACCAATTTTTTCATAATGTACTGTATATTTGACAAATGTAATGACACATATATATATACAACCTATAGAAATTACTTACAATGATCAATAAAAAACTAAATAGCCAAAGATTCCATCTGAATGAACATCCTAGACCTAGAGCTAAAAACTTCAAATTAAGGGATCCATTTCGAAATCTACATGCTCACACATGACTAGATCCATACGGATCTCCAACAACATTCATGCTTACTTTAGATTATTTTGATTTGACAATAGTAGAGGGATAATTTGTATAAGATAAATTAAATCAAATGGCTGTTTGCATCAATGATTATTTTAGCCTACTTAATTGAGGGCTGGGCATTTTTTATTGTTTTGTGAAAATTGTTAGAATTTATCTTTTTTCTAAAATATCCTATAATATTAAATGTGGGAGCCACCAATCATTAATAGTAATGTGTTTTAGATTTTTATTATGTACTGCTTTATTTTGCTATATAGACTTATATTTAGATTTTATAGGGCATGTTTGGTTGACAACTAACTAGATTTTGTGACACTTTCGGTGATGATATCATGTTTTTACTTTAATTGCTCCTGGTCTTATGCGCATGACCCCTTTTATGTCTTTCCTCATGTGCATAGTTAGGTCATTCTCAGTCCAAAGTTTTATTGCACGGTTTCCAAAAGTGCCATGTAAGTTTTATTGCATAGTTTCCAAAAGTGCCTTGTCATCTTTAGATGTTTGGATTGTTGAATGAAACTAAGTCTCCCAATACAAGTTTTATTTCACAATTTCATAGGCTAGCATGTGATTTAAATGTTGTATCTAAGGACACTCGTAGAGGAAATTTTATAGGGGTTTCATTCCAATTAAATGAGGTGCCACCCCACCTCGTATGGTGACGCGGCAAATAATTTATAAGGAGAGCGACCAAATAGTAATCTAATAGTGACAATTATTATCAATGATGATTAGTGTGCACCAAACGTCCAAATGTTTTTGATAGTGTAAGAACTTCTGTTATTCATTATTTTCTAGAGTTTCTAGTTCTTGTTAGGATTAATATTGATGGATCCTCTAAATTTTATCTCGCTCATGTGCATGAATATTACACAACATTTGAGGTTCAGATAACTAGTTGCAATTCGCATCACAAGAATTGCAACTATATACAAGCTTTTTACACATTTTTGAAAACTTTATAGAACGATAGTCTTCGTGAACCTCTTTTATTCTGCACATTTTTTTCCAACAACAAGCAACAAATGTTTCAAAATTTGAGCCTACAGTTTAAGAGATATTACTTTTTGAAATTCAAATCTCAAAAAATGTATGTTATCAGATGTGTCAGGCGGGGAGGATCTGGTTTATCGGAATCATTCGATTTACAATTGAGCTATACAACTAGTTGTAACCTAGTAGTAGCTAGAGTTGCAACCCGCCTCTAGTTTTGTGGGAGACAAACTCAGTGTGCCGGCTTGCCTGGTGGTTGTGCGCAGCATGAATGGACTCTGTGCATATGCACATTTTAGACACATCTGGCAGCATGTATTTATGCAGATATTTTATAGGTTTATTTATTGCTGTATTTTGTTATACATATATAGCAAATATGCACGTGAGTTGCTACGGTCTAAGAACAATATATATACATTATCACACGAGGCACAACCACCCCCTCGTAAGTATAAGATACCCCTTCTGAAAGTTCTCATGCATCCTAAGCACCGGTTGTCATCATCAACTGCTCGCATGCCAGCTATGAAGCACATTCCCGTCTCACCGATTCCGTACGTACGTATGTAAGGCTTGATTGGTAGGATTTCGGATGGCTGTGTCTGCTTATATGGAGTTGGCGTGCGAGGGACACGTGCCTGCATGGAACTTAATTAGGCGAAGTACAGCTATAAAACATAGTCCAATTAGGATGGAAACTTGCGGTGATTATCCGGGTTTCGATTAGAACTTCGATTGAGGGACCCAAAAAAAGCATTGCTTGCTTTAGTAACAGTAGAGATAGAGATACTCGTGTCACTAGAGCTTGTCACACTGTTGTAGCAGCGATTTAGTTCATCACTTCTTACCCAATGTCATATATAAACTCATTATTTAGTTAAACCCTTGTATAAGGTGTGACACACACCCATTGGGCAATATTCGTCAAGAGGTGTGGTAAAGAGAAACAATAGTAAATTGTAGATTATTAGCCCATGCCACTCTATGATGAATTATACTATCTCTATCCACAAATGTAAGCATTTGTGGTATTCAAATTTTATCCAGAATAACATTTATATCATAATCCTACTTTTTATTGCCCGGGTAATCCAAAAATCAAACCATAATTCCACGAATCACACATGACATGTCCCCAAGTTTTGATTGATAGAGTCTTTCTTTCTCGTCTTCCAAAGTCAGTCCTAGAATTCCGAAAAATCATTCCATTTGTGGGTGGAAGGATGCTGGAGTAGGAACTAAGACCAACTCCAACAAATTGATTTTCCCCTTTTCCCTTTCTCATCTTATAGGGGAATCCCCATTACAATTTTAGCTTATTGGGGAGATGTGTTCCAGCAGATTGATTTTTCTCTTTCCCCTTTAATTCATGAGTGGCCAGGATCTTCTCATGCATATGGATCTTGTGGCTAGGAAAGAATAGATAGAAAGGGATAAGGAAAGGGAGAAGGTGGAATTCCCCTTTAAATAGGGGAGAGGGGAGGGAAATATAGAGGAAAGGGGAAAATCAATCTGTTG
>Ga0214503_1000037_pt1 | contig 10373 bp, 2 predicted proteins | sample G5R2MT_7_FD_206139 | JGI IMG/M metagenome (GOLD analysis project Ga0214503, IMG submission 206139) | Metatranscriptome of phyllosphere microbial comminities from switchgrass, GLBRC, Michigan, United States - G5R2_NF_12SEP2016_LR2... | ecosystem: Host-associated > Plants > Phyllosphere >... | reverse complement strand
CTTCTTTCATCCTATAGAAGATCATCATTCGATAATTTTAGATCAATAACATTTATGAATAATACCACAATTCTAACAAACGAATTTTATTTTTTATGAATTCTAGAACTTGATTCTCGTAATTATACATCACTGAAACTCGTATCGTCTTAAACTTCGTACACTCTAGAAATCTAGTCTTCGAACCTTTTTTGTAAGTACAGAATTTGTAATTTAATTCAAAAAGAATTTTCTATAGATTTTTAAATGAGAATTTTGTATCGGGGGATTTGAACAAGTTCTTGGGGATGAAAATTTGATTCTTAAATCAATATAATAGGATTTATCTATGGAATTTATCTTCTTAATAATCTTATTGACATAATCATTAAATTCTTTATATTTTATGCAAATTCTATTAAATCAAAGTTTATCTTTAATTTGATGACTCATTAAAGATGCTTTTTTTTAATTCTAATAAAGATAATATTTATCTTTTTATTTTATTATAATTCTTAGTATGATTAATTAAATTTAGATAATTTTCAGATAATTTTTTAATAAAAATTTTATCGAATTTAATCTTCGGATTTTAAGACTTCTTTTTCTTTAGGATCTAGATACTTTCATAATCATTGACTTCATTAAAGATAAAAGAGACTAAATTAGTTTTGATGATATTTAATTAGATTTCTAACTCTTTTATGTTAGCTTATTTGGAAAGACTTGATTCATTTATTTCATTAGTTAATTAGGTCACATAGAACGGTCTTAAATCAAGATATTTTTAATCAATAAAGTTGATTTTTTAATTAACTCTTTATTCGAATTACTAGATTATTTCTTCATTCTTGATCATTGATTTATTTTAAAATTCATCTATAAATTAGCATAAAAGATGGTTGCATAAATCGATATATATGATAATATACGGTAGGTTCTAAAATACTAAATGAACATTTTATAAACAAATTTTTGAATACTAAATCTTGCATTAAACGGAAGTAACAAACGACAATATAGTTGATATTCAAAATTTAATCTCTAAACGACATCTTCAATTCATATGAACATATTTTTCAGACGAAGACTGGATACATAATAATTTAATATAATATAATTAAAATGAAATTTTAATGTACTCTTTTGGTCTGAGAACTCCAAGAAAAAAGAAGGATAATCAAATGTGCTGATTTTTATAATTTAATTCTATACAGACTAATATTTGAATAGCCTACTGAAGTTTTCAATTTTCAAATAACTACTTTCTACTTGATCTAAATTGCAAAGATAGCTTAACTCTTTTTTTCAACAATTTAATATGATGATTCATTGCAATCGGAAATGAACTATTTTCTATCATTTTATTTAAATATTGCTTTAGCTAAGACCAGGTTTAACTCAAATAGAAACATCTTAATTGATGCAAAAGTGATCCGTAAGATACTTTTAGTATTTGTGAAAAGTATTGATAAAAAACATTTTTAAATTCAATAACCCAAATAGAGAAGACTATTTTTAAATTAAGTAGATCATTTCTCTAAAGAAAGCGGAAGATTCAAGTGAACTCGATTGCAATCAATGATATCTTGATTCTTTTTAAGCTAATTTGAACGTATCAAAACATTAGTTTCTATTCTTATATAGTTTCATCAAAAACTTCTCAATTGGACATATTTATTTGAATAGTCGATTTTAAATTCTCTTCAAAAACTGGCTATTTTTTAAAAATCGAACGGGCGGAAAATCTTTTTATCGGGGTGGTTGATCTTACTCCTCTTTAAATAAAAAAACGACCTTTTCATTTTGTCGTTAGATACTTTTTTCAATTTACCAAGTGTCATAAAGGAACTAGTGACCGTAAATGGACAAATTTTCTTTAATTTAATTTTTAAAATAGTTATCATAATTGAAAATTTTAAGATTTAATATAGATCAAGAAAGGACGATTATGATGCGTTAAAATTGGACGATTCTTTATATTTATTCAAGTCTTTTAGACAACTCTACTATTCTTGCATTCAAAAAAAAAAAAAACGGATTTTATCCGAAAAAAAAAAAAAAAATTATTAAAAAATCTAGATTTTCTTCAAAATATTTCAATATCTTATTCTAACGATTCTGGTGGTGGCTAGGCAACTTGAATCTATTCAATGATAAATCTTGTTTAAATTTGTTTCAAAATTAAAAAACCCCTTTTAGGGGAAAAATTATTTAAATTATTTAAAAAAAACCACAATTCATTGTGGAAAAAATTTTAAATGACCACCGGATGATATTGCGGGGGTAAAAAAAAACTCTTTTGTGATGTGGAAAAAAATAAAAAACCACTTTTGACTTATTGAATTTAGTAATTTAATTTAATTAAGTGGAAAAAGTCGCCAACGACTTAAAAAACCACTTAAGATGACTGATAACCGGAAGAATGTTCTATTTATTTCGTAAATTTTCTTGACTAATTCTAAAAATTCTTTTATTAAATTGATGATTAATTTATTTAATTCATTTAAAAATTAGTAATTAATTCAGTTTTAAAATTTTAAATCCTTCTTTTTCAAATGACAGAAAGTGCAGGTAAAAAATATAAGTGAAAAAAAAATTAAAAAAACTTTTTTTGATTTCATAAATTGATTATATTAATTCAAGCGTTAAAAACTAATTGTATTCTTCTTATTCAAGAGTGGCTTTTAAATTCGGATTTTGCAAACGACAAGTGACAAGTCAGTTGGAAGTGTTGATAGATTCAGATCTAAATTCTAAATTATTTTAAATATTTAATTTTAATCTGACTTTTAAAAGGTTTAGTGCCTTTAGTGTTGGAATACTTCTTTTGATATTCTCGGGTGAAATTAAAAATTTTTCTCAAAATTACTTCATAAAAATTTATTTAAATTTGATTTTTAATTCAATATGAATCATTCGAATTATTCATTGATGTTACTTGCTAACTAATCAAAGGATAGAGTTTAAAAAAATAAGGAAGTAAAAAATATTGCGAAACTTATTAACAAAATCTTGATTTTAGATAATAACTAACTTTCCGGAAGTCAAATGCGATTTACCAAAAATAACCAAATCAATATAATTTATTCAATGACTATTAATCATTTTTTATTAAATTTAAGACCAAATTGAATTCTATAATATCAAAATATTTTTCAATCAAGTAAAGCGGAAATTCATCAAATAATTTAAGATTTCTTGACTAATTTTTGTCTAGCATCTTTAAAACCAAATCTACCGTATTCTTTTAAAATTTTACGTTTCTTAATATTGAATAATGAATCATTATTAATGATAACTAATCTTCAAAATGATGTTATTTATTGTCTAAAAATGAAATGGATCCTAGTTGATGTTACTAACTGCATCATGAAATTGATCTTCTTTGTTAGATCTTCTTTGTTAGATCTTCTTTGTTAGATCTAGCTGTATAATTGTCAAATGATGCGACAACTATGTGATTTTTCGATTAATACCAAAAAATTAAATTTAAATTAATTTAAATTTCTTAATTTTTGATTCAAATGATTTTGATGATACTAGCATTATGATTGGATTAAATTAACATACAAATTAGGCATAGTATTAAATACTTTAATTCTAAAGCTTAATCTAAATTATGCGAAAATTAATTCTTGCTTTATTATGACATTTCTAGCAATTAAGGTAACTGATTCTTTTATGACTGGTTTATGATAATTTAAAAAAGATGAATATTGAAGGTTGATAGAAAGATTGGAAATTAACTAAAAAGCTTTGAAACTAGCATTAAGTGATTAGATGATGCATAAACTAAATAGATTCAGCATGCTTACTTTAATTGTAGTTTGAATGTTTGTAGATGTCTTTCTTAAAAAATGACTACTTGCTACCTTATGATGTGGGTTGATTTTATTTAATTCTTATAAAAGCTTAGTTTTACTAATAAAGTTTTGAGTCGTTAGAAGAGATAATTTTAGCACACAATTATGGACTTCTGTTTCGTTTGATAAATTAGGATTTTATCTTTATTTTGATTGACCATTGAAAGATCAAAATAAGTTTGAAAGATCAAAATAAGTTTGACCAGCGGTCAAGATACCATTCTTAAATTACAAAACTGTATTTTTAAGAAAAAGTTGATAATTAGATGCATTCGGTACAGATAATACAGGTATTTTATCAAATACTTTTAAAATTAAAAAAAAAATAACATGAAAAAATAATTTCAAAGGGTTAAATACCAATTGACAGAGAAGAATAAACGCTTAGATTCGTTCTTTAAAAATTGATTAAAATAATCAAAATTTTCTTGAAATTTTTTTTCAAAAGACCTTATACTTCGAGTTTTGATGAACTGTTGTTTACTCTTATAGACTAAGTATGCAAAGTCAAGTGATTTTTAAACTAAATCAGCATCAATTGAACTTAGCTTATTTATGTCTAATTTCGAGTTTTAACTTGACATTATATAGATGACCAATGATCACTGACCATTTTTAAAAAAAACTATTCTTTAAGTATATGGTTAAGGTGATTTTTAAAACCCATTTAAATACCTATTTTAATTCAACTTTTGACTCCTTTCAAATCAGAAATTTATAAGTTAACCAAAATTTTCATTAAAACATACCGGAAATTAAAATTTGAAAGGGACGACCAGAACGAACTAGTAAAGCGTTTTATTGGATAGTAATTGTAGTAATTCATAACTAATTAGAAAATTTATTGACAGGAAATTGAACCAAATTGATAAAAGATATGCATCAAATTAAAGAAGTCTCTATCCAAAAAAGGCGATTTTAAAAGATGAATTTAAGATGGATTAAAAAAAATCTAATATCATTAAAACTTTTATTCTATATTTAATAAAATCGATGACTAAATTAGCCAAAACTAATTAGATTTCAGAGGTAAATTTTCTAGCATTCTAAATCATTAGCGAGATTTTAGATTTTAGATTCATCTTATTCAAAACAAAGGATTGGTGGTTTATGTATTTAGATCTAAATGATCAAACTGTTATCTAAAGGTAATCTTAATTATTTTGTTGAGTAAGAATTAAAACAAATTTTCTTTGAATTTCCGGATTTTGATTGGAAGCTAATTTTCGGAAATTAGAGCATGTCTGAGATCAAATTTTTAAATCTAACTATTGCCAATTATTTAGATATATTGCATTATTGCATAATAAAAAGATGAGCATTATTGGGAATTTTCATGAAAATTCTTAATTACCTTTCAATAGGTAAGTGTCTTTTAAATCTTGTTTTTAATTCAATTAAATTTAATTTTCAAAATGATTCCATTATGCACTCTTCTAAATCAATTTTAAAAAGGTTTTTTAAATATTTTTTGTTGAATTTAGCTAGTTGGTTAAATCTAATTAGATTCTTTACTAGGTAATAAACTTTCCGATTGCATAACTTATCGTAAATTAAGACTTAGATTCAAAAAGCGCTAATTTCAATGATTTAATAACTGGAGAGATCAAAATTTTGAATTTTGATAATTTAAATATCAAATCAGTAGAGGACAATGGAACATTGAGGATGCTTTAAATAATGATCTTAAAAATTTAATACTAAATTTGTTACCAGATCATTTTGATTTTTAAATCTTAGATTATATTAATCATTAATTACTTATTGATTATTTGAAGAATTTATTGAACAACCAACCCTTTATTTCGTCTATCGGATTTTTAGAAGGGGTAATTTTTGAGTTTATTATTTTAAAACCGATTCGATTAAGGATGTTTCGAATTAAACCGTTTTGAAATTTAAACTTTCAAATGCAAATTAAAATTACCACTGAAATTGATTAGAAATTTAATCAAAAAAATTTACCGAAGTTTATGTGCAACCAAAAGATGACAATCTTTTAATACCAAATGATAAATTTTGATATTTATCAATAACCTCAATGCCATTCGGGGCTTAATAACTTGCAAATACTTTAAAACTTGAAAATTGACTTTAAATTTTAACTGATTATTTATAAAAGGGTTATTAACATGAGTTCAAGGTATACCATACAGAGAAGAAGTATCTTTTTCTAAACATAATTAATTTTTGACTTTACAAGTTTTTTTAAATTTAATCCAAGTAAAAAAAAAAAGAAGACTATTAAGTAATTGATTAAGTTTTATCTAAATTCTACAGTTGAGTAATACAGTCGAGGTATCAAGCTTAGTTTCAAAATTTAGATTGAAAATTAAATCATCTAACTTGAATTCGCTTTGATTCAATTCAATCTAGTTTGATTTAGTTTAATCAAGTCTCAGTTTAATTCAGTTTAATTAGTCTAGTTTGATTCAGTATGGTTTAATTCAGTCTAGTTTAATTCAGTGTAGTTTAATTAAGTCTAGTTTAATTTAGTAAAGTTTAATTCAGTTTAGTTTGATTCAGTGTAGTTTGATTCAGTATAGTTTAATTCAGTATAGTTTGATTCAGTGTAGTTTAATTAAGTCTAGTTTAATTTAGTAAAGTTTAATTCAGTATAGTTTAATTCAGTATAGTTTAATTCAGCATAGCTTGAGTCAGTGTAGTTTGATTTAGTAATTAAATTAGTCAATTCTTTTAATAAAGTAAATTTCTTCAAATATAAGTAAACAATGTTTTTCAATTCAGTTAATTTTTAATTAAGTTTCTAATCCAGCTTACTTTTAATTTAATTTTAATTCAGTTTAAACTTTGGAAATTTTTTCATAAATTAAGTGATAATCAAGTAAATTTTTAAATATTTTAAGTATTTTTAGCATTAATAACTTTTAACGATTTTTTTTTAACTACTTTAAATTAGGTTTAATCAGTAACAAAACGACTACAAATGGATGAGATGTCTGATAAATTTGATCATAAATTTAAGTCTTAACAAGTTTTAAAGATAATTTAGCAAGTTATGATGAGTTGGTCATTACCAACTTGATAAAATTATAAACCCTTTTTAATCTAATTTACCATAAGAAATTTAACTTTTCTTATATTCAGATTTTTAATTTTTTAACTCTTTTTTAAATGACCATTCAAAACGTAATTGATTCTTCAATTCATCATTATTTGGCTTAATGAGTTGTAATTGTAAAAAAAAACAAAATTACACAGTAACGATCTTAAACTTAAAAGATAAGATGATGAATTCTTAAATTAAATGAGGATTTTTTTTAAATATGGATGATTCATATTATCAATGAATATTGAAAATGATGAGTTGCTTAATAAAAATTATGATTTAATTTCAACATAAATGAGTGATAAATGAGTGAGACACACACAAACTGATACTTTGTGCGGACTTTAATCAATTGATAACCAAATTTAATAAATAAAATAAATGAACTTTTATTCTTTCAAAAATTTAGGGCAAGTTGAGATATCATTTTGTTAAATAAAACTAGAATCAAATACCCTTTAGTGCGGATATTTTATACGATTTTTAATGACTTTTTAAGCATGATTTTTTTTTTGAACTTTTTAACATGATTTTTAGTAAAGGGTTTAAACTGACTTTTGATACTTTTGATACCACGATTATTCTTAAATGTATGATTTAGCAGTATCTTCAATGTTGTGAAAGAACTTTTTACTATCTTTCTAAAGATTTACAAATGAATCTGAATTTTTGGTTTTAGTTGTCTTTTATGTTTCTCTACAAATCATTTTACTGTACTGAGATTTGTCATCTGTATCTGATGTCTTAACAGGATGTAACCGGTTTCAACAAAAAATTTCATTAAATTTTTAAACAGGTAATTTTACTTTTTCAAATCTTAATTGATTTGAAGACCAAAATTTTCTTGTGTATCTTAGATGTTTTCTAATCATTTAAGATGATTTATGTAATTAATTAGGTCATCAAACGACCTTTTTTGAAAACAATTAATTAATTCAATTTCTTTTGATAAAAGGGCCAATTTTTCATCTAGTCAATCGATCTAGATATCTTTTCACACAGATTTCATCAGTCAATTCATCATGTAATTCAGGGTACATATCAAAGGACTTTGTTAAATCTAAAACATTTTCAAAGAAATACGTTTCCAAACAAGATTCAAAAGGGGGAGCTTAACAATGCCTATCTCAAGAAAATGAAGGACACATATTTCCAAAAACTTTTTTTTTCACAAAAAAAAACACACGATTCTCAGCTACGAACTTAAAACATGTAAAAATGAGCTTCTCCTATATATGGACAAAAATGATTATTCCAAAAAAAAAAGTTTCGCGTTAAAACAGCATTCACACAAAAGCGACTTTTTTTTCCCAAATACAGTTAGAACATTCATTCTAGAACGTAAGTTTATAAGCGATCTTTATCGTCTCAACGTAATTAGTACATCAGAAAACCTGTTTATCAGGACTATAAAAAAAAAAAAAAAAAAGAGGGAAAAAAATTCTACAAAAAAAAGAACAAAAACTACAGAAAGCTTAGGATCTGTACAAAAATTTAGAAAAAAAAAGGATCTTTCTTTAAGAAAATAAAGAGTTATACAAAGAATCCTAAAACTAATTATAAACTAAATCAATAGATTAAAGCTAATTAAAATTAATTAAATTAAAAAATGAAAATTACATAGAATATTTAGGTCAATTTGTATAACAAAATATAGATAAGATTGTAATAGAAAGGGTTATAAAAATAAATTTAGATTTTTTTTTTTATCAAAAAAATTATTTTAAAAAAAGTATAAAAAAATTTATAAAAACCTGACAAATGGTTAAGTACAGGAGAGAAGGTTTCTCATACACGATTTTAAATCAAATCATTACAATCGAACTTTTACATAAATTATACAAAACTGATTGGAAAAGGGCCATTTAAGACTTTAATTCACAATTGATTCAAAAATTGATTCACAATTCATTTTTGTGATGTATATACAGGAAATGGAATTTTTTTTTTTTTTGAAATGATAATTTCATTTTCTTTTTAAAAAATCTAAAGAGATCTAAACCCAATCGTTTAGTTCGACTTCTGATCTAAATTCAGAACTAAACAAGTATTTTAAGTTGAGCAATTTTATCTAAAACTGCTTCGAACAAAAGGTATCAGTCAAAATTAAATTTTAAAATCCATCCGATTTCATACACAAAAAAAAACAAGTTATGGATCAAGAGCAAATCCAGCAGGATAGAAAAACAATCCTTTAAAGCTTTAGAACTCTAATGAGTAATTTAAAACCGATACTCAGATTAAATAATCTAAATTAAAAAAAAAAAAAAAAAAGAATTTTTTCCTAAAAAATTCATTAGTAATCTAAATTCAGCTTAGAAGGAAACGAGTTCCTTGAATAATAACTGATCTAGAATTTAGTTATTTAATTAAGAATTAAAATCATAATTAGAGCAAATTTATATGTAAAAATATTTTATAAGAGATTTATTTAAAAATAAACCTTTTACTTCTAAAGCCAATCGATGGTAAGAATTGATTTCCTTTATAGCAACGGAACAGAACACACCTGTCCAAACATCTTTCAAAAAAGAGATAAAACTCACAAAAACCATGAAATCGAATAAAAGAAAACCCTTTAATGTCCCAAAAAAAAGGGGTTAAATTGATATTTTCGATCAAAATTGATAAACTAGATAAAAAGATACTAAAAAAACGATTACGGAAATCAAAAGAGCAATTCTATGACGAATTGTCCTATATAAATATATATAAATTTAAAAATAAATTTATTTTTTAAAGAATTTAGTTTAAAAGAGAGATACGACTTATGTGGAGGTTTACTAATCCATCGAAGTTAGAAAAATTTTGACTGATAAAACGCTATTTGTTCATTTTAATAATCTCAAATCGAGGTGACTCATCAACTACGTAGTGTGACGTAGTCTACGCTCTTTAAAGTTGGCATTTTGCTGTAGCATTAATCTGTTGCGATATTTGCGAAATCAAAGATCAAAAAGGCAAATTTCTCTAAACTTTAGAAAAAAAAACGAAAAATTTTTTTTTGGTTTTGTTCATAGGTTAATCAGGAAATAGAAATTAAAAAAAAAAATTGTAAAAATGATGCATTTTAAAGATGAACTCTTGTCTTAAACCTAGAAAAAAAATTATAGAATATCGGAAAAAACAATTTTATAGAAAAAAAAACCAAACCAAATGCGCCTCTGGAAGAAATTGAATTCTTCGTTTAGTGGATGAGAAAAATTCATCAGGTCCATCCAAAATAAAAGGCAAACATTCACAGGATCTCTGATCACAATTAGGAAAAAAGAACAATTACTTTTGATTCATTGATGCCACTTTAGCAACCAATATTGAATCAAATTTTTAATTACACAACTACAACATTAACGAATGAATTATTCACTGTGAATAATCACAAATTTAAGAAATTAATTTAATCAAATTAGATTAAATTTAGATTAAACATAGAATTTAATCTTAATTCTTTTTTTTTT
>Ga0214503_1000035_pt1 | contig 10393 bp, 9 predicted proteins | sample G5R2MT_7_FD_206139 | JGI IMG/M metagenome (GOLD analysis project Ga0214503, IMG submission 206139) | Metatranscriptome of phyllosphere microbial comminities from switchgrass, GLBRC, Michigan, United States - G5R2_NF_12SEP2016_LR2... | ecosystem: Host-associated > Plants > Phyllosphere >... | reverse complement strand
GCAATCAAAGCGTAAATCGGATTGGGCAATAATATGACTAAAAGACTCGAAATTAAAATCGAGACAGGGATAATAATATAAAACAATTGTGTGGATAATGTATAAAGCAATTCAAACACAATTGGTAAAATTACACTAATTATGGTCAATAATGCATATACTAAAAAAACAGTTAAGATTAAGTTTATAAGAATATAAACAAAGTGTTTTACTTGAACGGGATTGTTATTTTTATTTGATTGTGTGTAATTTAACATATTGAGATTGGATGTAAACTAACTTTTGTTAGTTGGTTCATAATTGTAAATAATCATGGACTTCAAATTAAAAATCAAATTAATATAAATTCAATAAAAACGTAAACTTCTAATAAATGGCCTGTCATTTGAGTATTAAAGCTAAAACGATTAATAATCGGTTGTTCAAATCACATAATTTTCACGATTCGTAGATAATAATAAGCGGCAATAACGCTTGTTGCCATACCCATAATCACTAAAATTAAATGTCCTGTTTCAAAGCTATGTAAAAAGATAAAATATTTTCCAAAGAAGCCGCCTAAAGGAGGTATACCTGCCATTGAAAATAAAATTATGACCAAACCGATACTGTATAAATAATTTTTCTGTGCAAAATCATTAAAATCTGTTAAATAGGTTAATGACTTATTCAGATGTATTTCACGTGTAGTCAAAAATAATAAGAAAAAGCCTGCATTCATAATTACATATAATAATAAATAAATTAATGCCGCACGAAAACCTTCAAATGTTCCGCAAGTCAAACCCATTAACAAAAATCCCATTTGATTAATCGAAGAATATGCCATAAAACGTTTAATATTTTGTTCAGTTAACGCGCCTAAACATCCTCACAACATTGAGAAAAAAGATGACATTCATAAAATATAATGTCAATATTGATATAAATCTCCAAATGTATGACCCAAAATTCTTAGAAATAAAGCAAAGGTTGCAACTTTAATTGGTAAGACAAACATCGCAGTAATTGCATTTGGACTTCCATCATAGACTTCTGGTGCTCATAAATGACATGGAAATGCTGCTAATTTAAATAAAAAACCAAAAATAATAAAATATAGCATGACTGACAATAAAAAAGCATTGGCTTCTAAATTTTCAAAAGCATTTCAATTATGTATCAATCAAGTAATCGATATAAAACTTGTTGAATGAAAAATTAAATATAATAAGAAAATTCCACAAATTAATAATCCAGAGCTTACCGTACTTAAATAAAAATACTTGATACCAGCTTCTCTTGAAGCTTGATTAAATGCATCATTTAATAATAAAACATAAAGATTTAAACTAAAACCTAAAATCGCTAAAAAAACGGTCATAAAATTATATGCAGAAACTAAGATCAATAAAAATAAAGCGGTTAATAAAATTAAAACAGGATATTCCATTAAATGTCTTGGATGTTTTTTTAAAGACTCTTTTGAAGCATTTAAAATTAAAATCGTGGTGAACAATACTAAGAGTTTGATCGCTAATGTATAAACATCTGTAATCGAATAAGTTACAAAATTAACTAAGACATTGCTTGTGAAAAATAGAAATTGGAAAATACAAATAAATGCGGTAATTCACAAGGAATTGACGGTTAATTTATATAATGCTGGTGTGACATTCGTTTTTTTTTCAACTTCATTGGAAGCAGGTACAAAATTAGATGTTCCCACTAAGACTAAAGCAATTAAAATCATAATCAATAAATAAGTTTCTGGTAAAATTGATAAAACATCTCCTCAACTTAATTGAGATAAGTTTGTAAATTTATTTAGAATTTGGTTGTCAGTTATAATTTGTCATAGAGTTCACATTTTCATTTTAGTAGACTTTTAATTGTTCTGTTTTTGATTGTCCAGACTGACTTTGTTTTTCAAAAAGATCTTGTTCAATTTTTCTTTTTAATTGTTCATGTGGTCAAACTAAAGCACCACGATGTCATTCATAAAAAAAACCAATGGTTAAAATAAATAAAAACAAAAACATTGAAAAAAAACTTAGTCAACCTGTAGTTTTCAACCCAAGAACTCAAGGAAATAATAATGCAATTTCAACATCGAAGATTAAAAATAAAATTCCAACGACATAAAAATGAACATCAAATGGATGTCTTGTAGCTTCATCAAAAGGCTCAAAACCACATTCATATTGACTTAATTTCTCACTATCTTTAATTGTACTTAGAGATAAAAAATAAGCAATACCGAATAATAAAATACTAATCAAAAAAATGAAGATAAACAGAGTAAAAATTTTGAAATATTCTAGGTTTTCAAAACCTGGAAAAAAGTCATAAAATAATGCATTTTGATTGTAAATCATTGTTTTTTTCAACGAAAAATCTTGATCATTTTTAGGTCCAATTGACATCAATAAAATCAAATGATTACAAGAATTTTTCACAGGATGTGTCGAAGAACAAAATTTCAAACTAGGAATCATTTTTGATTTTTTTAGTAAATTTCAGAATATGTTTGAGATAGAAAGCATGCTTTAACCTTTTAGTTCTTGGTAATCTTGAAAATCAATTGATCTACCAAATCTATACAAGACCACTAATAAACCTAAACCTACAGCTGATTCTGCTGCTGCAATAATTAAGAGAATTAAGGCATAAATTTGTCCTTTTGGATCCGCTGTTGAAACACCTACGATTAAAAAACAAACAGTGATCCCTAAATACATAATTTCGATACATAACATAGTTACTAAATAATTACGATAATTGAAGATAATTCCGGTTAATCCTATAAAAAATAATAAGAAAAACAACATTAAGGAATCTGTTCATGACATACCTAAAGACAATTGATTAGGTAGATCATTTAACAAATTTTCAATTATCACTTCATGAATTTTCTGCATTTGCAATTGTCAAAACATTTTTTTAATTTGAGTTTAGCGAATTTAATTGAAACTGAATCTTTGAAAATCTGAGGTCAATGAAAAATGCACAAAGAGCATCAAAAGCAAATAAAATTTTGAGTTATAAAAAAGTCCCGACTTCCTTATAAGGTGCTGGAATAATTTCGAAAACTTGAGGTAAAGCATCAAAAGCAAATAAAATTCCAATAACACATAATAAATAACCTAAAGATAATGGTAGAAAGATTTTTCAACCTAAATCCATTAATTGATCATATCGAAAGCGTGGTAATCCTGCTCGAACTAAAATGTATAAAAAACAAAAGATTAAAATTTTGAGACTTAATCATAAACCTGGTGCAAAATTTAAAATCTCAAAGAATGGTAATCAACCACCAAAAAATAACAGAACAATCACTGCAGACATAAATAACATATTGGTATATTCTCCTAAAAAAAACATAGCAAAAATAATCGAGGAATATTCAACATTATAACCTGCAACTAATTCTGCCTCAGCTTCTGGTAAATCAAATGGTGCACGATTTGTTTCAGCTAACATTGAAATAAAAAACATCACTGCACATGGAAATAATGGTAAAAAAAATCAACCGACATTTGCTTGTGCTGCCACAATATCTGTAAAATTTAATGAACCGGCTAATAATATCACTGGTAATAATAATAATCCAAGTGAGACTTCATAAGAAATCATTTGTGCAGCCGATCGTAAAGATCCTAAAAAAGCATATTTTGAATTACTAGCTCATCCTGCAATAATGATACCATAAACATTAAATCCTGAAATTGCTAAAATAAATAAAATACCATAAGAGATATCTGCAACTGTACTTACATTCTGATTATTTATTACAACTTCAGTCAAATTTGGTGTGTTCGACATCGCTGTAGTTAAACCAGTGGGAAGTATACTTCAATTAACAATACTCAAAATCAAAATCATGATTGGCGCAATTAGAAATATATATGAGTCTGCTCGTGTAGGCACTAATAATTCTTTGAAAACTAATTTAGCACCATCTGCAATTGGTTGTAATAAACCTCAAATTCCAACAACATTTGGCCCTTTACGTCGTTGTATCGCCGCCATTACTTTACGTTCTGCAATTGTAAAATAGGCGACTGCTACCAATAACAATACAATTTTCAATAATTGTGCAACAATCATTCAACTAAATGGTCCAGGTATTATTGCAGCATTTATTAAAGGTAATTGTCCAATTATTAAATTAACGAAAAATATGACTTGCATGTGAATGCGTTAAGTTTAATGTTCTACAAGAACATCATTAATATAAATCGTTACAAGTATCGTAAAAACATAAGCTTGTAAAAATGCAATTAATGCTTCAAGAAACATAATAATTGTTACGATAATTCAAGGAAAAATTGCAACTAAAATATAAATTGATCCTGCAGTTAATAGACTTCAAGAAAATCCAATTAAAATTTTTAATAATGCATGCCCTGACATCATATTTGCAAATAACCGAATACTTAAACTAAAGACTTTTGCAATATATGAGACTAACTCAATAATTATTAAAAATGGTGCAATCGCTAATGGTACTCCACTAGGCAAAAATAAATTCGTAATTTTTCATTTGTGTTTAAATAAACCAATAATGTTTATTCCAATAAAATGTGATAATGCTAAAAAAAAAGTGACTACGAAAGAACTTGTGATGGTAAAAGAATAAGGAATCAATCCAACTAAATTCGCTAATAAGATAAAACCAAATAAAAAAAATAAAATTGTAAAATATTGGTAACGTTTTAATGATGTATTACTTTTGATAATACTTTTCACTAAATTATAACATTCTCTTAAAATTAATTCTCACACGTTAAAATTGCCTCGATCGAAAATACTACCTAAGAGTATTCGAATCAAAAACACATTTAAGGCACAAATAATAGTTAAATTGGTTAATAATGTAGCACCGACCGGCATACCAATACCAGTTCAGTAGAAGGCTAAAACAATAATTTCAAATTGATCTAATGGATGAAATAATAAATTTTGAAAGATAATATTAAACATTTTAAGAAGTTCTTAAAAAGAGATTGAAATCTGGTTTTGATCAAATCTGCAGAAACCTGTGAGCCCGGCAGGAATCGAACCTACGACAAAACCATTATGAGCGGTCTATTCTACCACTGAATTACAGGCCCGCACTTCAGCATTAATTTTTATAACTATTAAATGAGCTGTCTTTCTTTAATTCATAAGACACAATCATAAGTTGAATTCTGTTTTCGTTATGTCCTAAAATTAACTTTTTGATTAATTTTCAAATCACTGTGAAAGAGTTTAAAATAAATAGCTGATAATTCACAAACTCTAAGTCTTTTTAAAATTACAATCTTTATGAATATTCAAAAAGACTTGAACAATGATCTTTTCAACTTTCCTTATCAGTATACATTGAGCTTTAATATTATTTTGATAAATCTGAAAACATTATTCTAACCTCAAACTAGTTTGGACTAGATTAAGACTTCAATTGAATCGAAACTAAAATATTTTTAATCGAAACACTTGTTAAACTTGTAATAAAGCCAGATTCAATTCCTAAAACTAACATTGCAATTGTAAGCAGACCTAAAATATAAAATTCACTTCGATTTAAATCTGCATAATTTGCAACATTTTCAATTTCTGTCTTTAAAGTACCGAAAGTCACTCGATTAAAAAGTCAAATCGAATAAACCGCGCTAAGTACTACACCAGTGGCAGATAACACCATGATAAATGGATTCTTTTGAAAAATACCAGCAAAAATTAAAAATTCTCCTACAAAATTAGATGTTCCTGGAAAACTCATATTGGCTAAAGTAAATACAAAAAAAGCAATTGCAAATAATGGCATGACTTGAACCAGTCCACTATAGTGTCGTAATGATCTTGTATGATATCGATCGTATAAAACACCAACACAAAAAAATAAAGCAGAAGAGACAATTCCATGACCAATCATTAAATAAATTGCACCATCAATTCCTTGATAAGATAATGAAAATAATCCTAATACAATTAAATTCATATGTGCAACAGAGGAATATGCAATAATTCTTTTTAAATCACTTTGACGTATGGTTGATAAAGACGCATAAATTACACTAATCGTAGCTAATAAATAAACTAAATAACTATAATATTCACAACCAATCGGAAACATCGGAATAGTAAATCTTAAAAATCCGTATCCGCCTAATTTCAATAAAAGACTAGCAAGAATGACCGATCCAATCGTTGGAGCTTCAACGTGAGCTTCTGGCAATCAGATATGAAATGGAAACATCGGTACTTTAACCGCAAATGGTATAAAAAAACACAATCATAAAAAAATTTGTTCTTCTGAAGTCAAAATGATATTTAACAAAACTTCATACTCTGTGGTCTCCGCAATAGTATATAAGTACAAAATTCCAAATAATAAAAAAAAAGAACCAAACAATGTATATAAAAAAAAATAATATGCCGCATTGATTTTTCTTTCTCGTGCACCTCAAACGCCAATCATAATAAACATTGGTATTAATACACTTTCAAAAAAAACATAAAAAAAAAACAAATTCGTAATTGTAAAACTTAATATTAAAAATAACTCAATAAATAATAAATAGATGATAAATTGTTTATAATTTAAAACTACATTTCCTGCCGCAAAAATGCAAATTGGCATAATAAATGCGGTTAAGATTAAGAAACATAATGAAATCCCATCGACTCCTAAAGATAAATTTAAATTATAATCAGGAATTATCGGAACTTGACAAATGAACTGAAATCCTGGTTCTGATTTATCAAAATAATATCAAAGATCAATTGTTAACAATAATAACACAATTGAAATTATCAGTGATATGTTTCTAATTGTACGCTCTTCATCTCGAGGTATAATACATATTATTGCAATTCAGATACCTAAATATTCAATTAGTCCTAATAGTACTGGAAAATTACTCATGATTAGAAGATTGATGAATTCTAACTACCTCATCAGTAGACGGTTATGAATAAAAAAATTCAAACCACATCTACAAAATGTCAATATCAAGCCGCAGCTTCAAAACCTAAATGTTGTTCTTTTCGAAATGAAAAATAACTTAAATAGTTAAATACAGCTTTGACTGTTTTCGGTGTACTTGTTTGAATTTTCATTGTAGTTAATAATGAACGAATCAAACAAAATAATAAAAAAATCGTACCAATAGTTACATGTAAACCATGAAAACCTGTGGTCACAAAAAAAGTGGAACCATAGATATTTTCTTTTCAACGAAAAGTAACACCATATTTATACTCAATTCCTTGACAACATAAAAAGACTACACCCAAAATTATTGTTGCTAATAAATGTTTATTAAAATTGTCAATATTGGTATAATTATCTCCTTTTAATATTGCTCGATGTGCTAACGTAATGGTAACACCTGAAGATAATAATAAAATGGTATTCATTAAAGGTAATCCTCAAACATCTAATGGTTGAATACTTTTTGGAGGTCAAACACAACCAATTGCAATCGCTGGTGATAAACTAACATGAAAGAACGCTCAAAAAAATGCGAAAAAAAACATGACTTCTGAAACAATGAACAATGCCATACCTCAACGTAAACCTTTACGAACTGCTAATGTATGATGACCTTGTCCTGATTCATAAATCACTGTAAAAAATCAACAGAATAATACTGTTGTAAATTCAAATCACGCCATTTGAAAGAAAAAATTATCTAATTTATGTAAGGAAGAGACACTTGTCGGATGTAAATAAAATACAAAACTCAAAACTAATAAAAATGCAGACATTGCTGTTACTAATGGTAATTGACTATTATCAACTAAATGAAAATGATGTTTTTCTTTTTGACCAAAAAAGTTGGAAAGAGTTGTCATTAAAAAAAGGATCTTTAATTTCTAGCAAAAATCAGACTTTCTTTCACATGCAAAAAAACGATATGAATTTGAAATCAAAAAAAGATTAAAGCCTTTAAATCGATTCGAGAGCTTAAAAATTAAATATTGTTACTAAGAAATCGACGTAAATCAGTTAATGGAGCTTTTTGACGGATATCCATAGAGAATGCTTTTGAACCTTCTGCTGATAAATTAATTAATTTTTGTTTAACATCAAGAATTTTTTCAAATGGAACTTTATCCAAATATCCATTAAGTGCAGCAAAAATTAATACGACTTGTTGTTGAACTGATAAGGGTGTAAAACGTTTTTGTTTTAATAACTCAATTAATCGTAATCCACGAGCTAATGATGCTAAAGTCGTAGAATCTAAATCATTAGCAAATGAAACGAAAGCTTCAATTTCACGAAATTGTGCTAATTGTAATTTTAAAGATCCTGCAACTTCTTTCATTGAACGAACTTGTGCTGTAGAACCAATTCGACTAACAGATAATCCAAAATTAATTGCTGGTAAAATACCACGATTAAAAAGACTTTTTTCTAAGAAAATTTGACCATCAGTAATTGAAATAACATTGGTTGGAATATATGCAGAAACATCACCTTCTTGTGTTTCAATTACAGGTAATGCCGTTAATGAACCACCACCTAAAGAATCATTTAATTTAGAAGCACGTTCTAATAAACGAGAATGTAAATAAAAAACATCTCCTGGATATGCTTCACGTCCTGGAGGACGACGTACTAATAAAGACATTTGACGATAAGCCACAGCTTGTTTACTCAAATCATCATAAATAATTAAAGCATGTTTTCCATTATCTCGGAAATATTCTCCAACAGTTGCACCAGAATATGCAGATAAATATTGTAATGCAGCAGCATCTGAAGCTGTCGCTGCAACAATAGTTGTGTAACCTAAAGCACCTTCTTTTCTTAAACGTTCCACTATTTGAATAACAGTTGCACGTTTTTGTCCAATCGCAACGTAAATACAATAAATTCGATTGCTATCTTTAGTTAAATGAAGACTTTTTTGATTAATAATCGCATCAACCGCAATTGCTGTTTTTCCAGTTTGACGATCACCAATAATTAACTCTCGTTGTCCACGACCGATTGGAATCATAGAATCAATTGAAGTAATACCAGTTTGAACTGGTTGATTAATTGTTTGACGTGTAATAATTCCAGGTGCTTTCACTTCGATTGGTGAATAATCGTTACTTGGAACATTCAATGCGCCGCGTCCATCAATTGCATTACCTAAGGCATCAATAACACGACCTAATAAAATTTCACCGGTTGGAACGCTAACCAATCTTAAACCACGGTGTACTTCTGTACCTTGACTTACTAATCGTTCATTACCAAAAATGGCAACAGATACGGTTTTATTTTCAAGATTTAAAGCAATACCTGTGACAGCTTGATCTTTAGTACCTGCGTTATTTTTTGTCACAAAAGTCACAAATTCTCCTGCTTGTAATTTAGTTAATCCAATAATTCTAGCCACACCATCTCCCATAGAAATAACATGACCGATTTCTTTTCATTTATTGGTTGTTCCACTTAGTTTTTTATCTACTTTTGAAATCCCTTGATTCTTTGTTGCAACCATTTTAATCTATCCAGAAAACCTATATTAACTATAAAGGGTCTTTATTTGATATTATTTGTTTTTTTATAATACCAAACAAAGACCAGAAATTCTATTAGAAAGATTAACGGCGAAATAGCAATTGGACATCTTAACATAATCTGTCCCATAAAAGTTTCTCTCGCACTCATATAATAAATCCCTAAGACAAGATTAATCGTTAAATCCAGAAAAATCATGATTAATCGCGCTTGTCAAGAAATTCAACCTCCTTGTTTTTTAAGTCTTTGATTATATCAAAGACCAATCAATCAATACATGATAACCAATGTAATTAATGAGAAAACTCATTGGGAAATCGGTCATATATTAATAAATGTCACAAATTGGTCAAATGTCGTAGGCTTCCCATTTACATGCGAAGTCGTTTCTGTTTTCTTTATTACTCAAAAAACAGAAGCAAAATTTATTCTACTTCATCTGTCTAATAAAATTTCTGGCCCTTTATAGCTAATATAGTTTGGTTTGAAAATTAGAGTTAAAATTAATTGGCAATTAAGAGTTAGTTTGTTTCAAAAATCGATTTGAGTTTGATTTTTTCAGAATTTAATTCACATATTATACTTTATGACGGTTTTCATTTAGTCAAAAGAAAATCTTAACTTTTTCGAATCGATTTCTTAATTTGTTCAAATCAAATTTTTAGTTTGTATAAGTCTAACTCTTAACTTTTTCAAAAATTGTTGTGCCTTTCATTTTCATTTTCATTTTCATCTGGCAAATCGTAGAGCAAAATGGTTCTCACAATATCATTCGATTTTCGAAAAACAAAAAATCACGGCTATAGAGATTATATAGAAAAGTAGGTTTCATTTTAGATTATATCATTTTATCCTTGGATCTTCTTTCATAATTTGTTATTAAAAATTACAAGAGTAAAG
>Ga0214503_1000033_pt1 | contig 10466 bp, 13 predicted proteins | sample G5R2MT_7_FD_206139 | JGI IMG/M metagenome (GOLD analysis project Ga0214503, IMG submission 206139) | Metatranscriptome of phyllosphere microbial comminities from switchgrass, GLBRC, Michigan, United States - G5R2_NF_12SEP2016_LR2... | ecosystem: Host-associated > Plants > Phyllosphere >... | reverse complement strand
CTTGATAATGGCATGAATTTAATATCAAAATCACTAACCGTCCTAACCCCGGCCTAATTATTGGTCATTTTCACATTTGCACATATATTTTGGAGGAACTACACTCCATAAAATAAAACATGAGCTCACTCATCACGGAACTCATTCATGTTTGTATCTTCAACAAGAGGTTCATCTTCTGGCCATCCGGATGCAGAAGAACTAGGCACTGACATATAATTTTCATCTGCATCACATGCATCAAATTCCCTATCTGCAATTCTGCTCTCTCGAATGAAATTATGAAGAGCCATACAAGCAACAATAATTCTAGCTTGCTTGTCCTCTAGAAAGCTTGGCATGTTTAACAGAATTCTAAATTTCATCTTCAACACTCCAAAAGACCGCTCTATCACATTTCTAACTTTGGCATGCGCATGGTTGAAGGTTTCTTTCATACCTCCTGGCGGTGGTGTCGGTGTTTACCGCCAAGCCTGCTCAGGAATACCCTTAGCAGTAAGGTTTGTAGGTAGGAAACGACTACTCTGGAACTCGATGGTGCAAGGAACACAAAGATTTAGACAGGTTTAGGCCGTGAGTTGCGTAATACACTACGTCCTGTGTGGTTGTTTGTATTGCCTTAGGTGTTGATGTGTTTTGAGGGGGTACCTACCTGCCCTTATATATTCGGGGGGAATAGGTTTACATGGAAAGTCCTAGCTAAGTACAGTTAGAGTCCTACTACAGCACGATCGGGTACTTTCCTTTGTACTGCAGCTAGTCCTACGCCTATTCGAGTAGTTACAAGAGAGGTAAGATACATCCATGAGCTATCTCTTACTCTAGAACATTCTATGCCTATAAGCAATCCCGCTGCCCCGAGTCTGACAAGCCCCCGAGCTCTTCGTAGCGGAATCCTGCAAACATCGAGTACTTGGCTGGTCGTCCTCGAGTACTTCAAGTAGCCAGAACATCCTCTGGGTCTTCCTTCAGAAACATCGAGTAGTCCTCCAAGTACTTCTGGTTACCTCGAGGCTGTGAGGTGCTCAAGCCCCTAAATCTTGATCATATATGGTGCGCGAAGTACTCGCGCTCCATATGGAGTAGCCCCCGAGCCTTAGGTTGAATCGCAGAATCAGGCTGAGGGTCACTTCAGTCTTTTTCCTTCTTTGTTTTCTAAAAAAATTGAAAAATAAATCTCTGATGCACATATCCCGCAGCCCCCGAGTCTTGAATTTAAATCTCCACATTTAGATTTAAGAATCAAAGCAAACTCGTGACAAAAGAAGCAATGAAGACTTCCCTAAAAAGGAAAGAATCCGTTGATATCCCAAATATTTACGAAATTACCATCAAAGACCATATAAATCCATCTGGAATCTTGTGAGGGTTTTACCCCTTGAACTCCTGGCCACCGTCAAACTCAGATTTCATGCTTTTCCTCACTCAGTGAGATCCACAGCCCCTCTCGTAGCCCCCGAGCCTAAACTTGTAACTTTGAGATGGCTCCCAAGAAGGACAAATCCAAGGTTGAAGAGGAAGCGGTCACCAATATGTCAATAGGTTGGCGCAAAAGCAAAATATCTGAAGCAGCAGTGTAAGAATTAGAGAATTTGGGTCTTCTCCAATGTCAGGGTGTGATCCAATGGCGTGCAGGAGAAGGTGAAGATTACCCCATGGAAGGTACCCTTGAGACCGTTGTATTTCGTGATTTCGTGGAACGTGGTCTTGCACTTCCCGTATCGGAATTTTTCTATGCTCTTCTGCAGTTTTGGGGAATCCAACTACATCATTTGACTCCTCAATCCATTTTGCATCTTTCCATTTTCACTCATTTCTGCGAAGCATTCCTTGGTATTCTTCCCCACTTTCACCTTTTTCAACATTTTTCCACTCTTGTTCCCGTTCCAAATTCTGCCAAACCCGCCGTTGTCGGGGGTTGTGAATTAGTACTCCGTCCTGAGACCCGAGACAAATACTTGGCTTATGATCTAGCGGGTAAAAGAGTTGAGTGGAAAAAATTCTGGTTTCATGTCAGGAACTTTGAATCTCCACTTCCAGAAAGAATTCCTGGTGCCCCCCCCCCCCAAGTCCAAGAAAGCTGGTCGAGTAATGAACCTGGTGGCCAGCAAGTTGACTGCATCCTGAGAGCCATTGCTCATATGAAAAATAAAGGAGTTACTGGTGATCATGTAGTCTTTTCCTTTGTAAGTCATCGGGTCCAGCCTCTCCAGCTTCGAAAACATCCTGCCTTCAGATATGAAGGCACATAAGATCCTACCAGGATGTCTCCAAAACCAATGGCTCAGTCTGAAGTAGTCAAAAGGTGCTGCAAAGTACTCGACAACTTCGACAAGTCTCTGAAGCTTCCAACGCTTTTCTGGGCACAAAATCCTCCCGAGAATGCATGGATATGTGTTTTGAGAAACAGTGTCGAGTACTTGTAACTAAAATTTTTGATCTTTTGACAAATTCTTTGCTTTTTTTGCAGAAGAATTATAAGTCTTGGTATTGTATGCCTCCGACTTCAGCAGATGCTGCTGCTGATGGCAGGAAGAAATGGAAAACAGCTCCTGGATCTCTATTGCAGAGAAAGATTCCTCGTATTGATGCTGGCCAGTAAAAATCCGATATTCTTTTGATTTCATCCTATTTGCCTCAGCTTTCTTATTTCAACTCTTGCTTGGCTTAGGATCCAATATCTACCAGCTCATGAGAAAGATCAAATCCAAGACTTTCGTAACTGGGTGCAAAACAGTTCAGAAGGAATTAGTCGATCAGCCCCCGAGTCGCCAGTAATTGGGTTGATTGAGAACCCATCCGCCAGTTTGCCAAATGCAGACACGGCTGGGATATCAACTGAGCCAAATCCTCAAGCGCCCGAACATACTCCTGCAGCTGCTGAGGGTGCTTCCAATGCTTATGGAACTGGCAATAGTGGAGCTCAAGGATCGAGAGGTCCTGCTGTTCGACTGGTGCTTTTTCAATCTATGCCACAGTCAACACAGCATGAGTTGGGAAAGGAACTGTTTGATGATCCTTTGTTGTCCATAGACAACATGAAGAAGCTTGCTGACTATATGCAATGGAGCTTCAAATATACCAAGGTGAGTCTGCTGCTGCTATTTGTCTCCTTCGAGTAGTTGGCGATGTCTGACTAGTCTTGCCTTATATGTTACAAGACGTTGCCAATCGGTCTTTCCTGAAGTCTCAAGCTTTGTATAAGACTATGGATAATCGAAAAACCTTGGAGCAACAGAATGCCATGATTGCCAAACGACTGGATGAATCTCTTGCTGCTCGGAACAAGCTGTATGAAGCAAACCGATAGCATCATCTAGAACTTTGCGATATGAAGCGGCAGATTAAGAGCCTTGAAGAAGAAAGATCAAAGTTCCAAGAAAAGAATACAAAGCTTCAAGAGTAGTTACAGATTGCTCAAGCTTGTGAGTATTCGATCTTTTGTCTTGATATTGCTTTGTCAATAATAATTACTGAAATATCCTTCCGTCAGGTTCTCCAGATGATCATAGTCGACTAGTAGCAGCAGCTCGAGTCCTTGTGGATATGGTTGATTCTGTAGAGGGGTCATCGAACAGCAAGTCCTTGGTAGAGCGCTTAGAAGAGGCTCCCAAGAAGATCTTTGATGTCATGATAGCAATCTCCAAGAATTATCTGACCCACATGATAGGAGTTATCAAATCTTACTTGCCTCAGTTCAACTTGGCTCCCATAGCTAAAGAAATAGCTCCCAATTATTCTGATGAAAAATTCCGGGACTATTGTAGAGAATCGGAGGTTATTGCTGAGGAAATTCTGAAGAACTTAGCAGAGTAAACTGCTTGTAACAACTCTTGTAATCTTCAGTGGAATTTTGTTGTTGTTCATAGCTTGTATCTTGTTGGTGTGTCTTCAGAAGCATGATCTAATACCATAGGATAAGTGCAAACTACTCGATCAATCAAGTAGAATGCTCATATGGAGTAATCTTTAAAGTTGATCAGTTAGGGTGAGTCCCGTCGGACTACCCAAGTAGAAAAAGCTGTAAATATATCCATAAACTACTCGAGCGAGTGAATAGGGTGTCCTGACCAGGGACTGGAGTAATTTTTAAGATAGATCTGTTAGAATGAACTCCGTTGAATTATCCAAGATGAAACCATCTTAAAGATATCCAATACCTATTCGAGCTTGCGAATAGGGTGTCTGACTTGTAGATTGGAGTAACTACTAAGATTGACCTGTTAGGATGAACCCCGTCAGGTTACCCAAGATGGACAAAATATAGTGGTATAAATAACATACTAGAGCGAGCGAGTAGTTTTGCCTTTAAGGCAAGGTTGGAGTTCCTTGTAATTGACCTGTTAGGGTGAACTTCGTCGAGTTACCCAAGATGGACAACTAGTGCAGATATCTATACACCTTCTCGAGCTAGGCGAGTAGGTTGTGCCCTTATATTAAGGTCAAGGATGTGGCTTGTGTAGTTATCCTGATGGAAAACCGTGTAAGCTATGCTGAACAGGTGATGTTGTCAGATTGAAAAACTGCCTTTAATGTAGTCAATGAGCTGATAAAAAACCCTTGCTTTATTAAAGAAATCAACTGACACCACCATGTTGCTTGGATCAAGGATAGAACTTGCGCAAGTGCTCAATATTCCAGGAATTCGGTACATCATTGCCATCTGCATCTGTGATTCTGTATGATCCTGGTCTTGTAACCTTGGTTACGATGAAAGGACCTTCCCATCTGGAATTTAACTTGTGCAGTCCCGTCTCATCTTGGATCCTTCGTAGTACTAGATCTCCAACATTAAAAGATATTTGCTGAACATTGCGATCATGATAGCGCCTGACTCCTTGAAGATATCTAGCCGATTGAGATAAAGCATTGACTCTGGCCTCTTCGACTGAATCTAACTCAAGTTATCGAGCTTCATCTTCTTCTCCTTCTTGATAGGCTTCTACTCTTAGAGATCTCCACATGATATCTGCAGGTAGTATAGCCTCTGACCCGTAAGTGAGGAAAAAATGAGATTGTCCAGTTGCTTTGCTAGGCTGCGTTCGCAGCCCCCAGACCACATGGGGTAATTCTTGAATCCACTTGCCACCTTTCTTGGTGTTGGCGTCGTAGAGTCTTTTCTTCAAGCCGTCGAGTACTAAACCATTGATGCGCTCTACTTGACCGTTTGCCCGAGGATGAGCTACTGAAGCATATTTGATCTCGATACAGGAGTTGTCACAGAAATCCCAAAAAGATTGTGACGTGAAATTAGAGCCAAGATCTGTAATAATGGTGTGAGGAAAGCCAAATCGGTCGATAATGTCAGAGATGAAATCCACTGCTCTATCGGATGAGATCTTGACAATGGGCTTGTACTCGATCCACTTGGTGAACTTGTCGACTGCTACCAGCACATGATTGAATCCTCCTGGAGCTGCGGCTAATGGTCCAATCATGTCCAGACTCCAACAGGCAAACAACCATGATGGAGGGATTGTTATCAAATTGTGTGCTGGGACGTGAGTCTTTTTGCTGAAGAATTAGCAGCCAGGGCATCATCTGACAAGGTCTTCTGCGTCTAACATGGCTGTTGGCCAGAAAAATCCTGACCTATAGGCCTTGCCGACTAGTGTCCTTGATGCGGCGTGGTTGCCACAAACTCCTTTGTATATCTCTCTGAGGATGTCTTTGCCTTCTTCAAGGGTAACACACTTCATGAGGATGCCAGAAGCAGAGCGCTTGTATAGGTTGTCGCCGACTAGGACGAAACCCTTGCTACGCCTGATGATGCGGGCAGCTTTAGCGCTTTTAGGATCAACATGTGGTGGAAGCTTGAACTCCTTGATGAAGTCGATAAACTGAGTCCTCCAATCTTCTTCAGTCATCAGTACTTATCTGACTGTGGCTGAGGCCTCCGTGTCAGTGGCTTGTTGGCTTTGTACATTGACTGATGGGTGATGAAGTTCATGGACGAAAACTCCTAATGGAATAGCTGCTCGAGTAGATCCAAGCTTGAAGAGGACGTCGGCTCCCACGTTGTTGTCACGGTCTACGTGGTGGATTTCCAGCCCTGAGAACGTGTTTTCGAGCTTTCTGATTTCTTCAACGTATGCGTCCATTGTATTCTTGTTGATGTCCCATTCTTTATTAACTTGCTGGACGACGAGTAGAGAATCGCCGTAAACAAGTAATCACTTGATGCCGAGAGAAACTGCTAGTCGAAGGCCGTGTAGCAGTGCCTCGTATTCAGCTTCATTGTTGGAGACCTTGAACAAGATTTGGAACACATACTTCAATTGCTCTCCCTTGGGGGAGATGAACAAAACTCCCGCACCGCCTCCGTCGAGCTTGAGTGAGCCATCAAAGTACATTACCCAATGCTCTGAAACGTTATGAGGTGCTGGAATTTGATTTTCCTGCCGTTCAGCTAAAAAGTCGACTAGTGCCTGTGACTTGATTGCTGTTCTTGGCTTGAAGTTGATTTCCAAGGCTCCCAGTTCAACTGCCCACTTTGAGATTCGTCCAGTGGCATCCCGATTGTGGAGTATATCCCCCAATGGGAAGTCAGTTATTACTGAGATCTTGTACTCATCAAAGTAATGTCGAAACTTTCTGGAGGTGATTAGAATTCTGTACAGAAGTTTCTGAATTGATGGATATCTAACCTTTGATTCAGAGAGTACTTCACTGATGAAGTAGACTGGTCTCTTAATGCCGTAAGCGTGGCCTTCCTCTGAGCGTTCGACTACTATCGCCGTGCTGACTACATGAGTAGTCGCCGCGATGTAGAGGAGCAGTTCCTCGCCAGGTAGTGGAGCTGTTAGAATCAGCGGTGACTGGAGATGATGCTTGAGGTTCTCGAGTGCTTCCGTGGCTTCTGTAGTCCACTCAAATTTATCATGTCGCTTTAGGAGCTTGAAGAAGGGTAAGCCCCGTTCGCCAAGCCTGGACAAGAATCGATTCAGAGCTGCCATGCAGCCTATAAGCTTCTGGACGTCCTTGATAGTGGCTAGGGCATCCATAGCCATGATGGCGTTGATCTTCTCTGGGTTGGCCTTGATTCCTCGGCTGCTGACGATGAATCCGAGTAGTTTACTAGAGGGTACGCCAAAGACGCACTTGGTTGAGTTGAGTTTTCATTGAAATTTTCGGAGGCTGTTGAAGGTCTCTTCCAAGTCAGTAATGAATTGATCCTGGGTCTTGGTTTTGACAACGACGTCATCAACATAGGCTTCAACATTGTGATGTAGCTGGTTAGTGAAGCACAGCTGTATCGCACGCTGGTAGGTAGCGACAGCGTTCTTCAACCCGAATGACATGGTCTTGTAGGCGTATGCCCCGTAAGGGGTGATGAAGGCCGTCTTGATTTGGTCTTCTTCTTTCTAGGCAATCTGATGATACCCTGAGTAGCAGTCGAGAAAGGATAGCAGGACACATCCTGTTGTAGAGTCGATTACTTGATCGATATGTGGTAGCCCGAAAGGATCCTTTGGGCAATGTTTGTTTAGATTGGTGTAGTCGACGCACATCCTCCACTCATTGTTGTTTTTCTTCTAGACGAGCACAGGGTTAGCCAACCATTCAGGATGGTAGACTTCTTTGATAAACCCTACTGCGAGTAGTTTCGCCTGCTCTTTCTTGATGGCTTATCGCTTGTCCGGTGAAAAACACCGCAACCGTTGCTTTTTTGGTGTAGCTTTTGGATCGACCTTCAAGGTATGCTTGATCAACTCCTTGGGCACCCCCGGCATATCCGCAGGTTTCCACACGAATACGTCTCGGTTGGCCCTAAGGAAGTTGACGAGCTCGAGTTCCTATTTGTCGCCCAGTCCTGCTCCAATGATGGCGGTTTTGGAGTCGTCACCCTCTTGTAGCTGGATCGTCTTGGTGCCCACGTCACTAGTAGGTTTAACCGATGACTGGCTTAGTTTCTTGGAAGGCATTGACTCCTTGAGGGAGAGTTCCTTGGCAGCAGCAAGTATCTCGCTGACAGAACTAGGGACCCGGATTGTGGCAGCATGATCTATTGTTTTCTTGTCGCACTCAAAGGACTTGAGGAGGTCTCCACGTAATGAAAGTACTCCTGTGTTGCCTGGCATCCTGAGGAGCAGGTAGACGTAATGTGGTACTGCCATGAACTTGGCTAGTGCTGGTCTTCCCAAGATAGCATGGTAGGAAGATTCGAAGTCGGCTACTTCGAATTTGATGTACTCTGTCTGGAAGTTCTGTTCTGTACCAAATGTGACTGGGAGAGTAACCGAGCCAATCGGTGTAGAGGAGTTCCCGGGGACAATGCCGTAGAATGGGGCCTTGCTTGGAGTGAGCAAACTCATGTAGTTGAGGCCCATTTTTGCCAATGTGCTTGCAAAGATCAAGTTGAGCCCACTTCCGCCGTCGATGAGCACTCGAGTAAGCTTGGAGCCTTGGACGACTGGGTCGAGCACCAGCGGGAACTTTCCATGTTCAGAGAAACTGGTCCATTGATCTTCCCTAGAGAAGGTAATGGGGACCTCGTTGTATTTCAGTGGCCTCTGAATTGCTGGTTCGACTGAAAGGATCTCTCTGAGCAGGAGCTTCTGGGCTCGCTTGGAGAAGCTGGGATCTCCTCCGAATATGACGTTAATGACGTTTTGTTGCTGTTGGAAACCATCATGGTCTTTCTTATCGTCTTCGTCATCTTTGTCCTATTCTTTCTTAGGAGCGACTGCAGGTGCCGACTGGAAGGATTTGCTCAGGATAGTGCACTCCCACATCGAGTGGTTGCTCTTGGGGTGGATTGGACATCTCTTGTTGTGAAGAATCTTGTCGAACTGGTCCTGCGGCTTGTCGCCCTTTTTACCACGCGGGGTGCGATCCATAGTGCCGATAGTGTCATCAGGCTTGCGTTTACACGCAGGATCCCGCTGGTTGCTAGGCCCTCCACGGTCGTTGTGGCGCTTCCCGTTGTTGTCGTTGTTACGGCGTGGTAAGCGACTGCGTTCTTGCTCTTCTTCGTCCGCCCAGCATTGCATCATGTCTCGTAGCTCCACTACCATTTTGGGGCGATTAAGCCCAAAGTCACGGTATAGAGACTGGACGGTGATGCCACTTTGGAAGTAGTCGATGGCGCGTCGTCGGCGACATTGGGGATAGTGGCTCTTGTGTCGAAGAAGCGCTTGACGTAGGATCTGATCGTCTCGCCTTGCTCCTCCTTGCACATGGATAGGGCGTGTCGAGTAGCTACTTGATGTAGCGACCCCTGGAAGTTGTCGATGAAGGCCTTCTTGAGGTCATCCCACGAGTGTATGGACTCGCGCGCCAAGCTTTCGAGCCACGTGAGGGGTGCGGGCTCCAGGGCTATCAGGAAGTAGAGGACCTTGGTGTTGGTGTCTCCCCCTGCAACACTAACAGCGGTCGAGTATAAACATAACCATTGGGCAGGGTCTTGCTTACCATCGTACTTTTGGATGTTTGTAGACTTGAAATCCTTCGGGTACTCGGCATTATCGAAGACTCTGCTAAGGGCTTGGAAGCGGTCGGAGTTGTCTGCTAGCTGCAATCTGCGTCTTGCGTTGATAATGTCCCATGCGTCCACTATGGAATCGGCTACTTCCTCTCTGTTGTGCCCACAGTTGTTGTTGTTGCGATTTGGCTAAGGCCCAAGAGCTTGGTTTGCCGGTGGTTGGCCACCTTTGGGTCGATGGTTACTTGCAACTTCCTGATCCTCCTGGTTTCTTTGATTTTGCTGCTCCAACTGTTGTTGGCGATGATGGCCTCCAGAAGTGCGACTTGCTTGAGGTATGACTGTTGTGGTGGCCCTCGACCGTGTGCCATGGAGTGAGGACAACGGGTTTTGTCTCTCGAGTTATTCAACTGCGTTCTTGGTAAGGTGTATGACACACTCCATCTCCGGGTTTTGAGGCATTTGCATGAGTCGCAGGGTTGCTTCTGTCATCACAGTGATTGGCGTTCTGAAGACAGGGTCCGCGACATTGTTGAATTCATTGTTGAGGTTGAATGGAGGAAGACGAGCATGTTCGGCTGCATGAACCCTGCGCTCCTCTTTACGTCGATTTCTTGCCCTGCGGGCTGTGCGAGTAGCTTCATCTTCATCTTGTGGAGCGTCTTGGGTCAGATTATCTGCTGAAATCTGATCCAAGGCTTCGTTTGGATCATGCTGACTAGCTTCAGGTTGTTGGATGATCACTGGAACCAAACGTTCGGGAGAGAAGCTTTCCAGGTCTGAGTCATGATCAGCCAGGACGGTCTCTCCAGACCCAGTTTCCTTCTCGGTTGCGCGGGGAGTACCGTGTTGGAATGGAAGGTCATCAATGCTGGCAACTTCCCGAAGGTCGTCGAGTAGTTCTGCAAGGGTATGGTTTTGGCAAGATTTGAGTTGCATCTTTGCCAGCGCATTGGTGATGAAATCCATGCTGTCTTGAGGTGACTCGACTGGATCTAGGTATACGTCGAAAACGGGTGCCTCCCGGCTAGCGGTGACGGAG
>Ga0214503_1000029_pt1 | contig 10767 bp, 8 predicted proteins | sample G5R2MT_7_FD_206139 | JGI IMG/M metagenome (GOLD analysis project Ga0214503, IMG submission 206139) | Metatranscriptome of phyllosphere microbial comminities from switchgrass, GLBRC, Michigan, United States - G5R2_NF_12SEP2016_LR2... | ecosystem: Host-associated > Plants > Phyllosphere >... | reverse complement strand
GTGATCGATTGCCGCTTTGCGAACCTCGACGATCCCCAGCAACTCGCCCGCGATTTGGAGAGCATTCCGGGCGTTCTGGGCCACGGCCTCTTTCTTCGCGAGATCGACCGTCTATATGTCGGCACGAGGAACGGGGTCGAACGACACGATAGGCCGAACATTTTGTAAGCCCGTCGTACCGGCGACCGGCATCCTTCCGCTTCGTCCCTCGTTTCAGGCACAAACCGTCAAGGATTTCCATGCCCGACACGTCTAACTCGACCGCTGCCATTCATGAAGATGGCTCGCCGGATCGTCTTGCCATCGACACCATCCGCACTCTGGCCATGGATGCGGTGCAGAAGGCGAATTCCGGTCACCCCGGCACGCCGATGGCGCTGGCGCCGGTCGCCTACACGCTGTGGAAGGACTTCATCCGCTACGATCCGACCGCACCGGACTGGCCGAACCGCGACCGCTTCGTGCTGTCGGTCGGGCATGCCTCGATGCTGCTCTACGCGGTGCTGCACCTGGCCGGCGTCGAAGAGATCGACGCGGATGGCAAGAAGACCGGCGAGCCGGCCGTCAGCCTCGACGACATCAAGCAGTTCCGCCAGCTGAGTTCCAAGACGCCCGGCCACCCCGAATACCGGATGACCACGGGTGTCGAGACCACCACCGGGCCGCTGGGGCAGGGTTGCGGCAATTCGGTCGGCATGGCGATTGCCGAGCGCGCGCTCGCCGCGCGGTTCAACCGTGAAGGTCATGAGTTGTTCGATCACGACGTCTACGTGTTGTGCGGCGATGGCGACATGATGGAGGGCGTCTCTGCCGAGGCTGCTTCGGTGGCCGGGCACCTGGCGCTTTCGAACTTGTGCTGGATCTACGACAGCAACCACATCACGATCGAGGGCGGGACCGACATCGCCTTTACCGAAGATGTCGGCAAACGCTTCGAAGGTTATGGCTGGAACGTCATCCACCTTGATGACGCCAACGATACCGCCGCTTTCGGCAAGGCGATCGAGACTTTCAAGGCCACAGACGACCGCCCGACCTTCATCGTCGTGCATTCGGTGATCGGGTGGGGCTCTCCGCGTGCTGGCAGTGAGAAGGCGCATGGCGAGGCGCTGGGCGAGGATAACGTACGCGCCACCAAAAAGGCTTATGGCTGGCCGGAGGACGCGCAGTTCCTGGTGCCCGATGGCGTGAAGGAGCATTTCACCAAAGCCGTCTCCGATCGTGGCAAGCCTCTGCGCGAGGCCTGGGAGGCATCGTTCGCCCGCTATCGCGAGACCTTCCCACAAGAGGCGGCCGAACTCGACCTGCTGCGCAAGGGCCAGTTGCCCGATGGCTGGGACGCGGAAATCCCGACGTTTCCCGCAGATGCCAAAGGCGTCGCTTCGCGCGATAGTGGCGGCAAGGTGCTGAATGCCATTGCACCACATGTGCCGATGCTGATGGGCGGCGCGGCGGATCTGGCGCCCTCGACGAAGACCAACCTCACTTTCCAGGGCGCGGGATCGTTCGAGCCGGGCGACTATACGGGCCGCAACTTCCACTTCGGCGTGCGCGAGCATGCGATGGGTTCGATCGCGAATGGCATGGCGCTGTCGTACCTGCGCTCCTACACGGGCACGTTCCTGGTCTTTGCCGACTACATGCGTGCGCCGATCCGTCTGGCGGCGATCATGGAATTGCCGGTCGTCTTCGTGTTCACGCACGACAGCATCGGCGTGGGAGAGGATGGTCCGACCCACCAACCGATCGAGCACCTCGCCACTCTGCGAGCGATCCCCGGTCTCGACACCATCCGCCCGGGCGACGCCAACGAGGTCGCCGCAGCCTGGAAGGTCGCGCTCAGCCACACGCATGAGCCGACCGCTCTGATCTTTTCACGTCAGGCGATCCCTACGCTTGATCGCGACAAGTACGCCTCGGCCGATGGGCTGGAGAAGGGCGGCTACATCCTGGGCGACTGCGAAGGCACGCCCGAGATCATCCTCATCGGCACGGGCAGCGAACTGCCGATGGTCGTCTCCGCGCACGAGAAGCTGCTGGCAGAAGGCGTGAAGTCGCGGGTGGTCTCCCTTCCCAGCTGGTACCTCTTCGAAAAGCAGGACGAGGCCTATCGCGAGCAGGTGTTCCCTGACAGCGTGCGAGCCCGCCTCGCTGTCGAGCAGGCCGGTGCGATGGGCTGGGACCGCTATGTCGGCCACGACGGCGGCACCATCACCATGAGCACGTTCGGTGCCTCCGCGCCGCTCGCCAAGCTCCAGGAAAAGTACGGTTTCACCATCGACAACATCTGCGCCGTCGCGCGCAAGCTTATCGAGAAGAACGCATGACCAGCCGTCTCCAGCAGCTTTCCGACTTGGGCCAGGCACCCTGGCTCGATTTTGTAGATCGCAAGTTCCTCGCCGATGGCGGCTTGCGCAAGCTGATCGAGGAGGACGGCGTGACCGGCGTCACCTCCAACCCATCGATCTTCGAAAAGGCGATGGGTCACGGCGATGCTTATGATGAGGGCTTCACCGCGTTCCTCGCCAAGGCGGATGCCAGTGTCGCCGATACCTACGAGAGCCAGGCAATCGCCGACATTAAGGCCGCTGCGGGTGATCTGCGTGCCGTCTACGACCGGCTCGATGGCAAGGATGGCTACGTCAGTCTGGAAGTGTCGCCATACCTGGCCAATGGCACGAAGGAGACGGTCGCCGAGGCGCTGCGGCTGTGGAAGGCGGTCGACGAACCGAACCTGATGGTCAAAGTGCCCGGAACCGAAGCCGGGGCACCGGCGATCCGCACCCTGATCGAGCACGGGCTGAACATCAACGTCACGCTGCTGTTCTCGCTGCGCTCCTACCAGCAAGTGGCCGAAGCCTATGTCGCCGGCCTGGAAGCGCGCGTGAAGAAGGGCGCGCCCGTCGACCGGATCGCCAGCGTAGCCAGCTTCTTCGTCAGCCGCATCGACGCGCAGATCGACAAGGCCATCGACAAGCGGGTCGAGGAGGGCGACGCGGAGAGCGAAGCGCTCAAGGCGCTGCGTGGCAAGGTGGCGATCGCCAATGCCAAGCTGGCGTATGCCTGGTACCAGGATCTGATAGCGTCGGATCGGTGGCAGGCGCTCGCCGCCAAGGGTGCGATGCCTCAGCGTTTGCTATGGGCCTCGACTGGGGTCAAGGATCCGGCCTACCCGGATACGCTCTACGTCGATACGCTGATCGGGCCGGACACGGTGAACACCATGCCGCCCAAGACCATGGACGCGTTTCGCGATCACGGCTCTGTGACCGACACGCTGACCGACGATCTGGATCAAGCGCGGCGCGTGCTGGAAGAAGCGGAGCGGCTTGGCCTCAAGCTTGGTGACGTCACCACCGGACTGGTCTCGGCCGGGGTCACGCTGTTCGCCGATGCGGCGGACGATCTGCTCGGCGCGGTGGCGGAAAAGCGAGCGACTTTCCTGGGCGATCGGCTGAACGCCATGGAGGCGACGCTGCCTAAGCCGCTGCAAGACGCCGTGGACGCACGCCTGGAAGAGGCGCGTGCCCAGGCTTGGTCCCGCCGTCTCGCGCAGGGCGATGCCACGCTGTGGACCGGCAAGGACGAAGGCAAGTGGCTGGGCTGGATCGCCGCCGCGCGCGGCGAGCAGGTCGACCCGGAGGCGCTGAAGGCGCTTGCCGGCGAGGCGCGCCAGTTCAAGGATGCGGTGCTTCTGGGAATGGGCGGCTCCAGCCTCGGTCCCGAAGTGGTCGCGCTGATCCTGGGCTCGGCTGCGGGCAGCCCCAAGCTTCACGTGCTTGATACCACCGATCCTGATCAGATCGCCACCGTGCTGGCTGCGATCGACCCGGCGAACACGTTGTTCATCGTCTCTTCCAAGTCCGGCTCGACCCTGGAGCCCGAGCTTCTGCGTGCCTTCTTCTGGGAGAAGGCTGGTAGCCAGGGAAGCCACTTTGTCGCGGTCACCGACCCGGGCTCTAAGCTGGAGCAAACCGCCAAGGACGACGGGTTCGCGCACGTGTTCCCCGGTGATCCGGCGATCGGCGGGCGCTATTCTGTGCTTTCGGCATTCGGCATGGTTCCCGCATCGGCGATGGGCATTGATGTCCATGGCTTTTACGAGTCCATTGCTCCGATGGTATTCTCGTGCGGTGCGGACGCGCCACCGGCGCACAATCCGGGCGTCAAGCTGGGCGTCATCATCGGCGAGGCAGCGGTATCGGGCCGCGACAAGCTGACCATCGTACCTTCCAAAAGCCTGGTGCCGTTCGGGGCCTGGCTGGAGCAGTTGCTGGCGGAATCGACCGGCAAGCAGGGCAAGGGCATCGTGCCTGTCGATCTCGAGCCGCTCGGCACCCCGGAAAGCTATGGCCAGGATCGCCTGTTCGTGCACTTCCAGCTGGAAGGCGATGACGACGCCGAGCTGCAAACCGGGCTGAAGGCCCTGACCGATGCAGGGCAGCCGCTGGTCACGATCACGCTCGCTCGCCCCGAGTTGATAGGTCAGGAGTTCTATCGCTGGGAAGTGGCGACCGCAATCGCCGGCGCGGTGATCGGCATCGATCCGTTCGACCAACCCGACGTCGAGGACGCCAAGGTCGCCACTCGCAAGCTGGTCGATGCTTACGAGGCGTCCGGCTCGCTCGAACCCGCCAAGGCGGCCGCGGACGGGACCGACTTCTCGGTGTTCCTCGCCGGTGAGGACGAGTTCGCGCCCAGCGATCCTGCCGAACTGCTGCGCCTGCACTTCGCCAGCCTCTCGCCGGGCGATTACGCGGGCTTCCTCGCCTACGTCGAGCGTAACGATGAGGATGCTGCGGCGATCGCAGCGATGCGTACGGCGGTGCGTGATGCAAAGACAGTGGCGACCGTCGCCGGCTTCGGACCGCGGTTCCTTCACTCGACCGGGCAGGCTTACAAGGGCGGGCCTGCCACGGGTGTCTTCCTCACGATCACCCGTGATCCGGAGCCGGATCTGGCGGTGCCGGGACGCAAGGCCAGCTTTGGCACGGTGCAGATCGCCCAGGCTCGCGGTGACACCGATGTGCTCGCCAGTCGCGGGCAGCGCGTGATGCGCGTTCACTTGAAGCATGGCGGCGGGGGCATGGCCGCTTTGCAGGCCGCCGTCGTCGCCTCCGTTCAGAACTGAAGGATCGCCCAATGCGTCTAGCCATGATCGGCCTTGGCCGAATGGGAGCCAATATCGCTCGCCGTCTGATGCGTGGTGGTCACGAGATTGTCGCCTACGATCGCAACGCCGAGGCCGTGACCGGCCTTGCCGGCGAGGGCGCGACTGGCGCGAACTCGCTGGAGGATGTCGTCGCCAAGCTGCCGTCTCCGCGCATCTTCTGGGTCATGCTGCCGGCCGGCGCCCCAACTGAGAGCACGATCGAGTCGCTCATGGGCCTCGCTGAGGCCGGCGACATCATCATTGATGGCGGCAACACCTTCTACAAGGACGACATTCGCCGCGCGGCCGCCTTGCGTGAAAAGCAGTTGCACTACGTCGATGTCGGCACGTCCGGTGGTGTGTGGGGGCTGGAACGCGGTTATTGCATGATGATCGGTGGGGGCAAGGATACTGTCGATCTGCTCGATCCGATCTTCGATTGCCTAGCACCAGGCTACGGCACCATCCCGCGCACGCCCGATCGCATCGATTCCGATGAGGATCCGCGTGCCGAGAAGGGCTACATCCACGCGGGACCTGCCGGCGCGGGACACTTCGTCAAGATGGTGCACAACGGCATCGAGTACGGCTTGATGCAGGCCTATGCCGAGGGTTTCGACATCCTCAAGGGTAAGGCCTCGGACAAGCTGCCGCCCGAGGAACGCTTCGAAATCAACCTGACCGACGCAGCCGAAGTATGGCGTCGCGGTAGCGTCATCTCGTCATGGCTGTTGGATCTCAGCGCCGCAGCTCTTGCGAAAGATCACCACCTCGACGCGTTCACCGGCCACGTGTCGGACAGTGGCGAAGGGCAATGGACGATCGACGCGGCGATGGAAGAGGCCGTGCCCGCCTATGTGCTGAGCGCCGCGCTGTTCGCACGCTATCGCAGCCGCGTCGATACGACGTTCGGTGACAAGCTGCTCTCGGCTATGCGATATGGCTTTGGCGGCCACGTCGAATTGCCGCAATGAACGGCGCGCAAAAGGCGCCTGCCGCGACGCTGGTCATCTTCGGTGCGCTCGGCGATCTCACCAAACGCTTGCTCGTCCCGGCGCTTGCAAACCTCCAGCACGAGGGTCTGCTGGATGACGACACGACCATACTCGGCGTCAGCTATCACGACAGCGACGATGCGCAGCTTGCAGAGGCGCTGGACGAGTTCGTGGGCGACAATGCCGGTTGGGACGCATTGCGATCCAAGGTTCACTACCTGAAGGGCGACTTCACGGACGCCGCGGCCTACCAGGCGATTGCCGAGAAAGTCGGCGGCAACGTGGTGTTCTACCTCGCGACCGCTCCGGGCTTCTTCGGCTCGATCGTCGACCAGCTGGGCGCGGCCGGGCTGTTGGACCAGAAGGACGGCTTTCGCCGCGTCGTGATCGAAAAGCCGTTTGGCACTGATCTCGCTTCGGCCCAGGCGCTCAACCGCCAGATCCTGGCGCAAGGCGGCGAGGACCAGTTCTATCGTATCGATCATTTCCTGGGCAAGGAAACGGTGCAGAACATCATGGTCGCCCGGTTCGGCAACGCCTTGCTCGAGGCGGTCTGGAACAACCGATATATCGATCACGTGCAGATCACCGCGGCCGAGACGGTGACCGTGGGCACGCGTGGCAAATTCTACGATGCGACCGGCGCGCTGCGCGATATGGTGCCCAATCACCTGTTCCAGCTGCTGGCGATGATCGGCATGGAACCGCCCAACAGCGCCGATGCCGAAGCGATCCGGACCGAAAAGTCGAAAGTGATCGCCGCCGTGCGTCCGATCCCGCCGGAAGACGCGGCGCGAGGACGCTATGAGGAGGGCAAGATCGGCGACACCTCCGTCAAGAACTATCACGATGAAGGTGAGGTCGATCCGGAGAGCCGCACCGAGACATATGTGGCGCTCAAGCTGGCGGTGGAAACCCGGCGATGGACCGGTGTGCCGTTCTACTTGCGCACCGGCAAGGCGCTGAGCGCACGCGACACCGAGATCATGATCCAGTTTCGCGAGGTGCCGATGGCGTTGTTCCCGCGCGATGACAGCTTGCCCCCCAATCGCCTGGTGCTGCAGATCCAGCCGGAAGAGGGTATTTCGCTGGGGTTCGTCGCCAAGAAGCCGGGGCCGCTGATGGAGACGGCGCCTGTCTCGATGGACTTTCGCTATGCCGATGCCTTCGAGATGGGACATCGCACCGGGTATGAAACGCTGCTCTATGATGTGCTGATCGGCGACCAGACGCTGTTCCAGCGCGCCGACCAGATCGAAGGCGGATGGCGTGCGGTGCAGCCGGTGCTGGACGCCTGGAGCAAGGGGCAGCCGGAAGGCTACGTCGCCGGCAGCGCAGGGCCGGCCAGTTCCGACCTCTTGCTCGCGCGCGATGGCCGCGTTTGGCACACGCTGTCATGAGCCGCCCGATCCGGCTGTTGATCTCGGATATCGACGGCACTCTGGTGCGCCACGACAAGACTTTGAGCGACGGCGTGATCGCGGCCGTGTCCAGGGCGCAAGCGGCGGGTCTCGCAGTCAGCCTGATCAGCGCTCGGCCGCCTTCGGGTATGTTGTGGATCGCAGAGAAGCTCAAGCTTACCGGTCCGATCGGGGCGTTCAACGGCGCGACGATCGTTCAGCCCGACGGCACTGTGGTCTCGGCCGAGCACATCGAACCGGAACTGGCCGGGCGAGTTCTGACCGCACTCGATCAGCCCGGAGTGACACCGTGGCTGTTCGCCGACGGCAAGTGGTATGCGCAAACGACCGACAGCGAGTATGTCGAGCGCGAGCGGCTGGCGGCGAACGTAGAGCCGGTGATCCGACAGGATTTCGCCGAGCTTACGGCGCGAGCCGACAAGATCGTCGGTGTCAGTGATGACCATGATGCCCTGGCCGCCCTGGAGCAGAAAGTCGCGGGCGAGTTGGGCAAAGCCGCCACCGTCGTACGATCGCAGCCGTACTATCTCGATGTCACCGCTCCGCATGGCAACAAGGGCGATGGTGTAACCGCTCTGGCCCAGGCCTATGGCGTCTCACTGGACGAGGTTGCGGTCATGGGCGACCAGAACAACGATCTTGCCATGTTCAAGGTCGCCGCTTTTTCAGTGGCGATGGGGCAGGCACCGGACAATGTCCGCGCCGCGGCGAGCGTCACTGCGGCCTCCAATGAAGACGACGGCGTGGCGGATGCGATCGACCGCCTGATCCTGCCACGATTGCAAGACCAGTGAACCGACCCTTGCTGATCGCGCCGTCCGTGCTGGCGGCGGATTTCGGCCGCCTGGCTGAAGAGGTTCGCGCGGTCGAGCAGGCTGGCGCCGACTGGATCCACGTCGACGTGATGGACGGCCGCTTCGTGCCCGAGATCTCGTTCGGTCCGGCGGTCGTGCGTGCGATCAGGAAGGCTGCCACCAGGCCGCTCAACGTTCACCTCATGGTGGTCGAGCCCGAGCGCAGCCTGAAGGCTTATGCAGATGCGGGCGCCGATCACTTGCTGGTGCAGGCCGAACCCGGCTCCACCGTCCACCTGCATCGCGTACTGAGCCAGGTGCGCGAACTGGGCAAGCGACCCGGCGTCGTGATCGACCCCGCAACGCCGCTCGCCTGGATCGAGCACGTGCTGCACTTCGTCGATATCGTGCTGGTCATGACCGTCAATCCGGGGTTCGGCGGTCAGAAGTTCTTGCCCGAGATGCTGCCCAAGATTGCCGCCTTGCGCGCTCTGTGCGATGTGCGCGGCTTGTGTCCACACATCGAAGTCGATGGTGGCCAGGATGCGGTCACCGTATCCTCGGTGGTCGAAGCCGGTGCCGATGTCATCGTCGCCGGGACTGCCATATTTGGGAAATCCGACTATGCAACGGCGATCGAGGGGATCCGCCGTTGTGCCACCGCTCAGGAGTAAATCATGAAAACGATGATCGCGTTCGACCTTGATGGCACGTTGGCAGAGAGCAAGCAGGCCATTCCGCCCGAGATGGCCGAGCGCCTGGAGAGCTTGCTGAGCGTTGCCGATGTCGCGGTGATTTCCGGCGGGGACTGGCCGCAGTTCGAGAAGCAGGTCGTCTCGCAGTTGCCGGCCACCGCCGATCTCAGCCGCTTGTGGATCATGCCGACCACCGGCACCAAGCTGTATCGATACGACGGCACCGCCTGGCAGACGATCTACGCCGACGTGTTCGATGCCGAGGAGCGCAAGAAGATCGCCGACGCGCTAGACCAGGTCATGCGCGAAAAGGGCTATGACCAAGGCCAGACCTGGGGCGAACGGATCGAGGATCGCGGCAGTCAGATCACGTTTTCGGCCTTGGGCCAGGAAGCGCCGCTCAGCGCCAAGAAGGACTGGGATCCCGACTTCGCCAAGCGCAAGCTGATGCAGGTGGATCTGGTCAAGCTGCTGCCGGGCTTGTCGATCAACATGGGAGGCTCGACGTCGATCGACATCACGCGCGAAGGTATCGACAAGGCCTACGGTATGCGCCGCCTGATCGAGCATGCCGGGATCACGTTCGAGAACATCCTGTTCATGGGGGACGCGATCTTCCCAGGCGGCAACGACGATCCGGTGCGTGCAGCCGGGATCGACGTGATCAAGGTGCGCGATCCGGAGGATACCGACATCGCCATCCGCGCAGTCGTCGCTTGCCTGAAGAATGCCGGCTAACGAAGGCTAGCTGCGCTGCTCCGAGTTGCCGACCCATCGCGGGTGGTGACTTGGAGCGAACGGCGGACCTTCAAGAGATGTAATCAGGTGTGACTGTCGAGCTGTTATCGTTTGATCTGACCGGTCAGCATCGGCGCTGCCGCAAGCTGACAAGGAAAAGGCCGGAGCCTCGGCGGCTCCGGCCTTTCGCGTTTTCGCTACCAGACCTTAGTTGCCGGTTGCACCGGCCTTTGGCGTTGCCTTCCCCTTGGCCGTGGTTCCTGCCGCCGCACTGGCACCGGCCGTCGCACTGGCACCAGCCGGGGCGCTTGCACCGCCCGAGGCGGCGGCAACGGCGGACTTGAACTCGGCTGCGTTCATGGTCAGCGCCAGACTGCCGTCGGCGCCAACGGTCAGATATTGCTTGGTGATGGTCACCGGGCTGCCGCTTGCCAGCATGATCGTGACATTGTCACCCTCAACCTTCTGGACCTTGCCGACGGTGGTGCCGTCCTTGCTCTTGATCGCGGCATCGGCGACCAACTTGGCGTCCATGGCCGATGTCGTCTGCGCCTCGGCCGCGGCGACGGCTGCGTTCAACTGGGTCTGCGTCATGCTGATGAGCAGTCCCTTGTCGTTCTTGGCGAAAGCCGAGAGGGGCAGGGTCGCCCGCTTGGTGCCGGTATAGACGACCGCGTTGGCGGCATCGACCTTCTCGATCGAGCCCACTTCGCCCCCCTGCGGATCGAACACCTTCGCGCCGACGGTCGGTGCAGCGGCAGGAGCGGCGCTCGCCGCCGGAGCCGGCGCGGTCGCCCCGCCGGTGGCTTGCGCGAACGCCGTCAGCGGCGAGAGTGCGACGGCGACCAGCGCGGCGGTAACAAACGGCTTCTTCATAATCTTCTCCTTCACATCCACGGAAAAAACTTTCCTCGCAAAACGCGAGAGGCAACTCCTCGTTCCGCGATCCGCTGGAGGTGCGCTCTCTTGGCG
>Ga0214503_1000028_pt1 | contig 10774 bp, 10 predicted proteins | sample G5R2MT_7_FD_206139 | JGI IMG/M metagenome (GOLD analysis project Ga0214503, IMG submission 206139) | Metatranscriptome of phyllosphere microbial comminities from switchgrass, GLBRC, Michigan, United States - G5R2_NF_12SEP2016_LR2... | ecosystem: Host-associated > Plants > Phyllosphere >... | reverse complement strand
ATGAATTGAGATATGAAATAGGCCATACATACATCACAGTTTCCCCTCTGATCACACATTCATGCAAAAGAGTAATCTTCAACAATTATTCATATAAAGTCTGTGCATTTTAATATTCACTTAAATATTGAAATTACATGGACTAAGAACAAAAATACAGCTTAGTATTGAATAAACCACTAAATAGAGTATGAATGGTTGTGTGATTTTTACTAGTTCCTTCTTTTCCCGTTGTTATTCACATTCCTACTCTCACGTTGAGTAAAACACACACACTTGCACCAACCTCACTTGCATTTTCGTCCTTACTTCGCGTAAAAAGATTAACTCGGATGTTGAAGTATACTTGGCACTTAGGTTTATATGTTGGTGAGACTCAGTTTTAACTAGCAAGGTGGAATAACTCCTCACGCATGCCTGTCGCTCACACATGGACCACTAGTGGGCTCAAATGCATCCTTAATTGGGCTGGGATGTTACAATCACGGCTACCACTGCTGCTCTGCATTTCTCTCATTTCTTTAAACCTCTGCACAACAAAGGTATTCAGAATGGTGCAGATGAACATATACTAAGAAAAGTGAAAAAAAAGCCAACTTAATGCATTAGGGAAATCGAAAGAGCATGAAAAATGTATTACGTTCTTATGATTGTGGCCATATGAGCTGCGTGTGGACGCAGTTGCCCCTCCTACGGAGCACAGCAAGTAATGTCCTCTGATTAAGCTACCTATATCAGTCGGGAACACACCACGCTCCGCCGCATCGTGCAGCGGCGTGGAGCCCCTGGCGTCAGTCATCCTTCGGTCACCACCGCCGCAGCCGAAAAGGTACTCCAGGACGCCAATGTCACCGCCGGCCGCGGTGAGAAGCGGCGACTCGCCTGCAGGGGGGAAGAAACTCACTCATAGCACGCTGACGCAGCCTACAAGTACAAGGGGGGACAATCCCAGCTAGCCGTGCGCAAGTGCTGACCGTCCGCGCGGAGGTGGAGTTGACGTCAAACCCCGACTCCTCCATCAGGAACCTGCAGACCGCCAGGTGGCCCCTGGCCGCGGCGAGGTGGAGCGCATTCCGGCCACTTTCTGTTGGCACTTACAAGAAGCTTCCGCAGAACCATATTGTAAGTTAGCACCGATTCTGCTGTCCCAATTGGTCCCTCACCAAGATGAAGCTAAAGAGAATAAATCAACTACTGCTCTCCATGAAATACTTACATTTTTTTCCAATAAAAGTTTTTAGCATAAGGTCCCTAATTTAATATAAGGAAATTTGTCTGTGGGACATCGTCACAGCACTGTTTTGTGCGCAACACATTGGTAAAGTGTCACACCCCAAAATTTTAATTTTGGGTTGTGAATATGTTTTCGAATAAAATTATCTATCTTCTGAATTTTCCTAGAATTATCCAGATTTTTCTAGCAAATATTCTCATTTTCTCTAGAGCTAAATTCATTTGATGGAAGCCTCTGCAATCTTTTTCACGAGCTCCGAGTATTTTATTTGGATTTCTCATGCCCAAACTGTCTATGGAATTTTTTCCAAATATTTTATTAAAATTAACTGAGCTTATTTCTATTTTCCTTTTCTATCCTTATTTTACCTCAATTCCTTTTCTCCCTCTTGGCCTGCAAATTCATTTTTCTCCTCCCGGTTGAGCCCAGTTTTTCCCGTCAACGCTAGCCCAGTTTCCTTCTCGTTCCCTCTCCGTTAACCGGCCAAGCCAGCCCAGCTCGACATCCGCTTCGCCCAAGCGTCGTCCCCAGATGGGATATTCAGCGTCCGTACGCGCCGCCTCCATACTGCTGTGGAGCAGCTCGCAGCTGAGAGTGCCGCCGGCCGTCACGACCTCCGGCGAGTCGATCGCCGCGACTGCAGCACGGTTCGCAAAATCCAAGTCCACCACGACGGTCACCATGTCGGGATCAACCTGTCCTGTTCCCATGGCTGGATGCGCCGCCCGCGGGCCACCGTCGCCGTTCGGCTGAGCCGGGCGCCGAACCGCGCGACTTGACCTTGTCAGGGAGCACTGGTCCAAACCTATGGCACCTCGGTATCCTCCTCAGACGAGCTGCTTCTTCCCCGCACCCCTCATCGGCGACCCTAGGCTGATGGAGCACCAGCAAGACGGCCGGCCACGGGTCGTTGGTCATGGTCGAAGCTCCACGAACTTTGCATCTATATCTCATTTCTTTATGCCTACATTAATCTGCGGAAGGCCTCTTCGCACTTTATTCCGTGGAGACTTTTATTTTTGTCCTGCAAAATTCTGAAATCTGGTCACGTTTACCCCCTCTCCATGTTTTTTTTTTGTCTTCTCGCAGCTTCCCCTCATGTCTGTATGAGTTGGGCTAAACCTAACGTTTTTTAAAGTGATCGGGTGCCCGTAGCCTAAAAGAGAAGGAGTGAATTAGGTAACTTAAAACCATAATCTTTGGCGCCAACTAATTTGCACAACAAATTAAACTATTACATGCTATCTAAACATGCAACTATGGTTCAATTAGTATGAAACCCTCATCCCAAAAGAGTTTTGCAACCTATAGCTAATCCTAGCAAAATACTACACTAAGAAAGTAAAGATAACAAGCTGCAATAAGAAATGTGGAAACGTAAAGAGGGGACAAAGGGAAGCAAACTCTTAACACAATGATGTATCCCGTGATATCAGTAGGCAAATATCACCTCTAGTCCACGTTGTTGAAGCACTCAATCAAAAGTATTGCTTCTCGGCCACCAAGTCTCTTCCGGGAACACCTTGACTTGCCACAAAGGTAATGCCACCAAGGCTTACCCAAGTTCCCGGTCACCTTGGCCCCATTTTCCACTAAGGATTGCGGGTCACCAAGTCGCTTCTCCATGAAGGATGGGGTCTCCACGTCCCCTGCACAAAGTCATCGACGCCACTTAACACCAAGTCGGAGGGTCGAAGACGTGCCAGCGAGCCACCAAAACTCCAAGGGGGCCGGCACACTGAGATACAAGTTGGAGCAGCTCTCAAGCACAGCACACAAGGTACAACACCTTTCTTTCTCACTCAAACTTGAGCTAGCCTAGCACTCTCACTCACAAAGCTTGTGCTAAACCTAAAGATTTGATCAATGTACACTTGGATGGTTTGGAGACATTTCTTCAATATGTATGGGACTTCTCTGGACTCCAGCAAGCTCAAAATGGCCGGGGGAAGTCATATATATAGCACACAAACTCGAAGTAGCCGTTTGTAGCCGTTGGGGGCTTTTGCACAAAGCGTCGGTTAAACCGCTACATGGGCGTCGGTTTAACCAGTCACTAATAGTTTGAAACTAGCCGTTGACCCTTTCTGACAAGCTCTGCAGCTGAAATATGGTACCACCAGTTTAACCGGTGATACCGTCGGTTTAACCGGTACTAAAGAAATTTTCAAGAGCCAAAAAACATGCTCTTTGGACAATAGTATGGTGAATGCATCGACGCTTTTTTTATTAGCGTCGGTTTAATCGGTCACTCTCAAGAATCAGCTTCATGGTGCTTCGTATTTTGGTCATAACTCTCTACACCAAACTCTAATTTCGATGATCTTGTACTATATGGAAAGTTGTAAAATGCTCTACAAGATTCTCTAGAAGTCCATCTCATTTGATCAAATTTTGAGCATCGGTTTAACCGGTGTTAGGGCGTCGGTCAACCGGTGCCTCACAGAGATCAGCTTCTTCATGTTTTGACCATAACATTTTACTCGGAACTTTGTTTTTGATGATCTTGGACTCTATGGAAAGCTTATGAAATGCTCTTCAACAATATCTAGAATTCCACGTCATTTGATCAAATTTTGAGTGTCAGTTTAACCGGTGTAAGGGCATCAGTTTAACCGGTGCTGCTATTTTATGCAGAACTCGTCCAATTCAGCGTTTCTTTGAGTTCTTTTTTCGTGTTTTGCTTTGCTAGGGCTTTTTACTTCATCTTGAGGACCTAGAAAGGTCCACTTGACAAACTCGTTAGTCTCATTGATTGTGTTGTCATTCAATTACCAAAATCACAAACAATGGCTTAATGGGGCCATGTTCCTTACAATCTCCCCCTTTTTTGTGATTGATGACAACACAATCAAAGCAAACATAAATTTTAAAAAATTCACAAATTGAACCACTTACACTTGCTTGGATGCTTACCACCATCCAATGTCGGCTTGGCCTCCCTCTAAATCCATGATTTCTCCTTTATTTCTCCCCATATTTGCTACTCCTCCCTTATATGTTGACTTGATTCACTTGGCGTTTCTCCTCCATTGGAAGATACTTTCTCCTCCTTTGGAAGATACTTGCTTTGATCCACATCTCTCCCCCATTGGAATCAAATTGTCCTTGCAATATAATATAGCTCAAAGAAAAAGTTATTAGCCTAGGGAGTTAGTTCCATGAATCATGATCCAATTGTATGATATCAATGAAGATACCAATTAAAAATTCACTAGGGTGGATTACAAAATCATGGAACTAGCATGACATGAGCTAAGCTTTCCATAAAGTGTATGCACGATATGATAAAGTGAAAATCAAGTGCACAACTAGGTATTTGAATCAAGAAAGCTTAGATCATATCATGCACGGAGGTAGCTCTAAAATAACAAAGAATTGACAATTATACAAATTAAAAGAGTTAGAGTCTTGCATACCTCCGGGTGATGTTTAGTTACCTTGATTGTACCAATTGAAAATGACTTAAATAAAGCCAATTGAAAGATCTTGCGCGAAGAGCACTTGGTACACCAGGGTGAGCAAATGTATGAGCACATAACTTATGAACTTAGATATGGAAATTTAAGTTCAATAGAGCATGGCTCAATATGCATGAAAGCACACTACTTTATCTAATCACTCTTATAGAGTTGTTTGTTTACATTGAGCGTGAATAACATTCTCTTAGAGTGTTAACTCCGATAAGAGACTACAAAAGATAAGCTTGAAAGCATGTTAGTCTCAAAATCACAAATCATAGGATGAACTTCCTCTAAATGTGTGCATTTAGTGTTTGAATCACCAAGCAAATATATGCACATTATTTATACAACAATGGAAAGTTTACCCTATAGCTTGTGTTCATGGTACACAAATGAATCACATATCTTATGAAGTCCATGTACAATGAGGGGTAACCTTGTGTAGCTTTCTACACATTTATCAAACCATGTAGGTTGCTTATGGGTTAGAGCAAGACACAAGCAACCCACCATATGTAACACTAGGAAATGCAATGCATGCAAACAACCTAGCAAAAGCAATGGAGCTACATGATGTTTGTATTGAACTCTAGCTACCATTATCTTATGGGGAATTTGGGCAACAAATGTTCAAGTTGTGAGATTGACTTTTTTGCTTGATTCTTCTCATCATCTTGTTAGCCAAGTCTCCAAATCCCCCGAAGCCATTCTTGGACTTCAAATCTCCTTTGGAACCCACACCATTTGAGGCCCCTTCATATTAGTGATGATTTCCTTGGGCACCCAAATGGAACGGTTCCAATTTCTTTCCTTCTTCCCAACCTTGTGAGCAACCACCTTGCCATCGCTCTTTTTCTTGATCACATAGGTGGTGCTTTTACTTTTGTTCTTTCGGTTGGGCTTGGTGTAGATGAGAGAACTCTTGATTGTTAACTTCTTCTTGTTTTTCTCATCCGGAAGCTTCTTCTTTAGTTGAGGGCACTTGTTGGACTTGTGGCCTTCTTGATTGCACTTGAAGCATGTCATGGTTGTACCCTTCTCAAGATTTTTCACCATGTTTTCACGGTTATCTTGATAGGGTTGGACAATGTTCTTGCCCTTCAATCTTGCCAAGTCCAGCCTTTCTACTTCTTACTTGAGCTTATCATTCTTTTTGGCAATGAGATCATCACATGATTTAACAAAAAACATCCTCATAACATTTCTCATTGCAAGGGTTAGAGCAAGATTCATCAATTAAATCAATACAAGAAGTTGAAGCATCTACCTTAGAGATTATCGGTTCCGAAAATGGCCGACTGATAATCTACTCGATTGCATGTTTATCGTGCGTCAGATAGGATGTGGTCTAGCACTCAATGACTCGAGGATTTAAACTGGTTCGGGCCGGAAATGCCCTACGTCCAGTGAGGGAGTGGTTCTCTGTTCGTGTTGCTCGAGCCCAGGTGCTCAAATGGGAGGGGAGCTATAAGCTTTCGAATGGAAGTGTGAACTATGCGTCTCTTGTCTATCTACGTGGGGGGTTCCCCCTTTTATACCTCAAGGTGGCCCACCCCTTACATATTTCTATCGTGGAGTCTCGTTGAGGAGGAAGTCTTCTGGCTTGGTCAGTCAGCGCGGTCCACGCTGGCAGTCGGGAGCGTGGAGGCGGTTGCCGACTGGGCTTCTGGTTGACCGATCGTTACTCTGTTGTCATGTCTTGGTCAGTCGGGGGAGTCTTCATCTCCAGTCGGCGGTACGGTCGTCATTTTCTCCAGATTTCACTGATGATGGCCGATGTCCTGCTCGGTATGGCCCTCTCAGTTGGAGGCGGTATTCCCGTTGAGGGGGTGTCCTTAGGCCTGTGGAGAGCCCTGCCCTGTCACACTCCTAGCGTAATGGAGTGGTGGCAGAGTCGCCATGATGATGGCGTGCAGGGTGGCGTGAGTTGACGGCCTCTCCCGTCTCCCATCCCAGAGAACGGGTAGGTGGCATAGCTACCACTGTGCCCGCATCAGGGAGCCCTGCTGCCCGCGTGGACGAGGCGCACGATGAGTACGGCCCCGTTTGACCTAGGCGTCCACTCCCATCCGTGCAGCGCTTTGCACGTACCCGTGCTGGGACTTGGTGTGCGGACCAAGCCTGCCCGGGCTATGGTCAGGGGGCTGCCACGAGGACCTTTTGGCGAGATCGGGAGACTTGCGGGTCTGGCTATCCGCCAGGCGCATTTTCTTGGGGCAAGGCTACACGTGATGGTCTGGCAGTGCAGCTTACGATAACACCTAATATCATTATTATTGTGGGCTAGTTGGGGACCCAGGGTCCCTGGACCCATCAGAGGCCCCTGAGTGGCTTTGCGATTTGTATAATCGTGAAGCCGCTGATCGCGGCTTTTGGAGCTGGTACCGACTGGTAATCTGTGAGGGGCCCCTGGTGTGCCGTCCCATCTGTTAGGGCATCTTATCAGCCCTAGCTGGTCAGGCCGGGCATGGGCGGCGCTACGCTTGTGTTAATGGCGCGCCAGGGCATTGGTTTGCGGAATCTCGAGGTCTGCCCCACACGTCGCGTCATCCTGCGGCGAGCGGGTCTCATCGCCGTTCCTTTGGCGGTACGACCTATATTGAGGCATCACGTCGAGTGGGTGGCTCTAGGCTGCCCCGAGTGGTGTCCAACTCGGTCGGCCTTGCCCCCTGTGTTTATGGGTCGTCAGGGTGGAGGACTCGTAGAATCCCGAGACTTGCCCTGCTATACTGGACCAGTCTGCCGCGGGCGCCGTGGCCGCCCGTGAGCCTTTCTGGTGTTCGCACCGGGTTGTTCTATGGGCGCGTGAGCCGTTGATCCTTTGAACCCCCTCTCCCCCGGCTAGCCTATAAATAGGGATGCTCTAGAGCTTGTTTTTCACATTCATCTTTAGCTTGGAAAGATGGCTTTGATAATGTTGTTCCTCTTAGTCCATGCCCGTTGCCCAGATGAGTGTAGTCCCACTCCTCATCCTTGGTGCTAGAAGAATGCTTGCGAGCGGTAGGGGATCCTCTCTAGGATAAGGTGCCTCAGTTTGCATTTCCCTGCTCTGGGTGACCGGAGCAGGGGGGTATGCAGCTGGGTTCTCTTCGTCGGCCGAGTGCCGTCAAGCTCCTCCCTGCTCCCTTGCTGGATGGGATGCGGTGCGTTGGGCTTGGCTAGCGGATGTCCCGGCGCCCCTACCAGCAGGAGGCGGCTACGAGTAGGAACTCCTCGCTCGGGCACGCTCCAGCTATGTACCGACGACAGCTTGGACTCGAGCTCGGGCCTTGATGCCTGCTACCTCATGTTCTAGCTTGAGCCGGTGGGTGCGATGTCCTGTGTCACGTTCATAGCTACAGCGTGCCCGGTTCTGCCTGCGGGAGGCGCCGGGCCTACTGGCTTGCTAAGGGGAGCGTGCGGGGCCGCAAGCCGGGCGTCTGTGCTCCTTCTCCATCGGTGGCTGGGTTCCGGGAGGAACTCCTTGTCCGGTCAGGAGCGGAGCGGCCACGCGCCAGGGGCGGTCATCCGTTCACTCAGAAGTTGTGGAGCTGATCTGTTCATCTCCACTGGAGGGTGAACAGCTCGGGCAAGGACGCCCTGGGTGGCGTTCCACGGCTTGAGGTGGACAACGGGAGCCCCCCTTACGCCCGGCACCGGTGACCTACCCTGACCGGCTGGCTTCACCGCGGTCATAACTGAAGCAGGTCAGGCGCGTGGCCGAGATGTTGTTGCTGCCAGGTAGCTCTCTTGCCGACAATAATGGTGGCTCGGAAACTCGCCGTGCCCAGGCGCACAGTTTGGGTTTGTGAGGAAGCCGTGTGGTTCCCCTACTGCGCAATCCTGGAGAGCCGGCGCAAGAAGAAAACTTGCGAGATTCTTGTCACAGCTTTCTTCCCGCATCTTAGAGTGGCCTCTCCTTTGATTGCTTGTTGTTACTCCCAAGTGGGGGTAACTGGATTTTATCCATTGTAACGGCCTTTGGCCGATTGTTCCCTTAAGAGAAAAATATAGATGCCTACATTGTGAGGTGTTTTGTGGTGGTCGGGTGTTTTTTCCTTGTATTCATGCCTAGGTTGTTATTTTGTTGCCCCCGTTCGCGATCCTTGGGATCAGAGGGGGTGAACCAGGGCCACTTGCCTCGTTGGCTCGAGTGGTGAGTTCGGTGAGCTCGCTAACGGGTGCTCCCAGCTAATTTCTTAGGGCAATCCGAGTGAAGTCCGGGTCCGTCGTTCATGACGGGGTCGGCATAGCCTACTTGGGGCACTCCACTGCTCCACGGCCCGCGTCCCGGCAGATGCCCGAGCCGTTCGACCGGCTCGGGGGGGGCGATGGCCTTCCCTCCGATGGGAATCCTATGGGATGGCTAGAGGCCCAGATTGGACAAGAAGGTTGAGATGACCCGCATCCTGCCGAAGCAGGTCGGGCTCGGGCCGCTGGTGCTCATCTCTATTTTCTGCCCTGGCTCTGCTTGACGCAAGGCGACCTAGAGTCCTCCGCAGACCGGTCTTAGAACCTTGGTCAGTTTATGGATCCCATGTCGGGATTTGTTTGGCACGTCCTAGTTGTTTCCCACGTTTTCTCCCGCATAAAAGGAAGTGCAACAGATGTAGTGGGGGGATTAACTGAAATCCTGGGGCCTACCAGAGAAGTTGGAGAGTCGCGACGGTTGCATCAGCGGGAAGGGAGACGAAGCGGCGCCTCCGACTCGAGTCCCAAGGCGACGCTTGTTGGGAACCGCCGCAGGGTAGAGGAGCCTATCTATTTAACCCCATTCCTCCGGCCACCGTCCCCGTCCATATTCGTGGTTTCCTGCATCAGAGAGAGAGAGAGAGAGTAGGGGGGAGAGAAGGTAGGAGGAGAACCGACCGTTGCCGCCGTTTCGTCGCAGCAGGATGGTCGATGGGAAGCATCCAAGGGATGAGGAGTCTAGCACACCGACGTGCAGACCCAGGTGGCTTCGGGAGGCGCTCTTCCACCAGGGGTAACCGACATCCATTCTCCACCCGATCTGCTCCGCTTCTCCCCGTTGCTAATGTTACATGCATGGGATTTCTTGCAGGGCGGCGTCGACCGGCCCCCGCGAATGGATTGCGGCACATGGTGGTGTCGGGCCGTCGTCCGTTGCCGCTCCTGCTACTCCTCCGTCATCGGGTTCTTCCACATCATCGGGATCTGACCACTCGGAGCCTCACCCGGATGTGAGGGATTTGGTGCGCGGGGTGGATCAGGCCCGGGGCCGGTACGCGGCCGCCATGGTGGGGATCGAGCGGCTAAAGAGTAGCCTCGCCGCCATCGAGGTGGCTCTGCAGCCGGCGGAGGATGAGACGGTGGCAGCACGCACCAAGACCGCGGATGCGCTTGCCTGGGTTGTCGTCCTGGAGGAGGAGGCGGGCGCCGCTCGCCATGAGGCTGAGGAGCTGCAGCACCGCCTCAATGATCTGGAGGACCGCCACGAGGCCTTTTTGCAGGCGGCGCTCGGCGCGGTCCGCGTTGTGAGACCGGAGGGGGCGCTGCTTACTGACCGCCTGGAGAGCCTGCCGGACAATGTTCGGGAGGTGGTGGCCCTCAGTGCTCACCGTGGTGCCATGACGGCGCTGGCGTCGGTCCAGCTCCGCTCCAGTATGCACCTGGGGCAGTACAAGCTGGGGTTCTCGGAGAGCGCGAGTGCGACCACGCGCAGGGCGCTCATGCTCGACTTCTCAGGAGCCGCCGCGGTCGCCGCAACAGAGGTCGACATCGATGACATCCTCCGGAACGGTGTGGACCCTGGCCTGGACAGCCTCTGAACGGCGCGCCATTGGGGCAGCGCTGCTCCCGGGACCTCCCGGCGTCGGCCTCGCCAAGTACCCGAAGAAGGAGGTCCTCGCCATCGGCCCCTCCAAGTACCCCAAGAACGTGATCTCCAGGCAGCAGCAGGGACTCCTTCGTCGGTAGCTTGCCTTTTTGTTTTTGCTTTTTTAATTCGATCTTGTGTACTAATCAAGTTGCGAGTCGGGCGATTTGAGGGGAACAAGAACTTGTGCCAGCTTTTGCGTGGCCATTTTGCTGTAATGGGTTGCTCTGCCTAAGATGTGTGTTGCAAGTTACCCATTTT
>Ga0214503_1000026_pt1 | contig 10825 bp, 8 predicted proteins | sample G5R2MT_7_FD_206139 | JGI IMG/M metagenome (GOLD analysis project Ga0214503, IMG submission 206139) | Metatranscriptome of phyllosphere microbial comminities from switchgrass, GLBRC, Michigan, United States - G5R2_NF_12SEP2016_LR2... | ecosystem: Host-associated > Plants > Phyllosphere >... | reverse complement strand
TGCATTGATCACTCATAAACTGAGGATTGCATCCAAGTTGGCTTCTTTACTTTGAGCACATCTTCCTTGAGCTAGTGACCTTGAACCTTTATCCTTGAATAAATTCCACTTCTAGTTCAAGTCACTTCCTTCACAATAAGATTCTAGAAAGATTGATACTTGCCAACATGAACACCACACATGACCAATATTTTTCAAGTTGAACCCAGAGAACATTTCGTCACCCTAGCATTGGTTCCTCGGCACAACCACAATTGCCCTTCTCCAAGATTAGTACCTAGAAACCCATTCCCGAATTCCAACTCTTCATCCTTGCATCACATATAGCTTCATGTAGGCTTGTATCACATTTAACTCACAATGAAATCCATGTTGATTCTCAAGCTATTTTTCTTCTCTAATGAATGATGCTTCTCAATGTGAAATTCTCCTTGTCTCTTAGAATTCTTGGACTTGATCATTATCGGTTTCTTTTCTCATGCCAAGCCTTTGCTTACATAGCCTCCAGAAACTCGCCTTTCGATCCCATCCATTTATTCTCAAGAGCCCTCTTGAACTCACATTGATTTTGCCATTATAATGAAAACCATTTATTTCATGCTTGCTTGATCATCAAGTATCTCATGCACATGCATTCCTTATGACAAGCTTTCCAAAATATGAGACTATGCATAAGCATACAACTTGTCTCATTCTCAATACCTATGCTTGTCATTTTGATTTCCACACACACACACATCAACAAGCTCCATTTGGGTATAAGAATAAATTCCTTGTCATTGATACATATCCCAATTTACATGACAACCATTGCTTGTTAATGTTCTCATACTAGATTATACCATAGTATTTATCTTGTCATATGAGCTCTTGTCTTGAACATTGATTCACTTCATTACACATATTACAAATATCATAATCAATTCCTGCTCATATATTCAACAAGATGGTTAGTCCTTTAATCGTGATGTCAATCAATCCACCAAAACACACTAGGGGCCTAGATGCACTTTCAATCTCCCCCTTTTTGGTGATTGATGACAACACCAATTAAAGCTTACAAAAAGGATATAATCAATTTAAGTTTTGAATTATCAGATTTAGTAGGAGCTCACCCTTACTATGTGCATTTGAATGATATTCAAACAATTTGGCTTTAAATACCCTTTTTGCACATGTTCACAAGAAAACAAAGAGCTCTCCCTAAATCTTAGCATCCGTGATGCATATGACAGATATCTCACACAAAATCAAGATAAAAGAGGCTGATCAGTTCTGTCACACAAACCCGGAACTTCCGGGTTCCAAATCCGGAACTGGCTTGAAAACAATAAATCATCATTTCATCATATTTTATCACACTAACAAGCATCACATATTAATTTAAAGCAACTAAACATGGTTCACCATACAATATCACACATTACAAATTGTTCTCAAGTCCACACGAGCTAAAATGAATTTATTAAAGGGCATGTGGCATACCACACCCAAATCTGGAACTTCCGGATTTGGAAACCCGGAACCTCCGGGTTTGCCTGACCAGAACCACTGAATCTGCAAATAGAAGCTTTAATCTCGACAATCTCTCTCCCTTTGTCATCCATCACCAAAAAGGGTCTACGGGGATTTCTTTTGGAGCTTCTAATGCTGATTATCATCCTCATCATCATTTCTTCCTTGGCCGCTAGTTCCTTGGCCGGCATCACCAACATGTTGACTAAACATCCATGAACCAAAGTCATCAAAGCCATACTGAGGTGGAACATATGGAGGAGGTGGTGGTGGAAACTGAGGAGCCCGAGGCATGAAAGGAGTTGTCGTGGGGTCAACAAAAGTTTGTGGACTTGCACATTCCAAAAATTAGATTGAACATCTTTCTAATTGGAGAGGGAGGCTTTTCCCAATTTTGAGATCTAGAGCCACCACGCCTAAAATAGGAGCGAGTAGGGACATGTGGTGCACCAGGAGTATGTGTAGGAGCATGTGGGTCTACATCATCTTCACCTTGAGCTGCAGCTTGCTCTCTAGATGCCATAATTTCAGCAATAGTGGGCCTGGGGTGTGAATCCTTCTTGACATCAACAGGAGGATGTATGTAATCACACTCAAACCTTTTGTTGGTCTTTTGATCAATCATAAACATGAGATAAGCACCAAAACCACAACACTTTTTAGGGGATTCAGAAATGGACTTGATTTCCTCCCATATATACTCAAAAACACTGAACTCCGGCTCACTAGGAGTTCAAGCAAGCAATAAATTCTTTGCATATGATGAGATATTGTGAGCATCACCCTCTTTGGGAGCAAGTGTCTTCCTAAAGAACTTGTTGAGATAAGCATAGAAATGAATGAGTCCTTTAGGTTCTCCATAATTCCATACACGACCGGGCAAATACATGTCTTTCATGTCTTCTTTGGGAAGAGGAGACCCAATGTGAAGTCTAGGATGCTCATAATCACTCTTCTCAAATCCGAACAAGGAACCAAACTCAAAATAGTTAATCTTGTACCATTTGCCTTCGGTCATCCAATGGACCCATCTCACATCTCCACGTGTCTCAAAATAGCAAGTGGCATAAAAATGAGCTATGACTTCAATGTTTCAATCATACCTGAAGCTCATGATCCTATAGATATGCTTTTGTTTGCAAACATTGATGATCTCATTAAAAATAGGATCCTCCATATCCTCAAATTTCTTCCAAACCATATATTGGGAGCGTGCCACTTTGTACTTCTTGTTAAGAATTGCACTCACATAGAAGTCTTGATGAAACTTGGTTTGAAATCTATAATCAACACTTCTTCCTTTCTTAGCACGCAAAGGATTCTTCAATCTTTCTTTTCTTACTTTGTCTGTCATTCTCCTCTTCATGTAATCAATCATGATATAATCATGGGGAACACTTGGTTTTCTCAATATTACACCAGTCACAAAGAGTGGCTGACTGGACTGCTGTACCTCCTGTTCCTCTTCCTCTTCCTCATCGGGCAGAGCACCACCACTGCCTACCCCATGGCCACCACTGCTGCTGCTGCCCCTCATTTGCCTACCACTCCTCTTTGTCCCATGGGGAGGTGATTCCTGATAGTTTGGATCAGTTTCATCCCCATCATCACTAGAGGTGTCACTGCCATTGTTCCCCTCCTGAATTTCAGGATCATCAGCAATGTGTATAGTTTGGATCACTTTCATCCCCATCATCCTCTTGGACATTTGGATTTTTGCTCCTTCTCCTCAACACAAACCTTTCCTCATCTGAGTTATCTATGAAAACAATGGAGGAACCTTAAATTTAGGACAGGAGTGATTTTGAGTAAATGAAACCTAGAATTTGGAAGATCAGAACAAGGTTTCAGTTTTCTGGGTAAATCCGGAACTTCCGGATTTGAAACCCGAAACTTCTGGGTTTGCCCAAAAAACCCTAAATTCGAGTGTCATCTAAATCGACCATGGAAACATGATTTTTTTGCTAGGGATAACATTTATGGTCTAAATGTAGGTGTTCTACCAAAGGAATCAAACAGATCAATCCTAGGTAAAGAGATCGGACAAAAAGATTGATTTTGTACCATTGCTCATGGTGGGATGGATTTGAAATCGATTCCAGAGGATGGATCCGGAACCTCTGGATTTGAATCACCAAGACTCCACCTTTGTCCCTTGAAATCCTTGGTCAAAGCACCGAATCGCCCCTCAATCGCCTCTCTCAAACAGTACCAGCGTCGGGCAGTGAGTAGGTGAAAGAATGAGGGGTGAAAGGGTAAGTCACGAGCTGAATAGTGATATATCGGTTGAAATCCAGAACATCCAGGTTTTGAAAACCGGAACTTCCGGGTTTCACATTACCCCATGTTGACGGCCATTATTCCCCATTTTGACCGTCAACTTCTCGGAAATAAATTGAGCTTCACACTACGTTCCATACATATTTTGCTTATTTCTAACAAGTGCAACAAGTTTTGGATAAGTTATGGTTGCAGGAACTAATCTACCAAAAATCAGGAAAAATGGGCCAAATCCCAGGCCGACCGGCCTCCCCTAGGCCGGACGGCCTGGCACCTCTACACACTGTGCTATGTCTTTGATCCAGGAGTGAAATGACATCCTCACATTGCCTCTAAACCATGGATTGCAAGTTAGTATGATCAAATGGACCGAAAGGCCTAGCACATGGATTGAAAGGCCCACCTGCAGCACTTACCAAGATCTTTTGGCCCAAACCACCTCTCTGGACATCATACACATGTTGATCATGAAGTCGGTGAAACGGAGGGCCGAGACGTGCCGAACCCAGGCCGGCCGGCCTAGGGGAGGCCGGCCGGCCTACAATTTTCAGCGTTGAAGCCACGCAACTCACACCGTCATTTAGAGAAGATCAGGAGCGTCCACGAGAAGGTCGGCGCCAAATAGCGAAAATCCCAGGCCGGCCGGCCAAGCTGGCCCCACTTTGAGGCGTCTTGAGCTCATCTTCGCATGGAAGCTACGTGAACCGACCTTCTTGCATACAACCGACGCCTCGGCCAAATACCGACCTCTAACTAGTATAAATAGGACCTCATCCCTCACTTGTGAGACACACAAAAAGGAGCTCTCTTCTCTCATTCTTTGTTTCTAGAGTAGGTTAGGTAGTCTGGGAGTTAGAGTCGAGTCAAGCTTGTCTCGGGATTCCGGAGTCGTTATCGGAAGTCGGGTATAAGCTCTTGTATCTTTTCCTTTGACATTTATCAATATAAGTTATCTTTTTATCTTTTTGAGTCAGCTTTACTTTCCGCATTTATTTACCTTATCAAGTTATCTTACTTGTGTGCGGAAGTAATTCTCTAGCTTAGGCTTTGTACCTATCTTGTTTATCGGGATCTTATCTTACGGGTTTTCTCGCCCGGACTAGGGAGGCTCAAGTTAGTTCCCTAGGTTGAGGGGGGTTTCTCTTGTTCGCGACAAGAGAAATCCTAACACCGAGTGCAGACGTGGTGTCTGACCTTAGTGTTAGCTAGAAAGTGTGTTCCACCCCACGGAACCGTTGTGGTAGTCGGTAGGTGGTGACAGCCCTATCCGTCCTTTGTAGTCCACCATGTTCGGGTGTTCTCATAGTAGTAGTGCAGGTTGCCGTCAGACTCTCCTCTCATCCCTTTCTGAAGTCCTTCCTCTTCCAGCCGCCGAAGTAAGCTCTAGGTTCCCGATAACTAGTTAGACTAGGTTACCGATAACTAGTTAGAAGCAAGGTTTAGTCTAGAGTGGCTAGCTTGATAGTTTAGAAGTGTTTTAGGAGTCTTTCTTGCTCGTTGTCCTCCCAGCTGCTTACCTCTCTAAGGATTAGAGTCTCCTGTGTCAGACGGTCATCGTTGGCCATTATCTTATCCTACCATATCAGGCTTACCCCCATTAAGTTAGTCGGTTGATGTCTCTAGTAAAGTTTGTTATTCGATTCTCCAATACTCTTCATCCATAGTGCTTCCCTGAGGAAATATACGATACCCTGGAATACACCAAGGTGAAGTGCTACAGCGGTGATTCTATGCGCTTGCAGAATCCATATTCTATTGAGTGTAAGAAATGCCAAGACCCCACTGACTTGGCTTGATTTTTAGTGTATTTGTTCGAGATAAATGTAAGTTCCAAATTCTTAGATATCCATAATAATTATGGAACTATTAGAGCCATGGAAATTTCTCAGAACTTTGGAGGTGAAAATTTTTACCCACTTAAATTCGGAACTTCCGGGATGTAAACTCGGAACTTCCGGGTTTACTGCTGTACCTGGGTAAACTCCAGAGAATCTGGGAGAATGGCCAGAGTATCTGGACTAGCCCAGAGTATCTGGGCTGAAACTCAGAGTATCCGGACTATTTTCAGAATCGGGTTAAATCTCTCAAAAGGGGTTGATAGAGTTTGATTTCTAGATGAGAGGACCTTGACAAGAGAAAGATTTCGATATTTTGGTTCCTTTGTCTTAGATATCCATTAGAATAGGAACCTAGGCTTGGATTTGACGAGGGATATCATTTCCAAAAGTATAGCCCTTGAGATGAGATTTGAATAGATCCTATGGACTTGAGAAAGTCTTGTTGCTTGTGGTTAGCCAACAATCAATCACGAGTAACCATAACCACAAGACAACTTGACATGGTCACAAAGACCAAGAACTAAAAGTTTTCAAAAAGCACACACCTAACATACTAGTTGGTTTTTCGAAAGATCTATCCTATAACACTCATGTATCTAGTAAATTGAGTCAAGCACCGTTCTTAGCATATTTGGCTCATACCTCACAACAGCTTAAATCTTTTGACACTAAGTCAATTTAGAAGAAGGTATCAACCAAATATCTAAAGGCACACTAAATGACTTGGAATTACTTGATACAAAACATGCACATACTAGCATGTAGAGGGCCTAGATGCAAAACATAAATACTTGACACTAATAAAACATACCTTGGCCCTTTAGGTTCCATGTCCTTCACAAGAGAAGGATCTCTCATACATGGTTTGCACATAATCATCATAAACATAACATGAACTCTTTTCTTTTGATAAATCATGAAAAGCTCAAAAGTCCATGTAAACCACATTAGTAGCACAAGCCCTAGCTTTGTGCATGATGACTCTTGAAATGTGGAAGGCAATGAGTCGTCAAGTATTAAAGCCTCATAACATGGACTAAGTTTCTCATAGGTGAATAATGCACACATATATATGGAAGACAAGTATATGTGCATCTTTTGATCGATTAAGACCAAATGAGGAACTTAAGCCATATTATGGAGAGCAGCCACAACAAACAATCCAATTCTGAGTTTAGATACACCTTTTTCAAGTTGGATTGGTGACCTTGAAGTCAAGTGACATACCCATAATAAAGCAAACGATCCTTGCTATCATCTATATGTTTTTCTACACACATGAGGCTTAGAAAGCAAGGTTAGTAGCAAGGACACAAAATATGAAATAAGCTCCCCCTAAATAAGTGCATCAAGGATAGAATTCTTGAGATATGCACTTGTGATCAATAAAGATACTTGAGGAGACTCATTTCATATCTTGGTCAACTAATCAAGAAATATGTCTAAAATATAGATTAGTTCAAGAATGAACTCACAGTCCCTTGAGTAATGTAGAAATCAATTCGTGGCCACTGTCTGTCCACAGTTATTACTCAACTGTGATTCCTTTGAAAATCCGGAACTTCCAGGTTGTAACATCCGGAACTTCCGGGTTTACCAGACTTTCTTGACGGAGTGTAATCCATTAATTCTTGATCTTTCTTGAGTCTTCAATATTTGTAGATGCTCCTGTAATGTTACTAAAGCACTAGCTCCACCATAGAGCTTGTCAAGAGTGCTAAATAATCCTTCTATTTGAAACCACACTAAGCAATTTCAAATATCAGAACCTGCTTAGCTGAGAAAATACTTGTTACTGGAGATGCATTGGATTGATGGATCGGTTTGAGTTCAACTTGGCAATTTTTTTAGGTGAACTTTGTACAAAGTTGTTTTGGATGTAGCTTCTCTCATGTTTGCCAAGTTCTGAATGCATCTCTGAGTACCTGCTAATTCTTTCAAGCACATTTTGGTACCCAAGCCACGTTGGGTCCATGGAGGTTAGTCAACAAAGATTTGGGAACCCAAATGGCTCTTGGACGAGTAGTTGATGAACTCATCATCCTACTGGCGCCAACACCATTTGAGGGCCTCCTAAAGCATAAAGATACATTGTTGATCAAGTTTGGCTTAGGAGAGTTACCGTTTGGACAATTCTTACCAAGATGACCTTTTCCTCGACATGTATAGCAAATTTTGTGATTGATGTTGCTTGATGGCTTGTTCTTATTATCCTTGACTGCTTTCCTCTCCAAGTATTTTTTTTGAGCCTTCCTGAAGCCCTTGTTTGGCCTGAAGTGCCTTTGGGATTTCAAAGCCGGAACTTCTGGTTTTCTCATTTCGGAACTTCCGGGTTTGCCTGACTTATCTGGGCAAGTTGCAATTATGTGTCCCATTTTGCAGCAGGCAAAACATCTTCTTTTGGCAAGGCTTCTTTGTCTCTTGGAGAGGGTCTGTTGGCCTTCTATCTTGATTGAGCACATTGAGGCATAATGTCCCATGTTGGAGCACTTAAAGCACTTGACATGAGCTAAATTTCTTTTCTTTGTTTGAGGCTTGACCTCCCTTGATTTGTATACCAGATTGCATGAGTTTTGTACAATTGAACCCTTCTCAAGCTTCTTCACCATGGTTTCATGGTTATCTTGAGAAGGTTGTACAACACTCTTGCCTTTCAACTTGATCAAGTCCTTTGAGAGCCTCTCAACCTCTTATTTGAGCACTTCATTTTCTAGAGCTAGGTCATCATTACAATCTTCCACAATTACTTGCACATACCAAGATTGTTTCTCTTTGTTGTCATTTTATGAGCAAGTGTTGTCAATTGTCTTATATGATTTTAATACTGTAACCATGACCTCATGGTCTATCTCTAGAGTGGCAAATGAATCCACAAGCCTTTCATTTGAGCACTTGAGTTTCTGATGCAGATTTTGAAGATCCATATGCTTGCTAGTGAGCTCATCCAATTCAACCTTGAGAGCATGATTTCTCTCTTTCACTAGAGCAAGCATTTGATTTCATCATCCTTTTTATTGAGAAGCTTCTTTTGCCTCTTCATTTCTTGATCTTGCCTCATCACCTTTTTCATCATCCTAAGGATTGTTTCTCTGCCTTTATTGCTCACCTTTTTAAGATCAAGCATTAGTTACTCATTTTCATCATCATCATTATCACTATCATTCTCACTGTCACTGTCACTGTCATTCTCACTGTCTGAGTCTGACTTCTCTTCAGTTGTGGCCATAAAGCACTGATGATGACCATAATGTGATTGAGCAGAACAGGTAGAGGCTGATTCATCATCTGACTGACAATTTTCAGTATCACTCCTAAATCCGGAACTTCCGGGTTCTGAATCCGGAACTTCCGGTTTTACTGTGATTCCTAGAGTAGAGTCACTGTTTTCTGAAAGTTTGTCTTCTTGATTGTTGAAAGATGATTATTGAAGAGCCGAGCTGATTACTGATAATACTGAGCAATCTTTGTCATAATGATTCTTGAGAAATTTCTAAATGAGATGAGCATTTCTCGCATTTCTTTATCCTCAAGAATGATATCACTAATTTCTGCGCATACAATACTCAACAAATAATCAGTGACTAATGCGTTAAGTTGCATGCAATCCATTTCCCTTTTGTTTGTTATGTTAATATTTTTCCAACTAAAATTTGGAGGAAGGATGCTTGCAACTACGACTCGTTCAGCAAGAGGACCAATCGTCCGTAAATGAATGGACCAAGAAGCATAATTTGAGCCATTACTTACAAGTGGCTCAACGGGTACCTCATAGGACGTCGACATCATTTCTTCACGGCGATTAAGCTTTGATGTGAAGCCAAGCTCTGATACCAATTGAGAGGGCCTTGATGTCGCCTAGAGGGGGGTGAATAGGCGCACCTACAAATTTTCACTCAAACGCAGCAGATAAAATTCACTGACTGCCAAACTCAGAACTTCCGGGTTGGGCTAGACAGTAGGTGAACTCGAAACTTCCGGGTTTGTTAATCCGGAACTTCCAAGTTCACTCAGAACAGAGTGAACACAATAAAAGTAGTGCTAGTAAATAAATATAAATTCAAACCCCAATTGTAGAGTCTGCTCAGTGAAGTTCCTTGAGCAGGTTCACACAGATCTTGCACACACAAAACAACAAACTCTCCAAGACACAAGTGTCTAATGGAGAGCTCCTCAAATCCACAAAACAAATGTAAATCCAATGAACACAAGGATTTGTTTTACCGAAGTTCAGATTTACCACATGCACCCACGTGTGAATCCTAGTCTGCGTTGAGGAAGCTTATATCGACCCCAAGGTCAAGCTATCTCCTCCTTCCACTATATGACCATGTCCCCTCGTGGCACAAGATCGGTGCTGCAACAAACTTGCCGCTGCTCACCACAATCCTTGGGAGCTAGCCGGCGACGCCTAGCCATCTATGAGGCTTCACCTCCAAGAGTACTAAATGTGAAACACACAAATCTCGGCTAAGCTCAAGTGCTCAAGGTTTGCTGTGCTCTTTTCTGCTCTCAAACATTCACTCTCTCAACACAAGGATCTACTCTAATCACACAATCTCACAAAGAGAGGTTGGGGAGAGCTCAACTATGACTACAAAGCTTCTTGGGACGACCAGCAATCAACAGAGTAATGCCTGGAATAGCAGCCCACCAAGGAGGGGGGCTAAAGGGTATAAATAGTCAGTCCCAACAAAACTAGCCGTTATGTGACTGTTAGAACCCGGAACTTCCAGATTCTATAACCCGGAACCTCCGGGTTTTCAAACCAACTAGCCGTTAGTGGCTAGTGCCACGTGTGCCAAATCCGGAACTTCCGGATTTGCCATGGCAGCAAAGCTAAAATGTGCATGTAAGGCTTATTGTGTCTCTCACAACTCGCTTAGGTTACTTGAGCACTGAGACTAACCAAAAACCATTGTGATGCATCCCTCTTGATAGTACGACATACCTAAACTCAAGATCAAAGATAAATTACATTTCAACTTCTTGAGCTTCTCATTTTCATCTTATGCCGTGCATTGATCACTCATAAACTGAGGATTGCATCCAAGTTGGCTTCTTTACTTTGAGCACATCTTCCTTGAGCTAGTGACCTTGAACCTTTATCCTTGAATGAAATCCACTTCTAGTTCAAGTCACTTCCTTCACAATAAGATTCTAGAAAGATTGATACTTGCCAACATGAACACCAC
>Ga0214503_1000025_pt1 | contig 10828 bp, 21 predicted proteins | sample G5R2MT_7_FD_206139 | JGI IMG/M metagenome (GOLD analysis project Ga0214503, IMG submission 206139) | Metatranscriptome of phyllosphere microbial comminities from switchgrass, GLBRC, Michigan, United States - G5R2_NF_12SEP2016_LR2... | ecosystem: Host-associated > Plants > Phyllosphere >... | reverse complement strand
CGGTCACGCCGACTACGTGAAGAACATGATCACGGGCGCGGCGCAGATGGACGGCGCGATCCTGGTGTGCTCGGCGGCCGACGGCCCGATGCCGCAGACCCGCGAGCACATCCTGCTCGCCCGCCAGGTCGGCGTGCCGGCGATCGTGGTGTTCCTGAACAAGGTCGACCAGGTCGACGATCCCGAGCTTCTGGAGCTGGTCGAGCTGGAGCTGCGCGAGCTTCTCTCGCTCTACGAGTTCCCGGGCGACGACATTCCGATCGTCAAGGGCTCGGCTCTGGCCGCTCTGGAGGACTCCAACAAGGAGATCGGCGAGAACGCGGTTCGCGCGCTGATGAAGGAAGTCGACGCCTACATCCCGACGCCGGAGCGTCCGGTGGACCTTCCGTTCCTGATGCCGATCGAAGACGTGTTCTCGATCTCGGGCCGCGGCACGGTGGTGACGGGCCGCGTCGAGCGCGGCATCGTGAAGGTGGGCGAGGAAGTCGAGATCGTCGGCATCCGCGACACCAAGAAGACGACGGTGACGGGCGTCGAGATGTTCCGCAAGCTTCTGGACCAGGGCCAGGCGGGCGACAACATCGGCGCGCTGGTTCGCGGCGTCGATCGCGAGGGCGTGGAGCGCGGCCAGGTTCTGTGCAAGCCGGGTTCGGTGAAGCCGCACACGCGCTTCATGGCCGAGGCCTACATCCTGACCAAGGAAGAGGGCGGCCGTCACACGCCGTTCTTCACCAACTACCGCCCGCAGTTCTACTTCCGCACGACGGACGTGACGGGCGTGGTGACGCTGCCCGAGGGCACCGAGATGGTGATGCCGGGCGACAACGTGACGATGGACGTCAAGCTGATCGTGCCGATCGCCATGGAAGAGAAGCTGCGCTTCGCCATCCGCGAAGGCGGCCGCACCGTCGGCGCCGGGATCGTCGCGAGCATCGTCGAGTAATCGACGTCCGCACTTGAATTGGAGGACGCGGCGGTCTACACCGCCGCGTTCTCTTTGCCCTTCGGGGCGGTTTGGACGCCGCTGAGGCGTCCTGTTTGAATTGGCTGAAGACTGTTTTAGCGCTCGGATAGCGCCGGCTCTCCGGCATGTCTCCGACGGAAGGACGAATGCAATGAACGGCCAGAATATCCGCATCCGCCTGAAGGCGTTCGACCATCGTGTGCTCGACGCTTCCACCCGCGAGATCGTATCCACGGCAAAACGCACAGGCGCGAACGTGCGCGGGCCGATCCCGCTGCCGACGCGCATCGAGAAGTTCACGGTGAACCGCTCGCCCCACATCGACAAGAAGTCGCGGGAGCAGTTCGAGATGCGGACGCACAAGCGTCTTCTCGACATCGTCGACCCCACCCCGCAGACCGTGGACGCGCTGATGAAGCTCGACCTCGCCGCCGGCGTGGATGTCGAGATCAAGCTCTAACGAGCTCAACAAGAACCGAACCGGACGACACATCCGCTAGGTTCCTCTGAAGAAAGAACGAATATATGCGTTCAGGTGTGATTGCACAGAAGGTCGGCATGACGCGCATCTACAACGATGCGGGCGAGCATGTTCCGGTCACGGTCCTGAAGATCGAAAACCTGCAGGTCGTGGGTCAGCGGACCCAGGAGAAGAACGGCTACACCGCCGTTCAGCTCGGCGTGGGCCTCGCCAAGGTCAAGAACACGTCCAAGGCCATGCGCGGCGTCTTCGCCCAGGCCTCGGTCGAGCCCAAGCGCAAGGTCGCCGAGTTCCGCGTCTCCGACGACAATCTCGTCGAGATCGGCGCCGAGATCACGGCCGAGCACTTCGTCGCGGGCCAGCTGGTGGACGTCACCGGCACCTCGATCGGCAAGGGCTTCGCCGGCGCCATGAAGCGCCACAATTTCGGCGGTCTGCGCGCCACGCACGGCGTGTCCGTGTCGCACCGCTCGCACGGCTCGACGGGTCAGCGCCAGGATCCGGGCAAGGTCTTCAAGAACAAGAAGATGGCCGGTCACATGGGCCAGACCCGCGTGACGACGCAGAACCTCGAAGTCGTTCGGACCGACGTGGACAAGGGCCTGATCCTGATCCGCGGCGCCGTTCCGGGTTCGAAGGGCGGTTGGATCCTGGTTCGCGACGCGGTCAAGGTTCCGCTCCCCGCGAACGCGCCCAAGCCCGCCGCGATCCGCCAGGCCGCGAACACCGGCTCGGCCGCTGAAGCCGCTTCCGAGGGTAGCGAATAATGGACATCAAGATCACAACCCTTTCCGGCGGCGAAGCCGGCTCGGTGACGCTGGCCGACGAGATCTTCGGTCTCGAGCCGCGCGAGGACATCCTTCAGCGCGTCGTGCGTTGGCAGCTGGCCAAGCGTCAGCAGGGTTCGCACCAGACGCTCGGCCGCGCCGAGATTGCCCGCACCGGCGCCAAGCTCTACAAGCAGAAGGGCACCGGCCGCGCTCGTCACGGTTCGGCTCGCGCTCCGCAGTTCCGCGGTGGTGGCAAGGCCCACGGCCCGGTCTCGCGTTCGCACGCCCATGACCTGCCCAAGAAGCTGCGCGCCCTCGGCTTGAAGCATGCGCTCTCGGCAAAGGCGAAGTCCGGCGGCCTCATCGTGGTCGACTCGATCGCGGCGAACGACGGCAAGACCAAGGCGGTCGCCACCCAGCTCGCCGGCCTCGGCTGGACCAACGCGCTGATCATCGGCGGCTCGGAGCTCGACGTGAACTTCTCGCGTTCGGCCCGCAACCTTCCGAACATCGACGTGCTGCCGGTTCAGGGCATCAACGTCTATGACATTCTTCGCCGTCAGACGCTTGTCCTGTCGAAGGCGGCCGTCGAGGCTCTCGAGGAGCGCTTCAAATGACCGATCTTCGTCACTACGACGTCATCACCAGCCCGGTGATCACCGAGAAGTCGACCCTCGTGTCCGACTTCAACCAGGTGGTCTTCAACGTTCCGGACACCGCGACCAAGCCGCAGATCAAGGCGGCCGTCGAGGCGCTGTTCGGCGTCAAGGTCACCGCCGTGAACACGTTGAACCGCAAGGGCAAGACCCGTCGCTTCAAGGGCCGTCTCGGCCGCCAGAGCGACCAGAAGAAGGCGATCGTGACGCTGGCCGAAGGCCAGTCCATCGACGTCTCGACCGGTCTCTGACGGTTGGCCGCGAGGAATTGAGAACATGGCACTGAAAAGCTTCAACCCGGTCACCCCGAGCCAGCGCCAGCTGGTCATCGTCGACCGTTCGGGTCTGTGGAAGGGCAAGCCGGTCAAGCAGTTGACCGAGGGCCTGACCCAGAAGGGCGGCCGCAACAACATGGGCCGCATCACGGCCCGCTACCAGGGCGGCGGTCACAAGCGCACCTACCGCATGATCGACTTCAAGCGTCGCAAGCTTGACGTCGTGGCGACGGTGGAGCGTCTCGAGTACGACCCGAACCGCACCGCGTTCATCGCCCTCATCCGCTATGCGGACGGCGAGCTCGCCTACATCCTGGCCCCGCAGCGCCTCGCGGCTGGCGATCAGGTCGTCTCCGGCCTGTCCGGCGTCGACGTGAAGCCCGGCAACGCGATGCCGCTCTCGGCCATGCCGGTCGGCACCATCATCCACAATGTGGAGATGAAGCCGGAGAAGGGCGGTCAGATCGCCCGCTCCGCCGGCGCCTACGCGCAGCTCGTCGGCCGCGACCAGGGCATGGCGATCCTTCGCCTGAACTCGGGCGAGCAGCGTCTCGTTTCCGGCTCGTGCTTCGCCACGGTCGGCGCCGTGTCCAACCCGGACCACGGCAACATCAATCTGGGCAAGGCCGGTCGCGCGGTCTGGCTCGGTCGTCGGCCCCATGTCCGCGGCGTCGCGATGAACCCGGTCGATCACCCGCACGGTGGTGGCGAAGGCCGCACCTCGGGTGGCCGTCATCCGGTCTCGCCGTGGGGCAAGCCGACGAAGGGCAAGCGGACGCGTCAGAACAAGTCCACGGACAAGTTCATCATGCGCTCGCGCCATCAGCGCAAGAAGTAAGGGAAACACTCCATGACACGTTCCGTCTGGAAAGGTCCGTTCGTTGATGGCTACCTGCTGAAGAAGGCCGATAAGGTCCGCTCCGGCGGTCGCAACGAAGTCATCAAGATCTGGACCCGCCGGTCCACGATTCTGCCGCAGTTCATCGGTTTGACCTTCGGCGTCTACAACGGCAACAAGCACATCCCGGTCACGGTCAACGAGGATATGGTCGGACACAAGTTCGGCGAATTCTCCCCGACCCGCACCTATTACGGCCACGGCGCCGACAAGAAGGCGAAGAGGAAGTAACATGGGCAAGGCCAAGACTGAGCGGGCGCTCAAAGACAACGAGGCGCGGGCCGTCGCTCGCACCATCCGCGTCAGCCCGCAGAAGTTGAACCTGGTCGCGCAGCTGATCCGCGGCAAGAAGGTGGAGCGCGCCCTGGCGGACCTCACCTTCTCGCGCAAGCGGATCGCCGAGACCGTGAAGAAGACGCTGGAAAGCGCCATCGCGAACGCCGAGAACAATCACGATCTCGACGTCGACGCCCTGGTGGTCTCCGAGGCATATGTCGGCAAGTCGATCACGATGAAGCGTTTCCACGCTCGTGGCCGCGGTCGCGCGAGCCGTGTCGAGAAGCCCTTCTCGCACCTCACGATCGTGGTGCGTGAAGTGGCCGAAGAGGGAGCCGCGTAATGGGTCAGAAAGTCAATCCGATCGGCCTGCGGCTCGGTATCAACCGGACCTGGGATTCGCGTTGGTTCGCCAACACGAACGAGTACGGCAAGCTGCTTCACGAGGACCTTGCGATCCGCAAGTACCTCCTGAACGAGCTGAAGCAGGCGGCGGTCTCCAAGGTCGTCATCGAGCGCCCGCACAAGAAGTGCCGCGTCACGATCCACTCGGCGCGTCCGGGCATCGTGATCGGCAAGAAGGGCGCCGACATCGAGAAGCTTCGCAAGAAGCTCTCGACGATGACGAACGCCGAGACGCACATCAACATCGTCGAGGTGCGCAAGCCTGAGACCGACGCGACTCTCGTCGCGCAGGGTATCACGCAGCAGCTCGAGCGTCGTATCGCCTTCCGCCGCGCCATGAAGCGCGCGGTCCAGTCGGCGATGCGTCTGGGTGCCGAAGGCATCCGCATCAACTGCTCAGGTCGTCTGGGCGGCGCGGAAATCGCCCGTATGGAGTGGTATCGCGAGGGCCGCGTGCCCCTGCACACGCTTCGTGCCGACGTCGACTACGGCACGGCCGAGGCGCATACGGCTTATGGCGTGTGCGGCGTGAAGGTCTGGATCTTCAAGGGCGAAATCCTTGAGCACGATCCGATGGCTTCCGAGCGCCGCGCGGTTGAAGGTGAAGCCTCGGGTGGCGGCAACAACCGTCGTCGCGAGCGCGATCGCGATCACGCCTGATAGGCCAGCTCCGGAGTAGATGAAATGTTGCAGCCAAAGCGCACGAAGTTCCGGAAGGCGTTCAAGGGACGCATTCACGGGGCTTCCAAGGCCGGCGCCGTACTGAGCTACGGTACGTTCGGCCTCAAGGCTCTTGAGCCGGAGCGCGTCACCGCGCGTCAGATCGAGGCGGCTCGCCGCGCGATCACGCGTCAGATGAAGCGCCAGGGCCGGGTGTGGATCCGTATCTATCCCGACCTTCCGGTTACCGCAAAGCCGACCGAAGTCCGCATGGGTAAGGGCAAGGGCGCGATCGAATATTGGGCGGCTCGCGTCGCTCCCGGTCGCATCATGTTCGAGATCGACGGCGTTGCCGAGGAGGTCGCTCGCGAGGCGCTTCGTCTCGGCGCGGCGAAGCTTCCGATCCGTACCCGTTTCATTCAGCGCATCGCCGAATAAGGGGGAGGGATCATGAAAGCCTCCGATATCGTCACCAAGACGCAAGACGAACTGACCGAAGAACTCGGCAAGCTGAAAAAAGAGCAGTTTAATCTGCGCTTCCAGCGTGCTACAGGCCAGCTCGAAAATACGGCGCGGGTCAAGGAAATTCGCCGGGACATCGCCCGTATCAAGACCATCGCCCGCCAGAAGGCGGACACGGCCAAGGCCTGAAGGTAGATTACACTATGCCGAAACGCGTTTTGCAGGGGACCGTGGTCTCCGATAAGAATGACAAGACGGTCGTCGTGCTCGTGGAGCGTCGCTTCACGCATCCGCTCTTCAAGAAGACCGTTCGTCGGTCCAAGAAGTACAAGGCGCACGACGAGTCGAACCAGTTCAAGGTCGGTGACATGGTCTCCATCGAGGAGACCCGTCCGATCTCCAAGGACAAGACCTGGATCGTCGTTGCAGGCGAAGCAGCGGCTCGTTGAACTCTTGTGCCGGGGTGAAGCGCGCGATCCCGCGCTCCCCGGCCGCTCGTTTATTTGAAGGCGGCCTCACATGATTCAGATGCAAACAAACCTCGACGTGGCGGACAATTCCGGCGCACGTCGTGTCATGTGCATCAAAGTGCTGGGCGGCTCCAAGCGGAAATATGCTTCGGTCGGCGACATCATCGTCGTTTCGATCAAGGAAGCCATTCCGCGGGGCCGCGTGAAGAAGGGTGACGTGATGAAGGCGGTGGTCGTTCGGACCGCCAAGGACATCCGTCGCGCTGATGGTTCGGTGATCCGGTTCGACCGCAATGCGGCCGTCCTCATCGACAACAAGAAAGAGCCGGTCGGCACCCGTATCTTTGGACCGGTTCCTCGCGAACTCCGCGCGCGGAACCACATGAAGATCATTTCCCTGGCACCTGAAGTGCTGTAAGGAGCCGGCTCGATGCAAAAGATCAAGAAGGGCGACAAGGTCGTCGTACTCGCCGGTAAGGACAAGGGTCGTACCGGCACCGTGACTCAGGTGATGCCGAAGGACGACCGTGCGGTCGTCTCCGGCGTCAACATGGTGAAGCGCCACCAGAAGCAGACGGCCAGCCAGGAAGCCGGCATCGTCCAGAAGGAAGCGGCGATTCATCTCTCCAACCTTTCGGTCGCCGACCCGAAGGATGGCAAGCCGACCCGCGTCGGCTTCAAGGTCGTCGGTGAAGGTGAGAACGCCAAGAAGGTCCGTTTCGCCAAGCGTTCGGGAGAGCAGATCGATGGCTGACACCAACACCCACTACACGCCGCGCCTGAAGTCGGTCTACCAGTCCGAGATCCGCCAGCAGCTGCTCGAAGAGTTCAAATACGCGAACGAGATGCAGGTGCCGCGGCTGGACAAGGTCGTGATCAACATGGGCGTCGGCGAAGCCACCGGCGACTCCAAGAAGCCGACCGTGGCGGCCGAGGACCTCGCGCTGATCGCCGGCCAGAAGCCCGTCATCACTCGCGCCCGCAACTCCATCGCGGGCTTCAAGGTCCGTGAGAACATGCCGATCGGCGCGAAGGTCACCCTTCGCAAGGACCGCATGTATGAATTCGTGGACCGTCTGGTCCAGATCGCGCTGCCGCGCGTTCGGGACTTTCGCGGCCTGAACCCCAAGAGCTTCGACGGTCGTGGCAATTTCGCCATGGGCCTGAAGGAGCACATCGTGTTCCCCGAGATCAACTACGACAAGGTTGATCAGATGTGGGGCATGGACATCATCGTGTGTACGACGGCGCAGACCGACGAGGAAGCGCGAGCCCTTCTGAAGGCGCTCAACTTCCCGTTCCGCCAGTAACGGCAGGCGAAAGGACAGATAATGGCTAAGAAAAGCGCCATCGAGAAGAACAAGCGGCGGGAGAAGCTCGTCGCCAAGTACGCGGTCAAGCGGGAGGCCCTCAAGGCCGTCACGATGGACCAGTCGGCCAGCATGGAGGAGCGCTTCCGCGCTCAGCTGCAGCTCGCCGAACTGCCGCGGAACTCGGCGAAGGTGCGTGTTCGCAACCGCTGCGAAGTGACGGGCCGTCCGCGCGCCTATTACCGCAAGCTGAAGATGAGCCGTATCGCGCTTCGCGACCTCGGCAACTCGGGCCAGGTGCCCGGTATCGTCAAGTCGAGCTGGTAAGGAGCATCTGAGATGGCTTTGTCCGATCCTCTCGGCGATATGCTGACCCGCATTCGCAACGCGACGATGCGCAACAAGTCGACGGTGTCGACCCCCGCATCCAAGCTTCGCGCCCGTGTCCTCGACGTCCTCAAGGACGAGGGCTACATCCGTGGCTACACCGAAACTCGTTTCGAGAACGGCACGGCTGAGTTCACGATCGAGCTCAAGTATTATGAAGGCGCGTCGGTGATCAAGGAGATCGCCCGCGTGTCGAAGCCCGGCCGCCGCGTGTACGTCTCGTCCAAGACTATCCCGCATGTCGCCAACGGTCTCGGCATCTCGGTTCTGTCGACCCCCAAGGGCGTCATGGCCGACCACGCCGCCCGTGAACAGAATGTCGGTGGCGAGATCCTCTGCCGCGTCTTCTGACGCGGCATCGAGATCCGTTTTCGACTAATCGACAGGTTCAACGATGTCTCGTATTGGTAAGAAGCCGGTCTCCGTGCCGGCAGGCGTGACCGCCTCCGTGGACGGTCAGACGGTCAAGGCGAAGGGTCCGAAGGGCGAGCTGTCTTTCGTCGTCAACGAGGAAGTCCTCGTGAAGATGGAAGAGGGCGCGATCAAGGTCGATCCGCGTGACGAGTCGAAGGATGCACGGTCGAAGTGGGGCATGTCCCGCACGATGATCGTCAACATCCTCTCGGGTGTTAAGGACGGTTTCGAGAAGCGTCTCGAGATCAACGGCGTGGGTTACCGCGCTTCCATGCAGGGCAAGAACCTCCAGCTCGCCCTGGGCTTCAGCCACGACGTCCTCTATCCGGTGCCGGAAGGCATCCAGATCGTCGTCCCGAAGCCGACGGAAATCGTCATCACCGGCATCGACAAGCAGCAGGTCGGTCAGGTGGCAGCCGAGATCCGCGAGTTCCGCGGACCCGAGCCTTACAAGGGCAAGGGTGTGAAGTACGCGGGCGAGAAGATCGTCCGTAAGGAAGGCAAGAAGAAGTAAGGCTCGGAAAAATGGCTACGCAGAAGGAACTCCTCCGCCGCCGCGCGTCCCGCGTGCGTCGCGCGCTGAAGGCCGTTTCGAACGGCCGTCCGCGCCTTTCGATTCACCGCTCGTCCAAGCACATCTACGCGCAGGTCATCGACGACGCGCAGGGCAAGACCCTGGCCGCCGCCTCGACCCTCGACACGTCGCTGCGCGGGGACCTGAAGACCGGCGCCGATGCGGCTGCCGCAGCCGCCGTCGGCAAGCTCGTCGCCGAGCGTGCCGTGCAGGCTGGCGTCACCGACGTCGTCTTCGATCGCGGCGCCTTCATCTACCACGGCCGGATCAAGGCCCTGGCGGATTCCGCTCGCGAGGGCGGGCTGAACTTCTAATCGCATCCCGCCTTTTTTGGCGGGATCGATGCTCGCATGTGCGGCGAAGCGGGTTTTCTCGCTGCGCCGTTCATGCTTTAAGCTGGGTGCCGCCGAGTCGGCACTCGCCGCCGGATGCCGCATGATCGGCATCTTCCCCAAGACGCCTCCGGAAAAAAACAAGGATAGGATATGGCGCCTCGTAACGAACGCAACGACCGCGAAGAGCGGGATGACGGTTTCGTCGACAAGCTGGTTCACATCAACCGCGTCGCCAAGGTGGTGAAGGGTGGTCGTCGCTTCGGCTTCGCCGCTCTCGTCGTCGTCGGCGATCTCAAGGGCCGCGTCGGTTTCGGCCACGGCAAGGCGCGCGAAGTGCCCGAGGCCATCCGCAAGGCGACGGAAGCCGCCAAGCGCGAGCTCATCTTCGTCCCGCTGCGCGACGGTCGCACGCTGCACCACGACGTGCAGGGTCGGCATGGCGCCGGCAAGGTGATCCTGCGCACGGCGGAAGCCGGTACGGGCATCATCGCGGGCGGTCCGATGCGCGCGGTCTTCGAGGCGGTCGGCATGCACGACGTCGTCGCGAAGTCGCTCGGGTCCTCGAACCCCTACAACATGGTTCGCGCCACGTTCGACGCTCTGAAGGGTCAGATGCACCCCAAGGACGTCGCCGCTCGTCGCGGTATCAAGTATTCCACGCTCCAGGCACGTCGTCGCGACGTTGTCGGCGCCGGCGCGGAAGATTGATGCGGGCAGGGGCGCGGCAACGCTGCCCCGACCTGTATCTCTTCGTAGGATCAGAGGAGCCTAGACATGGCTGAGACAAACCCCACGGGCAAGACCGTCACCGTTCAGCAGGTCGGCAGCCCCCTTCGCCGTCCGGGCGACCAGCGTTCGACGCTGATCGGCCTGGGCCTGAACAAGATGCACCGCACGCGCACGCTGGAGGACACGCCTTCGGTTCGTGGCATGATCGCCAAGGTCAGCCACCTCGTTCGCGTCGTCGACGGCCAGTAAGCCGGGAGCGAGACAATGAAGCTTAACGAAATCGCCGACATCGACGGCGCGACGCATTCGCGCAAGCGCCTCGGTCGCGGCATCGGCTCCGGCTCCGGCAAGACCGGCGGCCGCGGCGTGAAGGGCCAGAAGGCGCGTTCGGGCGTTGCGATCAACGGTTTCGAGGGCGGTCAGATGCCCCTGTACCGTCGCCTGCCCAAGCGCGGCTTCGTGAACATCTTCGCGAAGGACTACAACATCGTGTCGCTCGCGCGGATCGTTGAAGGCATCGAAGCCGGCAAGCTCGACGCCTCGGCCACGATCGACGTGGCGGCCCTCAAGGCCGCCGGCATCGTCCGCCGCAAGCGGGACGGTCTGCGCGTCCTCGGCGACGGCGACGTTTCCACGAAGCTGACGATCGCCGCCGACGGCGCGTCGAAGTCGGCCATCGAGAAGGTCGAGAAGGCCGGCGGCACGTTGACGGTCGCTCAGAAGAAGGCCGACGCCGAGGCTTGATGCCTCGCCGATCTGGCT
>Ga0214503_1000021_pt1 | contig 11434 bp, 5 predicted proteins | sample G5R2MT_7_FD_206139 | JGI IMG/M metagenome (GOLD analysis project Ga0214503, IMG submission 206139) | Metatranscriptome of phyllosphere microbial comminities from switchgrass, GLBRC, Michigan, United States - G5R2_NF_12SEP2016_LR2... | ecosystem: Host-associated > Plants > Phyllosphere >... | reverse complement strand
TCTCAATGCCCGGGCATCCATCCAATGCATGATTTTCGATAGCGTCGAACATGAGCGGTAGACTGAACACCCACAAAATCTCGATTTGACACAGCAACACTTTCCACCTCTCTTCCTTCCCTTGGATCAGATAGGAAATCCTCACTTTTCCAAGACAGAAGAGAAGCAAGCAACGGATTGAGCAACTAGCGCGAAAGCCGTTGCGCTAACGCGCATTCTCCACCACACCATTTTTATACGATTTTTTGAGCAACTAGCGCGAAAGCCGTTGCGCTAACGCGCATTCTCCACCACACCATTTTTATACGATTTTCTGACTGTCCAACTAAGTAGAAAAGGACAGACGAGTGTGGCTACACGTGGTATAGGGCTGCTCGTCTCGCCGTAAGTTATTGACCAGTACCAAATGTGACAACCTTCAATTCAAGTTACAAAACCATGAATTTGAAACAGAAGTTAGGGTGCTTGATGTACAAGGTTATGATCTTATTTTAGGCATTGACTGGTTGTCAAGTTTTGGTCAAATGACAGTTGACTGGAGTAAAGGAATGCGGAAACTCAAGCATAAAGGCAAGCAAGTGATCTTACAAGTGCAAGATGTCACAGCTGAACTGAAGGTGTGCCAGGGAACAGTTGACTTGCACAAGGAAAAGAAGAAAGGAAGCCAAGTCATCATAGCTCATCTTTTCACTTCACAAGGCGCTCCGCGTTGTTTGTTTTGAAAAGAGAGGGGCGATAGGTTTCTGGTTGCAAGGAGGAGGCAAAGCAAGAGATGGGTGCTTAGAAACAAGGGCTGCTGGACAAAGTATTCACAGGTAAGCTCATAGGCAAGTGATGAGTACAAAACATGGAAAGGTCAGTATAGCTTGAACTACGTAGTAAGGTTTAGTACTAAGCATTATTAAGTCACGGTAACTAAGTACCGGTAACGTTTAATAGATAGAAGTAAGTAACAAGTACCGGTTTAGCACATATGGGTCACATAGGCATACCGATAGGATAATAGGCTTGTACGCAAGGTCAAGTATAGGCTAGAGAGAAAGACCGGTATATGTTTATGTTGAGAAGAAATGCATTGTTTGATTTCCGAAGCAAGTAAAGGCGCGCAGCGAAAGGCATGCATGTTTCATTTGCAGGTGCTGCCGGTCCAGGGCTCTTCGGCTGAGCTTACTAAATAAAAGAAAGCACGGCCTGGTTTATGGGAATCGTAAATAGACGAAGTGGTGTTTTTTCCTTTCCTTGAGGATCTATGCTTTTCATGGCTCTCTTTCTAACGTGGATGACAGGTTTCAAATAGTGGATCAGTTTCTTAATAGCCTTTTCTAAGTGCTTTTCGTTGCCTTCTTCTTATCTTTATGTACCCAGGAAAAAGAGAAGAATCTTCACCATTACCATCACCAGTATCACCTCCAATGGTTGGCGTCCCTTTAATTGTCATTTAGTAGTAGATAGGTTTGTTGAGGACATAATCTCCCGGCCTTATTCATGCATGATAAAGGTAGCCTTTCATAGTCCAAAGCCTTTGTGTGCTTTTGTATTGAACTCTTTTCTACAACGTTGAAGGATTGCCTTACGGGATTAGCAATGGCTTAATAAAAGGATTCAAAAAGGGCTTCTCTTAGGTCCCATACTAGATGACCACCCGGAACTGGATGTACTCGTACTAGAACATTTGGTGATTACCCACCGGGACTTCCTACTAAGTATTTGACACTTCCATCAAGAAGAAAACTCTAAAGTACTCAATCAATGCGAATAGCAGGAATGGTACTTGCAAAAAAAACATATAGGACCAGAGAAATGGGTTAGAGGGCTTCTTTCACAGTGCGTACCTCTCTTTCTCTTCTTTCTCGCTCTGTTCTGGAAACTAACTACTTCTCCGGAAGCAACGTCAACAACTTATGCAAGAAAACTCCTCCTTTCGTAACTACTTTTCGGTAGAGGACTTCTTCCTATCAAACTGCTTTTGCCCTGCAATAATAGGCTAGACTTGATTCAGGTCAATACAATACTATTCTTCGAACTTGCAAGCTTGGGACACAAGCGTAAACTGAAAAAGAAGGAAGTAAGACCAGGTACACTGCTAAACATAAGTATAAAGAGGTGGAAGGCTGGCTGTGCTTGTGCTCACCTACAGGTCTGTCCTAGCATACAGTATCGAAAAAAAAAAGAAAGTCTCTTATTTGTGATTTGTCTGAATCAGCGTATATTAACTAATACTACTTTATCCAGTCAATAATTAATTGAAAGGTCGTCTTTAATTAAAAAGTGCATAAGCAAGCAAGGAACGGAAGGCATGCTAACTACACTACTAGAGTCAAGAAATAAAACTACACTACAAACCAAACTATTTGAGTAAGAATCTATTCTTTTTGCTTATTCGTAAGCGCATGAAGAAACTTATTTCACTCTAGCAATGAGCATAAATAGTTGACAACATAGTTGTATTAATTCTTTCTTTCCTCCCGTCCCTTCACGCATGAAGATCGTCGTATGTATGTTCGACTTTGGTAAACAAACGGGTCTTTCATAGTCTCAAATCTTACCATTTCTGAATTTCTACTACTGGTTGGTTTGGACAAATAGTAATATTGAAGACAGCGCGAAGAGCCCTCTGAACGAGCCATGTCATAAGTAGACTACCCGAGAAGGCTCCGGTAATGAAGAAATCACGACTTTTGTCTACTTCCTTCTCCTCTTTCCTTTTCCTTTAGCTCGTGGGTTGGCAGAAGGGAGTACCGACCAATCACCTTTACCAGGAATGAAACCTGCTTGCTCCAGATTCCGAAGTACCTGTACTACTCTCAAGATCGAGGAACTGGTGTTGTTGGATCAGCGAAGTTCAGAATTGCGATTACTTTGCTTTCTTGTCGATTTCTTGAGAGAGTTCCCCTCTCCGGTTGGAATGGAACTATGTAGGCTTGGGCGTGATCCTCTACTTGTACTTGAACCGGAATATGAGCCTACTACTTTCTCTCGATCGTCCAGCTTTTGCTTTTCCTAGATGGAGAGACCTACTCCCGTATCGTGCGAAAAACCCTACTATTTGGTTGGTTGGCCCAATTATTAATAGGAAAATCCTTTGTTTACAACGGCTTATGATAGATTCTATGCAACTGGTAGCAAGAGTGATAAATAGGGCCGATTCGTCTAAACATACCTTATGCCTTGGTTAATTTACTGAAATTGAACTACCAAAACCATTAAAAAGTGCTTTGCCGCCCGCACTGTCTAGAATGGCTCGTGGTCAACGATGAGAATTTCTTTCTTATGTGGATTCCTAACCTAAGAAAGCTCTAACTCCAGCCAGCGAGGATGGGTTAAGTTATTCACCAGCTTCCCCTTCCTTTTCTCCGATCATAAATAACCTGATCTCTTTCTTTGTCTTTCATCCCCCCGTCCCCTTCTTTCTAATTCTAAAAATAAAGGGGGGGGGCGGTAAGGCGCCTATGGTTTGACAGGCTCACAACTTACAAAGGGCACTCGCTGCTCGCAGGCCTGCTCTTTCTATTATGATTTCTATGTCTATGAAAGCTCCTTTGACTCCAGCCCCATAAGCTATTCTTTCACCAGCACCTGCACCTACGAGACGACTATTGCTATTATTTTTCATTGCCATTCTTCTTCCTACTTCGAGGGGATCTGTAAAGAGAAGAAATGGACAAAAAAATGAGCTAAAGCCAAGCGAACAATTAAACAACTCGAGTGAAAAAGCCAGGAAAGAAAAGCTCTAACTTGAGTAAAAAAGCCAATAACCAAGATAAAAAAAGCTCGGCGAGCGAGTAGGTTAGGTAAAAGACACTAAGCTAAGATTAAAGGTAAGTAACTAGTATCGATCCACGGGAGCAAGGAACAAGAAAGGTCTTGAGCTGCCAAGAAGAATGTACCTGGGTCGGGAGCAGGGGTTGGTGGAACAACTGGACAAGCCTAAGTATCTAGCTTTGCTCACCTTGTTGAAACTAGCCCCGTTGCAATAGAGAAATCCTTTCCCGTTGAGAATGAACAGCTTTACCAAGGCATTCCACTGTCTTTGCTGGAACTGCTGTCCTCACTGAACTAACTGCCCGTTTCACTTGTCCCGTAGCTGGCTTGGAATAAGAAAAGTCTTTTCTTCCTTCCCCGTGAGCTAGAAGGAAGAGAGAAGCTGTGGCTGGCTTTGTTCACTCGGCTGGCTGGTCTATTTATTGATATTTGCTCTTAATAGAGAAGAAGCTTTTTCCTGCGAAGATCAAGTTGAACGGTGAGTTCTAAAGGTTTTCCTGATGTACCAGTGTCTGTGTCGCTTTCCAAGTAGTCCTTTCTTATTTAATCAAATCAAAGAAAGGGCTTAAAAATCCAGAACTGCTAACAAACCAAGGATATAAGAATATTCATTAGGTTAATCACTTTTCTGTGTTCATTAGTGAACTTCCCCAGATAACAAATGTCTAGAATCTCCAGATAAGGAAGTACTCTTCTCAAAACACAACTGCTAACTACAGATAATTCTTCATTTGCTCCTTGGTTTAGACTTTAGAACAGCACTAGATCTTAAGTAATTGTGGGAGCAGACCCCCTAAAGCACCAGACCATTTTATAAACCAATTGCAAGTAAAAGTAGTCTTTGCAGCAAGTTAAACAATAGTATCACAAGTTCACAACTATGAATGCTCACACTCAGGATAGACGCCCAGCTTTATTAAGAAAGCCAAAGTTCATACAAGAAAAAAGGAAATAAGGAAAGCAGGGGACACCTGCGTTACAATGAGGTAATCTGACTTATAACGACTCCTGAACAACTCAAACACTAGAAAGCACTAGTATCACCAAACCAACAACTGAGCTTTCGACAGACGGACTTAGTCTTTCTTCAGGTCCCGCTAACCTAGTGATGTAGAAGATTAGCGCCGGATGGCACAAGGCGCTTTGCATCATTTAGTGGCAGCCTCTCCACAGAATTCTGCTGCATGCTGGGCCCTGATGGTGGAACTGTCATTTTGGGGAAGAAGAAAGCCGCCCCCTTTTGCGGCAGAGTGGGCGGCATCGCTTTCCCTCGCGTAGCTTCGATGCCATGAAAAAGCAGAAAAAAGACAAGAAAAAGAAAAAACAGTATCTTTTGGATTCTTGCCATTAATTACAGGAAAACGAATTGTGGAGCTGTAGGCTTCAAAGTAAGGGGAGGACCGAGATTATATACCCAGCAGCAGCGCGGGATCGAAGGGCTTGGTTGGAAGGTAAGTTGGTGGTTGGTTAGGGGTCTTTCCCGCGTGATAGGCTTGGCGCTTCCCGCCTGATAGATAACCACCACCACAGGCCCTTTTACATGCAAGACTGCCATGCGGCACGAATTTCACGGTAGGTACAATCCTGATAAGTTTGCAGCAGTTGAGTCATGCCTTTGTAAACAAACCTTTCCCACCTTTAACAAACCGATCCAAAACCAAGAAAGAAAGAAAAGAAGGAATTTTAGCACAAGGTTCGCCAGACTTGCTTCTCGCTGCGCTCGATCAAAGAAAGAGAAATCGAACAAGAGCTGCGCTCGACCAAGAAGTCATGGGGCTAGCTCGAACGATATAAAGATGGAATCAGCAGTGTCAGAAGGTACTTCAACCAAAACAGAGTAGCATGGCCGGGCAGTAAGCTTTCGAAGCCTGTGTTCTCCCGAATAGCAATAGAATATTTTCTGACGCAGATGGTATTTTCATTTTTTCAAGTGCTATTGCCTGGATGGTGTTCTCGGTATCGTTTTCTTCAAGAAGGGAAGGAATCGGGGGGATAGAGTTCCGGGCAAGACTGTTTGGCTCTATGTTCAGGAAAGGAATGCCCTCAGGGAAGAAAGAGGAAAGTAGCATAGCAGAGAAAAGAATCTCTGTTCTCAGTCTAAGTAAGCCCGTCCTAGCAATAGTGGCTCAAGCTGGTCTCGATCTCGAACTCAAACTGATGCCTAGCTGCCTCCATCTCCGCTTCCTTCTACTACCAGCGTGCGCTCATCCCTTGCTTGTTCTTTCAGGACTGAGTATGATGAAATAAAATATTTTGAGATCTGACTTACTTTAGTCCGTATCGTCGGTCTACTTCTGACAAGCAAAAGGCATAATATCCCCAATGAGTCAGGAATAGAAGATGCCAACGTGTTGAGACCGACCTAAAGATCTTGTCAAACAATACAGGCTTTCTTCCAAAGAATATCCCACTTTGTTGGCTGGCCTGGAAAATCTTCCTAGCCTTGACTGTCGTTGCGTTTAACGAGCTTGACAAAACTACCTCCCCGCTTCTCAAAACAAGGCAGATTAAGGGCTAAAGCACTCCATCTTTTTCGTAGATAGTCTGAGTTCGAGCTACTGGACTGGCTTCGGCTTCTTCCTTCGAGTTAGAGTGCCCAATGCTAATATTCTCAAATGCCTTAACCGTAATGGGAGTGGCACATTCGTTTAGACTTCATCCTATATACGCTTATGGACAGGCAGAAATGAACGGATACCATTCTCCAGAGATAGTAGCTTAATTAGCTTAGGTTTCAATCCTAACGCACGAGAAGAAAAACGAAAAGCATGGGACTTCCAGTACGATAGGGCCGGACCCCAATGGTCCTTTATGTCTGAAGCGGATGTGGGCGTGGTCAACCGAATCTGAGCCGTGTGCACTGCCAGGCGTCGGAACGCTAATCGGAGCACATAGAGTGGGCGGTGGCAAAGCAGTCATCGCGCGTGTGTGTATCTCTCCCCGAGAAGAGGCGCATGGGGTAGCGAGGCAAATCGTGTTTCATCAAATGTGACATGTCTTGAGATGAGTTTTTTCTGCGTGCGGGGATCATAACAGCAGTACCCCTTGTGCTGATCACTATAGCCAACGAAAATACATGACTTTTTTCTCAAAGGATTGACTTTGGCCACACCGTCTTGATCAAAGAGCTCGGGTTACACAAATCTCCCTTCTTTGTGTACTGGAACAGCTACCACTTCCTTAGAACAGCACTAACTTACCGCTCTATACTATATAAAAATAAAAGAAAGAGAATAGCTCCATAACAAAAAAAATAGTGAACTGCCATGAATTACACACACGCTAGTAGTGGCTCGGCTAGAGGACTACAGCAGCCGAAGCCGTGATTTGTATGGTATGTCTTGCCCTCAATGTCCGGTTGGTTGGTAAGTCACTAAATCCCTATCTCCCGGTGGTCGAGTACCCCCGACGCGTCGAATGGGTTGTTTAGTCTGACTTCTTGTGTTGGCCCGACATCATTCTGTCTCCCGCATTCTCTCCTTTCAGCGGTTTGTTTTTTTTACTTCGCTTCGCGATTAGAGTTGTACGCATCATGCATGGGAATCCTTCCGTCCTTGATGTTAACGCTCTCGTGCTGACTGTAGGTCCCGGGTCAAAGGCATCTCGAAGGAAGCTGCTCCGCATATGCGATCACCACACCTCCATGTACCTACAGATGAGGGCTCCAACGCCTACTGTACAATCATGTGGGAAGTGCATCCTGCACACCAGAAAGTCAGTGGCGTACGCCACACCCCCTCCCCCTGTACCTACACCCATTGAAACGTTTATTGTCTGACAATCTCCGACGCGACGCGCAACGCCCCATGCAAATCCCTACGTCGGTCGATCGATGCGCACAGAAGGGGAGCTTGTCCATAACGAAAACGCGTATGTTAAGTTGGTCAATCGAGAAAACGATTTCTGTATAGGGGCAGCCGGGCCGTATTAGCAAGCGTGACGTGCCGGACTGACCCAGCACGTCTTTCTTTCCTGGCAACTGAAGATGCACAAAGTGGTTTCAGTAGCACTACCGAGTTCGCATCAGCGATTTTCTCACCAAACAAGCAACGGATTGAGCAACTAGCGCGAAAGCCGTTGCGCTAACGCGCATCCTCTTGCTTGGAATCAATGGGTTTTGTCAATGAATTAATCTACCGGCATCGGAGGGAGAAGCGGAGTCGGGAGCTGGAGGAAATAACACTTTTTGATGGACGGGAGAGGGAGAGGCAGTTGTTTCATTTCATTCGTTGACCCGGAACGGAAGGTCGTACAGCTCCATAATCAGAAGCGCAGGAAGCACTGATGAAGGATGGTCTAAGCCTAGAGCGGGAACAAAGCAGAGGCGGGGGCTATGACTAAAGCCCCCATGGATTGATACGGAACCCCCCAGACCAAGTAGTCGATCTGCCAGCACCATCAAGCAGGTACCGAGGTATTCTCCGCTTTCAGTAGTTTGATACTCGGGCTTCAGTAGCCGATAGGAGGTGGACCATAACTCGTTGACCATGCAAAAAGGGGCAAAGGCTCGGGCTCTGATATCAATCAATAGCAGCCAGCCAGTTGACCGTGTGAAAGAAATAGATCCAATTGACGGTCACAGAACCACTACGGGATAGTCCGTGAGACAAGATCGGGATCCAGATTCATATCCCTCGACCACTAGTGGAAGACCTTTCAAAGGAAAAGGTTGGTTGGGAGCGGGAGGAAGTCAATTACAGAAAGAGTAGAGACGGATATGGGGACTGTAGCTCCGACCATGTCAACTATGATGCTCTCGCTGCTGCCAGTCCTTTCACCAGTGAATGCTGTCATGCGCTACTTCCCGAACCTCCGTGTCTAGGTCCTGCCGAAAAAGACTGCAAATGATTTACCATCCATCCCACTCATATAGGTACGTTATCGGATTTTGCGGATCGGGAAATGGATCGAACCGCGCGAAATGGTCGCCTCGGAATACAGGGCGCAACGGAACCAAGGTTCTTTGTTGGCGTGTTGCGTAACAAGGGCAAGAGGGGGTGGAAGCGTTCGCCGACTTTGATAGGCAACGCATTGCAAGCAAATAGAGCAGAGAGCTGACCCTTAGTTTCTATTAGAGTCGCGAGCTTGTTGTAGTCGGTCCTAAAGGGAAAACCTTGCAGCTTACTTGCTATATCCCCGCGTCCTTGCACGGCTCGTTTTCTTCGAGCCCTGCTTCTCCCTTCCCCCTCTCCCCAGGAACCGACCATTTGGAGTATAGCCAAGTGGTAAGGCATCGGTTTTTGGTACCGGCATGCAAAGGTTCGAATCCTTTTACTCCAGAGCATACTTACTTATTCTAGTTCTAGAAAAAAAAAAGAAAGTCTCATCCCTAATAAATAAATGAAAGTAGATTTACATTCTTATTCTATTTCTAGGGGGAATGTTGAGGCAAACTTACGATGCTGACAAGCTGGTTAGGTGCCGAGTTGGATTAGACATCGCAGGTTTCAGTTTAAGAATTGGGAAGAGGTTAAGAACCTAGTGGAATCCACTGCGAGGGGAAGTGCTGAAGTGAAGAAAAGCCCCAATTTTGGAGAGGATTGCATAATTGGAGAGACTGCAAGAATTGGAGCAAAGCCGTGATCTGGTAGGCGACTGGTACAAGTGCTAGACCGGAGCTAGACAAGAAGCGTTGAGCAGGAACTTGAGCAATTCAAGAAACCTTAGAAGAAACTGGATATGTTGCAACAAGAAGGGCTTAGCAAGAATCTTGAAACTGGTATGATACCGGCACATATAAGCCTGATGTGATGTACCTGAATTCATTCATGTTCTGTGGAGTCTTTCGTTTTTTTAATATTATGATTTAGTCTCAGTTTAATTAGGAAGCAAATGCGGTTTCAAGATGAACTCAACCTCGAAAAGGAATTCAATTAGCTGTGCAGTTAACCCATTTATCTTTCATAATAGGTTGAAATGGATATTGCCTGTCACTTGAAAATAAGGTTGTTTCTTTTCAGCAAGTTTTTTGTTTGTTAAACAGGTTGACGTTCCACTGGGAATGGAATAACAAAGGCTTTTGGCAGTTTGTGGATCGAGATGTGATTCGCTTTTTTTAGTAAGAGTTTCTTTCTTTTGGTGTGCTCTTCCTGGAACTGGTAATAGGCTCAATTTGGTGCATTCTACTTTGATGTTATGGTCTTTACAATCCTTGAATTGTTTGAACCTGACTCTCATTAATGGTCACTATATTTGATTTGCTCCCAAATGCGCTTATTTTTATTGTCTTTCTGGTATTTGGATTCTATTTATTTCTACCACCTCATATTCTTAGCTCTTTTTTCAGCAGCCACCCTGGAAAGTTTATTAATAAGATTTTACAGACGTTCCTAGGGCTTCCAAATACATTAGCCAATATGAGACGTAAACATGTAAGTCAGCCAGGTCTAAAATCCACTTTTCATTCAGTCTTATTGCTTTCTTTTTGAGTCCTAAAAAAAATTTGCAATTATGGAATCCTATCTTAAAGGCCAGCCCTATATTTTCTTAAGAAAAATTTTTTAGAAAATTTCATGAGATGGGAATTTGTATCAGAGAGAGAAAGAAATGGCTTCTCTGCTTGAGAATTGCTATGAGGCGAAGATCCAGGTAGACAAAAGATTCGTCATGGGGAGGCAGGCAAGGGGAAAAGGGATGTTTGCTTTGGTACCTGTCAATCATTTTGAATCCCGCTTTCATTGACCTTGAAGTCTGAGAGAAGGCTTTTTCTTTCTATTAAAAGATCACAAATCAGAGGGGTGATCAGTCCTCTTTCAATCCTTCATCTTCTTATGAGTAGCCGCCGCTGGGGGGGGGGTCCTCAGTCTGAATCCTCCACTAGCATTGGACCAACAGTCAGTCTAGCTCTCGCTCTTATCCAATTTCCTTATCCTTTCAGGGCAAGGTCGGAGTAGTAGGCAAATACAATTTCTTTTGTTGCATGCGGACCCGCTTGTGAGACTGAAGAAATTGAAGCTAAATGACAATCTGAACCTACTTGCTTACAGGATCTTTAAGAAACTGTGGACTTTTGCACCTTTCTGTCTAGCTTGAGTTATCTTTTAGTTCTCTCCCCTCGGCAAAGTGGATAGGAAAGAGTCTTGCTTCCATTCCACTAGCCAAGAATAAGGAGAGTGACTTTCTCTTTTGAACCTCTTAAGCTGACTTGAAAAAAAAAACAGTGGTACACCCCTCAGAGATATAGGGACCACCATGCTCGTCCACTTTCTTGATAAACGACTCGATGCATTTTCTCTTCCTTGCCGCTGAGACTGAGACATATCAAAAAGATCTATTACTAAAAGGAGATTGGGATCATCCTGTGGTTACCGGATGATGGGAATAACTAAGCAGAAATTTGGAAATGAGCACGAAATGTCTATAAATGAATTTTCTCATTATTTGTTATTTTTGGGTCTTTTCGTTGCATTCACTTACAACAAGAAACAACCACCAGCGTTTGGTGCAGCACTTGCATTTTGGTGCATTCTTCTTTCTTTCCTTGGTCTTTCGTTCTGTCATATTTCAAATAACTTATCTAATTACAACGTATTAACCGCTAATGCACCTTTTTTTTATCAAATCTCAGGGACATGGTCTAATCATGAGGGTAGTATTTTATTATGGTGTTGGATCCTAAGTTTTTATGGATTCCTTTTTTGTTACCGGGGTCGACCCCAAAGCCATAATGTCT
>Ga0214503_1000020_pt1 | contig 11490 bp, 1 predicted proteins | sample G5R2MT_7_FD_206139 | JGI IMG/M metagenome (GOLD analysis project Ga0214503, IMG submission 206139) | Metatranscriptome of phyllosphere microbial comminities from switchgrass, GLBRC, Michigan, United States - G5R2_NF_12SEP2016_LR2... | ecosystem: Host-associated > Plants > Phyllosphere >... | reverse complement strand
ATTTGTTGATCAAAAAAAATTCATTGTTCTCTCTGTGATTTTTTAATTTTTATTTTTGGAACAAGATATATTTGATTTTTCTATATTGTATAATAGATTAATATTAATCAACCAATCAACTACTGTCCAAATGCCGGTTAATGCTATGAAAGCTCAAATATGCAACAGATAAAAGCAACCTTATCAACTGTTAATCCTCGTCTGTGAACGCAAATTGAAGAAAAAGAAACGTAAATTGAATTTATAACAAGATTAAAGGCACTTCAACTAAATTTAAATTGATCAAATTTCAATCTTGTTAAAAGTCATCATTTCATCTTTTTGCAACAATTAAAAGTCCTTCTCTCTACTTAAATCCTCTCTCGTCTTCAATTCTATTCAACAAGAATCTGATTGATTCAACTAATCGAGCAACATTGATTGAAATCTCTTTAATTCAATCAAAAGAAGAAAAAAGTTTGCAAACAACAAATTGATGAAGAAGAAAATCAATGAACGACAATCAGATTGACAGAACGTTTTTGAATAGAGAATCATTTTTACTTTATTAAGTTATCAACACATTTCATCTTAAAGCCTATCATTTACAAAAATGTATGAATGAATTGTCATCTCTCTCTCTCTAAATTTATCAGATCTGCTTAAAAAGGAATTTATTTTTTAGTGTAAATTTGTGTAAACTGAAAAGATACACAAAACTCATCAAATTTACTGAGAAAAGAACTTTTCCTTTTTTTTCGAATAATCTTCATATAAGTTCTAAATAAGAATTTACTCAATTTAGATCAAGAAAGTGAATTATTAGACTTCAAAGAGAAGATATCAAGCGTATTATATAATGAAAAGAGAATGAACAGAAAAATTCCATCAACAAACATTGAAAGTGAATAAACAAAGTCCAACATCATCAAATCGACCATTTAGCTAATCAGCGTGTGCATACAACAATTCAAACATCATTTATAATCATTTATAATCATTTATAATTTAAAAGAAAAATAGTTCAAATTTTCTTGATAAGACACACACACACACTTCACACATCAACGTTCATTTTAATCAAAAATAAAAGAAAAGCAGCATCAGCCTGTTGATCATTTAATGTAATCGAGTAAGGTGTAGTCATCTTGGACTTTTTTATTTTAATTTTGAAGTTCTTCTTTGAAAGTAATTCTCTCTTCATAACAAATTGTTCATCATTAATTTTATTGAAATTTCGTATTTATTTGTATCCATTGAATTTCATCATTTTATTAGTTATTCATTGTATTTTTGTGATAATCAACGTATTAATCATCTAATTAATCAAAATTAATCATCAAATTAATAATCTTATTAGTCATCTTATATTAATAGTTTATATTTTGTGTGTATTATTCTAGAATCTTTTATTTTTAGATAAATATATTTTTAAGACAATGCTATTATCTTAGTTTATTCTTTTTCAATATTCTCTTGAAAAGTAAAAAAGAAAGCAAAAATGAACGAAACAGTAGCTAGCCTTTCAAGCTTAAATTCAGCTCAATTTCTACATATTGGTGATGTAATCTCACTTTATGCTGAAGGTTCAGTAAATGGATTTTTATCTACTTTGGGCCTAGTTGATGATCGAACAGTTGTACAGCCTAAAAATGGTGATCTTAAGAATCCACCAGATAAATTTCGTGATTGCTTATTCAAGATCTGTCCAAACAATCGATATACAGCTCAGAAACAGTTTTGGAAAACTTCGAAAGACAGTAGAAGAACAAGTGTTAATAATTTAAGTAGTGTTCAGATTAACAACTCATCGCCAGCAGGTACACCTAGTCCAATGACTGTAAGCAATAAGCCATTACACAACTCAACTCAATTAAATAATGCAAACGACGCTGTTCTAATCGCAAAGTTAGCTCAAGCTGCTGAGCAAGAGAAACGTCAAAATGAGATCGAAAGTAAGAAGCTGATTGGTACTAATATTCAATATGGTAGTATGATACAATTGCTTCATTTGAAATCAAACAAATATTTAACAGTCAACAAGCGTCTACCTGCTCTACTAGAGAAGAATTCAATTAGAGTCTATCTAGATTCCAATGGAAATGAAGGATCATGGTTTTATATTAGACCATTCTATAAGTTAAGATCTATTGATGATAATGTGGTGGTTGGTGATAAGGTCGTCTTAACACCTGTGAATGCAGGCCAACCATTGCATGCATCCAGTCATGTGCTAATTGATCAGCCAGGCTGCAATGAAGTGAATGCTGTGAGCTGTAATACAAGTTGGAAAATAAATCTGTATCTTGATTTTAGGGAAAATCTAGAAGATGTACTGAAAGGTGGTGATGTGGTTCGATTGTTTCATGCTGAACAAGAGAAGTTCTTAACATTAGATGAATATAAGAAAACACACCATGTGTTCTTGCGATCAACAGCACGTTCTACAGCGACCGCTGCAACAAGCCCTAAAGCACTGTGGAGTTTAGAGGTGGTCAAATTACAAGAGCCACTTAGATCAGGTACAGGAAGTTGGAATTCATTATTTAGATTTAAGCATTTAGCTACTGGTATGTACTTGGCTGCTGAGAAAGACAGAGAAGATCTATATACAGACTCAACACGAAGTAAATTGAGAGGCAACAAAGATCAAGTTTTCAAACTAGTACCGATCACAAAGAGCTCCGATATTCATTCAGTTTTTGAACTTGATCCAACCACTATTACACGTACAGATGATCTAATTCCTCAAGGTTCCTATGTAAGATTAAAACATTTACCAACTAATAGCTGGGTACATAGTACAAACATTCCAATCGATAAAGATCAAGAGAAGCCAATGATGAGTAAAGTAGGATGTGCGACAATTAAAGAAGACAAGGAAGCTTTTCAAATAGTACCTGTACTTGCGAGTGAAGTTCGTGATCTAGACTATGCAAATGATGCCTGTAAAGTATTGGTTAAGATATGCAGTGAACTAGAGAATGGTACAATTAATCAAAATGAACGTAAGATCACTATTTTGCTGTTGAAAGAGATCATCTATTTCCTTTGTAACAAAGAGAATGATCACAAGAAACAAGATCCATTACAATTGATTGTCAAAGAACCGAACCGAGAACGACAAAAACTACTTAGAGAACAGAACGTATTAGAGCATTTATTTAAGATTCTAGCTGCTCCATTTGATTTAAATGATTCATTAGTACAGAAGAAGCAACCATTTTTACGTTTAGAAGAGCTACATGATCCAAAGAATAGTCATTATAAGCAAATATTTCGTCTATGCTATCGTATACTTCGTATTAGTCAACAAGATTATCGTAAGAACCAAGAATACATTGCGACATGGTTCGGCTTTATGCAAAAGCAAATCGGTTATGATATACTAGCTGAAGATACTATAACAGCTCTCTTGCATAGTAATCGAAAGTTACTTGAGAAACACATTACAGAGTCTGAAATAGCAACTTTTGTACGTTTAGTTCGACATAATCAAGAATCACGATTTCTTGATTATTTAAGTGATCTATGTATAAGTAATAAGGTCGCTATTCCGATAACTCAAGAGTTGATCTGTAAAGCGGTACTAAGCAAAGAGAATGAAGACATCTTAATTAAGACCATTATGAGAAAGAAGAAATCATCAGCAGCAACAACTAATGAATTAGATAGTATACGAACATCATCTCCAAAACAAGATCAAAATGAGAATGTAAGCACTTTCAATAATTTAAATGATGATTTCAATGATGGAGAAGAGAATGAAGTAATACTGTTCATACCTAAAACTAAACAGTATAAGAATATACGTGAACTCAGCTTGAAAGCATCTCATTTTAGTGAAGATATGAAGACACTCGAATATTACTGTCATCAATTAGATCTCTTCTCTGGTATGTGCTTAGATAGACAGTATTTAGCTATCAATACACTGAGTGAAACACTTGATATTGATTTAATTCAATTTTGCATGTCGGACGTCCAGTTGTTACCTGAACTAAGAGCTGCATTCTGTCGTTTGATGCTTCATATGCATGTCGATCGAGATCCACAAGAACAGATTACACCAGTTAAATATGCTAGATTATGGTCAGAAATACCAAACACTTTGTCTATTAGTGATTACGATGAGAATCTACGTAAATCCATTCAACAATCTACTCAAAATAAATCGGAAACGCACAAACGGTTTGCTAAAACGATCACTTTTGTTGAAGGTTATCTATGTAAAGTGGTCAGTGATATAAGCTCATTTTCTGAACCAAATAAAAATAAATTAACTTATGAAGTAGTAAAATTAGCTAGAGAGCTTATCTATTTTGGATTCTATAGTTTTTCAGATCTATTAAGATTAACTAAGACATTACTTCATATTCTCGATTGTGTTCCAGAGAATCATCAACGATTCACTACCTTGTTCACCGATGCTGATGGCAATAGTACAATGAATAACGATGATCAATTAAAACCAAATGTATCAAGATCTATTAATGAAATGGGTTCGATTTTTTCATTAATGCCAAATTTTAATTCAGCACCCAATAATGGATCAATAACACCAACTTCATCATCTATTGGACTTTCACATCTAACACATGATGGTATCCAAGATAAGAGTATGATCATAAATCTTAAATCAAGTCCTTATAACACTCAAGAACAAGATACATTAGTGATGGATACAAAATTGAAAATTATTGAAATTTTACAATTTATTTTAGATGTTAGACTTGATTATAGGATAACAGGTCTTTTGTCAATTTTTAAAAACAACTTTGATAATAAAGTGAACAAGCAGCAACAGGTGACTAAGCATGATAGTGCAACTAGTTCAACAATGCAAACATCAAGCGATCTGTCAAAAGAGATCTCTGAAGATCTTTTAAAATTTGAGAATGGTCTACTTAAATCAAATCAGTTTAGTGTACTCGATAAGACGATACCAGAAGAAGAAACTCAACCCCTTTTAGAGAATGAAGAAGAGACAAGTGTGGTGGATCAAATTGATGAAACTTCACATTCAATTAGTTCAACTAAAGAAAACAAAGAAATATCTACAACTTCATCAAGTACAACGCCAACAAGCTCATCACCAGATACACCAACTGGTCTACAAAAGAAACTTAATCGACGTAGACCGCCATTGATCAGTATTACAAATAATAATATCACTAGTTTTGATACGGATCTAGGTTATCAATCGGATAGTAATCTAAATGATGCTGATCTTAATGATGGTCTAGATAATATAGTAAAAAAAGCTGAATCAATATTCGATTTTGTTGGTGACTATGATATTGATTTTGATGGTAATTCAGGACGTACTTTCTTAAGGGTACTTCTTCATCTAGCTATGCATGATTATGCACCACTAGTATCTGGTGCTTTACAACTGCTATTTCGTCATTTTAGTCAACGCCAAGAAGTGCTTAGCTCATTCAAACAAGTTCAATTATTGGTCAGTAGTTCTGATGTGGACAATTACAAGCAAATCAAAAGTGATCTCGATGAGCTACGTTTGTTGGTTGAAAAGAGTGAACTGTGGGTGTACAAGAATGTTAAGAATGATGAAAAAAGTAAGATTAATGATTTCAAATTGAAAAGAGAAAAAGAACTATCTGATGATAAGCTGTACGATGATGAGACTGGTCGATTAAAGAGTATAGGACGAAAGTTGAGTGAATCATCTTATTTGAAGAAATCTGACAAACTTGGTAGTTCATATTCACCTGATTTTACTGAGAAATACAAGTTCAACGATAGTTCTATTTTAAGTAGTAGTAGTGGTGACCTAAACAAGAACTTTGAGAATGCAGATTCAGAATCTGAGAATTATTTGAAAATGCAACAAATACTCGAACGTCTAACTAGACTTTGCGTTGAATCTAAAGAGAATAGTCAATTGATGATCAACATGTTCTCACTAAATTACTCGAAACACAAGCCAAAAAAGCATGAACAACGTCTATTACGTAATATGAGTGTACATTCAATAGTTCTAGATTTACTTAAGATACCTTACGATAAGAATGATGAACAAATGAAAAAGATTATGCAATTAGCACATGAATTCTTACAAGCGTTCTGCTTGGGTAACAAAATCAATCAAGGACTTCTCTATAAAAATCTAGATCTATTCCTTACACATGGACAACAAGAGACACAAACAATGTGTTCAATATTTAGTGATAACATTGAACTTTGCCAAAAGATAAATGAAAGTGTAGTTAAACATTTCGTGCAGATGATTGAAACACACGGAAAACATGTGATCTATTTAAAATTCCTAATAACTATTGTAAAAGCTGAGAACAACTATATGAAGCATTGTCAGACAATCGTAATGCAAGAATTGGTTAATGTTGGTGATGATGCATTGGCATTTTACAATGAGAAAAGCTCGTTCGAAGAACTGGTTCAGATGATGCGTAATGAAAAATATCATATTAATCCAAATGGTCCACTTCTATATCATATTTACTTGGTCAAGTTGTTAGCATACGTTACAGAAGGAAAGAATGCATATACTGAGATCAAATGTAATTCTTTGCTCAATTTAGATGATATAATAAACGTTGTTACTCATCCAGATTGTATAGCTCAGGTAAAGGAAGCGTACATCAATTTCCTAAGTCACTGTTTCATAGATACCGAAGTCGAAATGAAAGACATCTATACTTCAAATCATATTTGGAAGTTGTTTGAAAACTTTTTAAATGATCTCAATACAGTAACTGAAGATACTACGGATACACTCAATCCATTGATGATAGATAATAAATTACGTGAAGATAGTGATAAATCAGATCAGAAGAGAAATGAACTTGAAAGTAAAAAAACATCTAAACAAGAGGCTGAACTACTTTTTGCTCTACGTTATTACGTTTGCTCAGGTATGATTAATTTGATCTATACGTTCTTCAATTCTCCATTCAGTGATCAAAGCAACAACGTACTCAGAGAGATTAGTCAAGCAAAGTTCTATTTTGCATCACTTAAAACCAATCAAACTAATTGTCAACAACCTATCTTCGTACGTCTACTTAATGCTATAATAAAGTTAAGAATGTGTAGTTGGTTAACCATCTCACAAAAACAAAATGTAGCTAACTGTATTAAAATATTGAGTAATATCTGTAAGAATCGAAGAATGGAATTACCAACTGAAATTGAGAATCAAATAGCATTGGTCACCTATGGAGTACATAGAAACAATATTGTAAATAAAAAACTCAACAAAGATCATTCATGTAATAAGAAAGCAAACGAATTGAATAAGAAGATGAGCTTCACTTCACAAGACTCAAATGATCAAGAGCCGGATGCAAAAAGCGAAGAAACAGAAGTTAAGAAAAATAAAACAACTACCGATGAAAAACCAGAAGTAATCGATATTAAATTGACAACGAATTCAAATTATTCTGAAACAGAATCATCAAAATCAATTAGTGAAAATAATGATTCATCATCTGAGATGGGTAGTCTACAAAATAATGAAGATAGTGTTCAAAATGATAAATCAATTGTTGAAAAATTGCAAGAAATCGTTTCATTGATTGAATTACAATTTCGTCCACTTATTCAAGCTGAACTCTCAGTGCTTGTAGACATCTTCTTTAAGCCAGAATTACTTTTTCCAGAACGAACGGAAGCAAGAAAACGATGTGCTAACGGTGGCTTCATTCGTAAACTAATTGGTCAAACTGAAAATTTCAATGATGAACAAGATGATAAGCTGTGTGTTCGTATTTTGGAAACACTCAAAGAGATGATGTCCATTGATCCAATATTTGAAAAGAAAGCTGAAGAATTAAGAAAGAGTTCATTAGATCGTTTCTTATATAACAAGCAACCTGATCAAAAGATGAAAGATAGTGAAGAGACATCTAAACTTAATCAATTCAAGAAGCCATTGAATAACTACCTGTTGAATCAGCAAGATCAAGAGAAATCAAACCGAAGTTCTAATCATCTTAATCAACAGATTGCTAGTGGTGAAGTGTTCTTGAAACGTGCTGGTATGAAATTATCGAAAGTACAATGTGAACTAGATGCACAAGGAGCATCAAATTTAGTTGTTGAACTTATAATTAAGAATCCAAATCATACTATCTTTCTAAAGTCAGTTGAGCTTGGAATAGCATTGCTTGAAGGTGGTAACACAGCTATACAAAAATCAATATTCAATAAGTTGAAAAATGAAAATAATTCAGAAAAGTTTTTCAATGTATTCTATTCGAAGATGAAACAAGCTGAAATTGAGATCAAGAACATGGTCACCGTCAATACATCTGATTTAATTAAAAGTAATAAGAATATGTATTCATTTGAAGATTGTTCTGGTAGTTTAACACCAAGAACAGCAAGAAGCTCATTTGTAGGTATGCGTGGTAGTTATACGAATCTAAATAGTTTGAATCCAAACACAATTCTAAATGATGAACATTTCAAGAACACCTATTCATCAAATAATAAAATCTCTCAATCAAACATTTCAATAGGAAATATATCAAATCGCCTTAAAACTACCATACTTAGTTCACCACCAAGTGCATATCTAAGTGTACCTAGTTTTCAATTAGGCGATGAGAATTTGTTGCAAAATTATTATTTCAGTAAATCAGCAAATGCAACAAGTAGAACAATGACCTTTGAATCAACTGATCGCCAATCGTTTCAGCGAAACATCAGCCAAACGAACTCAACTCAACCAAATAAAGTCAAATTACCAGATGAAATAATCATCATGAAGCCTATACTGAGATTTCTTCAACTACTCTGTGAAAATCATAATCGAGATCTACAAAACTATCTAAGAAATCAAAATAATAAGAATAATTACAATATTATCTCTGAAACACTTATCTTTCTTGATTGCCTGTGCGGGTCTACAACAGGTGCCTTAGGTCTTCTTGGAATTTTTATTAATGAAAGTAATGTAGATTTGGTCAATCAAACACTTGAAACACTTTGTGAATTCGCTCAAGGGCCTTGTCATGAAAATCAAAATTGTATTGCAATGCATGATAGTAATGGAATTGATAACATAATAGCATTGATATTGAATAATATTGAACCTTTGGATAAAGAACGAATCGATCTAGTACTCGAACTAAAGAACAATGCATCTAAATTACTTTTAGCAATCATGGAATCAAGAGCAGATAGTGAAAACGCTGAAAGAATATTAATATCTATGAGTCCTAGACAATTAATTGAAGTTGCATCGAACGCTTACTTTCAGAAAATCAATGAAAATGCAATAGAAGAAAACGGTACCACATCAGATCAGTTGCATGATGGATCATTCGAAAGTATTTGTGCAAGTGTAAGTTCAAGTACATCAACTGATAATTGTGTACGAAAAATATCTGCAAAAGAGGTTGGTCATAACATTTATATACTTTGTCATCAACTTGCTCAACATAATAAGGAGCTTGCTACCTATTTAAAATTAAGCAATCTAAATTCATTAACTCAACAACAACAAATTCATAGTAATCAAATCAATAATCTGACAACATCATCTAGTCAAACAAATGCGTTCTCCTATCCATTTAGAACTTATGGATTTATGAGCAGTGGTGCAGGTAACAATACACCTCAAATTGTTGGCATAAATAATCTACAATTGACATCTGGTCTAGCTGTTCCAAATCAAATGATTAACAGTCCACTCAGTGAAGACGCCAGTCAACGTATTCGAGAGAGTCTAGCTTACTACGCTAAGCACACAGCACAAATAGAAATAGTGAGAAGTGATCGAACAATGGAACGTATCGTATTTCCAGTTCCACCAATTTGTGAATATTTAACACATGAATCAAAAAATCGTATCTTTTACTCAATTGAACGAGATGAACAAGGTTCTAAAGTTAGTGATTTCTTCCAATCAACTGAAGAGCTATTCGAAGAAATGAAATGGCAAAAAGAGCTACGTGAACAACCTACTCTCTATTGGATTTCAAGACATATGTCTACTTGGAGTTCAATTTCATTTACACTTGCTGTTCTAATCAATCTAATTGTAGCTTTATTTTATCCATTTGAGCAAGATCTATCTAATGTGTTCGATTTATTCATTTTCAAATTACTCCTTTGGATCTCACCTATTCTATCTTTTGGACTTCTATTCACATTTGCTAAGAAATTTGGTTTAAAATGTCTCATATTCACCACCATCTTTAGAATGATCTTTAGTTTTGGTATAAGTCCAGTACTACTTCTACTTGGCCTGTTGAACATATTGACTGCTGGTGTTCATATGATTAGTATAATGGGTAATCATGGTATTTGGAAGATTGATCAAATAGTCACTGAATTTGACTTTCTCTATCATATAGTCTATTTGATTATCTGTGCACTTGGTTTACTTGTACATCCATTCTTCTATTCAATTTTATTATTTAATATGATCTATCAAGAAGAAACTCTAAAGAATGTAATTCGAAGTGTAACTCGAAATGGTCGATCAATTTTACTTACTGCTCTATTGGCATTGATATTAATCTATTCATTTTCAATTGTTGGATATCTATTCTTCCGTGATGATTATCTTGTTGAAACTGAACCAAATGAATACCTTGATGCGCTCTCCGGCACCACAAACGAACTAACATCAACTTGTGATAGCAAAACAATTGAAAGCTGTGCAAAAGAAAGCGATCATTGGAAAAATCCATCATCTGTAAAAAGTGATGATCAAACTTTATCAACTTCTTGTCCTGAAGAGTCGACTAAAGAACGTTGGTGTGATTCAATGATCATGTGTATAATAACCACTTTAAATCAAGGACTTCGTAATGGTGGAGGTATAGGCGATGTTCTTCGATCACCATCGTCAAGTGAACCAAAGTTCATCTTTCGTGTAATTTATGATCTACTCTTCTATTTCATTTTAATTGTAATCACATTGAACTTGATTTTTGGTGTTATAATCGACACATTCGCCGATCTGCGTAGTGAAAAGCAACAGAAAGATGAAGTGCTTAAGAATACCTGCTTTATTTGTGGATTAGATCGTAGTTCATTTGATAACAAGGCCGTCTCATTTGAAGAGCATATTCGAAGTGAACACAATCTTTGGCATTATCTGTACTTTATTGTTCTAATTAAAGTGAAAGATAAAACAGAATTTACTGGACCAGAATCGTTTGTAAATCATTTGATCGAAGAACGTAATCTCGATTGGTTTCCGCGAATGAGAGCGATGAGCTTGATTAGTACAGAAGACTCCGAATCCGAACAAAATGAAATGAGACATCTAAATGAGAAATTAGAGAAAACTAACAAACTTATTACAACATTATCACAACAATTGATGGAATTAAGAGAGCAGGTATCTGAGCGAAAGAAGAAAGAACAACGAATAGACCTCATGAATAAAAATAGTGAATCAGATTCAGAAGCACAAGCAATGTTTTATGCACATAGACAATTTGATTAGCCAAATTTTAAGTTGTATAGTTCTAAATATTTTCAAATAATTTTAAATGCACAAAGTATCTT
>Ga0214503_1000019_pt1 | contig 11686 bp, 5 predicted proteins | sample G5R2MT_7_FD_206139 | JGI IMG/M metagenome (GOLD analysis project Ga0214503, IMG submission 206139) | Metatranscriptome of phyllosphere microbial comminities from switchgrass, GLBRC, Michigan, United States - G5R2_NF_12SEP2016_LR2... | ecosystem: Host-associated > Plants > Phyllosphere >... | reverse complement strand
CTTGGAACAAAAAACTTTACTGCGTCATTTCATTTTTGCGTCTTCTAGAACGTTGTTGCTTTGTTCAAATTCAATGGAATTTGAACGTTAAAAAAAGCAAAAATTTAAGTTCTAAAAATTTTGTTCAAATTAGTTTAATCATGATCTGATTAAATCTAGTTTCTGGTATTTTATTCCTTGTGAATAATTGTTTTAAAGTTCTTATTTTTAAAATGTAGTTTTGTTCCTTTGATCTCAATCGATCGGCAGCTGGGTGGTCAGTTGTTCAGATTCGAGCGAATCAAAAGTAATTGTTTCTTTTCCTGTGATCACACAGACCATTGGTCTGATCTTTCCTTGGACACACTGATGAATTTATACACATCAGTTGGAAACGAAGAATTTCTATGGCCCCACTCTCATAAGACGCAGCTGGTTTGGCTTTTATAATTTGAATTGTTTTCCTATTTTCGTATTTCTTTTTTTAGGTTTCCCCTTTATGAGCAGGAATTCATCTTTAACCTCAATTTTATTACAAACAAAAAACACTAATTTCATGAGAGCTCACCACTCTCTTGAATTTGAACAAAACGAAAATTCTTTTTTTTTCTTCTTTTAATCTAGAGAAAGTTGTTCGCTAATCGTTGAAAATAGATAGTATATCAACTTTAGAGAGCGTCTCATTGACACGTCTCACCTCAAATCGAACTGAATATTGCGTATTAGATCAGTCAAAATTTTTGTCTTTCGATGGATTGAGCCTCACGATGAAATCGTATTCACTCTTTTCCTATTTTTTTTATAAATATTCTATTTATTACGCTTTACAAAGACAATCTTCACAGATTGCTCTTTGATATTTTGTAATCGTATTTTTTTCTTTGGTCTTTTTACTCGCTAGTTCAAATGTCACTAGACAGAGATGACTTGTATATGGATTTTCCGAATGGTCTTTGTTTCGCAAAACGTTTATATTGGCTTATTGGAAATTTAATCTTTAAAAAAAAATAACGCTTTTTATTTCATTGTCTCGTACGTAGACGTCTATTGCCTTCCATCGAATCAATCTGGAATCTTTCTTCCACACAGAGAAGATTTATCGTATGAATTAATTATTTTTACATAATTAAATTCAAAATAACTTTCTCTTCTTTCAGTACATCTTCTGATGAAGTGTCTGAATTACACTAATGAATCTTCTAGAGTTCTCTAGAAAGGAAATATTCTTTTTTCTTGTTCTTTCATATTTAGATGAAATTTAGGCGATTATACTAGAATATTCTAGAAGTTGGCGTTTTCTCTAACTCTAGATCTAGTTATTCGATCCTGTTTTTTTTCGTAACCAATTAATGGATATTTAATCATTTGAATACATCCGCAAATGGAATTATTTATGTAATCCAAAGAATTTGACTGATTTAATTATACTCAATGGAATAAATTGTTCGATTCCACAACCTCTCTCAAGCTCTGGTCGAGTTTATCAAAGAGAGAGAGCAGATTTACAACTTTCAAAAATTTAGATTTCAAAAAAAAAAGAAAGTACTCAATTTACGAGTACTTAGGTATGTTTACCTTATTAACCACTTAAAAAGTTTATTGCTTTTCTCTTTCCCCAACAAATCAAATATACAGGTTATGCATTAAATTGCAAAATCATTTGAATCGGATTTGTGAATTTAAAAAAAAAAAAGAAAGAATCCAATTTGTAATCTCAAACATCATTCATTGATGGTGATGTCACATACCTTAATTTAATTCGAAATATTTATATCCAATTGTGAATTTAAAAAAGCTCATTGATTGCAATCCAATTGTGAATTAAAGTCTTTAATGGACCAACTCAATATTTCAACATAAAAAATGTATGTAAATCTACATTATTCATTATTTTGTATCTATATATAGAATCTATTTTTCTATACTGTTCAACTATTTGGCCTTTTATGTGCCCTCTTATATATATTTTGTTTTTGATAATTATCAATTTTAATTTGTTAACTTTAAGAAAAAAAATTTATTTATCTATGTAAATCAACTTTTAATGAATTAATCATATGTTGAATATATTATTTGTAAATCAGATAGTGAATAATGTATGTGTTGTGCTCAAAAAAAAGAGCCTCTTTCTAACTGTTTCCTTTCTAATTTTTTTATTTAGAGGGACAGTGTGTTCTTTTTTAAATGTATCTTGTTTTTTATATACCACAATTATGTGTGTATAATGATATTGTGTAGGATTATTTTTGTTAGAATATCTTTTTCTTTCTTTTGCTTGTGTAGTTCTCTTTTTTCTTTTTTTTTCTTTTTAAAAATCTTGTTAAACAGGTTTCTCGTTTTCGTGAGCTCATTTATACGATTGTGTGTTAAGACGACGACGATCCAAGTTACGAATCCCCCTTTTTACGCAGTGTAGTGAAGTTTGTGTGTATTGCGTTCCAATAGACTGTCTGGAATAGATTTAGATAATGTGTGCTTTTCAATTTTGTGGACGTTATTTTTGCTTGCAAACTGTGCGCTTATGACCCTCTCTCACTTAAGGACATCGTTGAACTGTAGCTGAAAGATAAATCGTTCGTCGCTTTATGTGAAATGCTCAAAAGTAGTTTCCTCTTTTGTTGGAGAACCTGTTTCGTATTTTAATTTTGATGAAGACAGATGTCTGAAGATTTTATATACTCCACACAAGAGAAGAATTTAATTAAATTCTTCTAATGAATTATTTGAAGAAGACGTTGCTTAACTGTTACGCTCTTGGAAGCTGATTACATATCAAATCGATGAATTGTAACATATCAACTTTGATTTATATTCAAGCAACTTAAATTACACAAGTATTAATTTGAATTTTACGACTAGTCCGTATATTTTGTTAGAAGTCATTTGATATCAAAATGCTAAATTCAATACTCAATTCAATACTTAATTCAATACTTAATTCAATACTCAGTTCAATACTATATAATATATTTAATCTGATCACAAGAGATTTTATAAATCACAGAAATGAAGACAAATCATAAACGTATTAGCAGATTATATGTAATCTAAATTTATTTTGATGCACTCGCTTAGCATGAAGTCATGAAAATTATCTCTGTATTAATTGCCAAATCATTGGCTCATCAAATTGAAGACTCATCAAATTGAAGAATAAAAAGCTCATTTATTCATAAAAAGCATTTACCTTTTGGCTATGAATTGATTAAAATGCCTGCACAAGATTTGTGCATTCGATTTATTCGAAAAGTTTAAAAATCAACCCTTTTTTTAAATCTCAAAATCATTATTATCATCTGAAATCATTTGCCTGAATCATTTTATTCAAGTTATCTCATCATTTAGATAAATCAAATTGATTTAAAAGATTTCTGAATAGTTGAACGAATATTGCCTATTCATTTGAATTTATATATTTAAATTTCAAAATACAACTTTTATATCGTTTGAGCAACCTTTTACGATTTTATTGCAAAAGAATTCTAAATGAAATCAAGCAATTTTAATGAAAACATATTTCATCATCACTTTAACTTGTCAAATTTACTTTAGAGAACTTGTCAAAGAGCTTTTCTGGTCTTTTATCACTATTGGTCTAATTATCACTTGCTCACCACTAAATTTCCTCAAATCGCTTCATTATTCTTATTATTAACCAGTCAACTTACGTTTAACTGAACTGAGCTTACTCGATCACTGAAAAAAAATCTTTCTTTTATGAAGATCACTGTCTTAATTGAATTTACACTTAAACTATATACTCAATATACTCAATATATTCACTTGAAGAATCGCTACTCATCCATTTCAAAGTACTATTGTCATTTATGACGGCACTATCTCTCTCAAGAAAAGCCTCTATTACTGAAAATGTAGAAAATAAAATCATTCAACTAAACTGGTATTTCTAATTTTCAAAGAAAGCAAATTCTCATATAAATAATTGTTGACTAAGCTACTCAAATGCTATTTCACTTAATTACTAAGTTCTTATAAAAATCATCCACTTGATGCTCGCTGATTTTAATGAAATTTCATTTTATTTTCATTTCATAAGTCTACTTTAATCATTTCAAAGAACTCAACTTAATATGAATGAATCACTTTATTTTCACTGAATTTCCTCAACTGTATATTCCTATATTCTTATATATTTTTATTTTGGACTTTCATTTACTTGCTTACCACTTTTTTCAGATGATTATTTTTTGGTTCTTAAGCCTCTCCCATTTACTAATTTCAAAATGCTGAAATTTATTTACATCACTAAAATTTTTTTCAAACTTTAATTTCATCATACTAAGAGTCTGCTCAACACTTTTTTTTGAAGCATTTAGAAGTCTACTTCTGTCATTATCTAGTGTATAATCATTCAACTTTCTCTGTAGATGTTCTGTAGAAGTCTGAAATTAACAAATTCAGTAGAATGCAAGTTTTTACTTTAAAAGAAAGTCTTTACAAGCTCTAAAGTATTTGCAAGTTCTAAGTCTCATCATTTTAATTGGAGAGAAATCATTTTTGAAGAATTTAAAATCCATTCAAAGTATTTAAATCAAAGTAGTAGATAATCAAATGTCAAAGTAATATGTCTAATCTCAACTTATATATAAGTAAATTATTATTTCCGGTAAATCAACTTGAAGAAACTATACCCTATGAAAAATTTCAAAATGAAAAAGAAGCTTATCTTATTCAAATTTTTTGATAAGAAGTATCTTTTTGAAAATGATCCTAAAAATGATTGCAAAGTATTTAATAAGATATTAAATACCAAAATCATCAACTTCTATTTCAATCTACTTATGTCTTCAAATCATTTCTAAGTAATTTCAAATGATCAACTCTCGTTAGTAAGAAAGTATAAAATTTATATATTAATGATATATAATTCATATATATTCATATACTTCGAATATTATCAAAAGCTCTCGAGAAGCTAATTACCATTGGTAATTCACAAATAAAAAATGACAACTCATTAGTTCAGTCAAATCATCTTAATTATCAAATTTAAAGATTGAAAAAAAAGTCTAATGACTTATCACTAATAAGATAACTCATCGATTGATAAAATGGTTAATCAACTAAAATTTATTTAATCATCAACTTATTTAAATATATTCAAATATATATGAATCATAATTTATAAATCTCAACAATTCATTGAAATCTTATCCAACTTATTTTTGTTCTAAAGAAAAGCAAATTAAGTTTTGATCTCTCTAATGATTTCTAAAGATCGTCTTTCAAAATCTGAACTGTTGTCAAATTCATTTAAATTAATGAAAGAGATTATAAAACTAATCTTATAAGGATCAAAATTCAAAAAGCATTAAAATCTAATTTCCGGTTTAAGAAATAGATTTATTCGCGTTGGACCAACATCGTTGGTAGATTATAAAATCTAAATTCTATATAATTATTAGAATCAACTTGCTCAACACACTTATTATTAGGCTATAGAGTAGTCTGAAGTCAAGCTCCTTTTATCAATTTTCAAATCCTCAATTAGAAGTCAATTTTAGTAACATGGTCTTACAATTTAAAAGCTGAAACTTATAGCCCTTTACGACCAGCCTAAGCGAAGAATATAAAATTCACAGAATTTAATATTATTGAACAGCTTAAATCATCTTATTCATCAACAAGTATGCATTTAGTCGAAGTCCATTAACTTGATGTCCATCATATTGCAGATTTAATTTATTACTCAATCACTTCAGTATAAAATTAATTTCACTTCATATTCAACAATATTGATAAATCAAATTAGAATGAAATTTTAATCAATTTCTTATCAAATTACAACGAAATGATTGCAATTTTCAATAATACAATCGCCATAATTCATCAATTGACCAAATGCTAATTAGTTTAGACTAAGCATTATTCGATAAAATATAATATAAAATTTTATAAATCGCTTTGCTAGTTCGATACTATACCGGCTATTTCAATTTGATCTACTCAAGATTCAAAGCATTCAATGAGTTAAACTCATCATCAAACAAATGTTTGATTAAATTAAATTATATTTCAAGTAAACTCAATTTAGGTAAAATTTAAGTTGATATTGAAGAAACTGAATGGCCTTAATCATCCAAACTCGCAAAATTAGACATAAATAAGTTAAGATCAATAGATGCTGATTTATTAAAAATCTTTTGACTTTTCATACTTAGTCTAGTAAGAGTATCATCGAATTCAACTCAATTGTCCGCAAACTCGACTGATTCATTATTTGTGAAATTCAAAACGTAACTTTAATTATCAAATCTACAAGAAAAATTTAAAGAAGAATTATAATTCTTATAAACAAACATGGCAACTAGCCGATCTTATGAAATTCATAATATGAATTGCCAATTATAAATTAGTATCGAACTTCATCTGAATGATGAAAAGCTGATTTAAATGATTCTACATGAATCTTCAATGACCAATTCATTTAAATGATTTAAATCGAATTCTTGGTTTGAAATTTAATAGAAGAAAATATTTCATCAACACTATTTAATGGTCTTTTCTAGTTAAAACAAATTGTTTAACTTCATCATTATTCGTTATATAGGCTAACATTTTACTGGCCAAATTCATCAAATTAGGTTCAATGAAACCTGTTGGTCAAGCTTAATGGTCAAGTTTATTAGTCGACTAATAAACATTTGAGCAAATGAAATTATTCATCAATATTCATCACTAAAAGAATTATCTCAAAGAAATTGATCAATCATCATATCTTAAGCACTTTGCTAATTGATTTGCTCATTCATTTGCTAAGAGTAAAAGATGAAAATTAATTTCAATTTAATGAGAAAGCCTATAAGAAATCTTTATGTACGTAATTTTGGTCAATTTAAAATTCAAATATTGATTGTTGAATTCACTTAATGAATTATATTCATTGAACATAGTCTAATTTAGGCTCTTTAAGCAACTTGCATCGCTTTTGAACACATACAACATCAAGATATCAAATACGTAAATACATATGAATTTGAAGATTTTAACAAGAAAGCAAGCGATTCAGTTTAATTTTTTTCAAAATAAATCAACATTAGTTACGTATCAGCTTAAGAATCTTAAGTTAGGATTTAGTGAAGAATGCAGCTTAGAATCAACTAGCAACTTTGAATTAATTTAAATGAACAATTTAAAAGTTTAGCATCCTTTTTTCTATCATCTATCTCAAAGTTTATTATTTTCATCATTTCAATTCAGTTAGAACGAACCAAAGAAGTTTCAATCTACTAAATTAATTCAAGAATCTTATTTTTTTCAAATAAGTTTATTACAAGTTTCACTAGCTACAAGAACTTTAAATTCCAAATACTTGGTCTATTTTTGAACTTTTTTGATTTCAAATTTTGAATTAGCAACTTCTCAAAATTTAATTTTTGATTATTGGTAGTCGATTTAAGTTAATTAATTGATAGTTCAACTTATTAATTATCATCTTTAAAGAATCCTATATGAAAATAAAAGTATTCAATTAAACTTTCAACCAACTTGATGATATTCAGATTAGAAGAATATGCGAAATTCAATTACAAAACATTAGAAATGAACATCATATGAAATCAAGCAAATCAAATTCAACTTGATAATATTCACTTGAAAGTTTACTTTTCTCATCTAAAAGTTCTAATCTAAAAATGTCAAAGAAATTCTAATTGAAAATTTAAGCAAATTTCAAATGAAAAATTCAAAGAAGTTCTTAAGAAAAGTGTTTTTTAATTTTTTCTTTTCACTTTTCATCAAATGTTCTGATTTAAATGAAAATACTTAATCAAATATTTAAGAATCAAATATGTATAAGAACACTATATGAAAGAATCAATTTTAGTTATCAACTTCCTCTCTATTGAATCATCGTAACTTTATCAATATTAATGATCACTATATTAAATCAACGAAATTAATAGAAAATTCAATACAAGTGGTTTTTTCAAGTCGTTGGCGACTTTTTCCACTTGACCATCTCGAAGTTTAGTTCATAATTGTGTGTGGTTTTTATTTTTTTCCACACTATTTCATCGTGGTTTTTTTGATCTAATTTTTCCACAAATCATGTTGTGGTTTTTTTTATCGAAAATTTTTCCACAATCAACTCTCAATTAGATAACTGTGGTTTTTTTCCAACCAAATTTTTCCACAAATTAAAAGTGGTTTTTAATTTTTCCACTTATTTTTTTTTATTAATATCATCAACATACATCAACTCAGCAAATTATCTAGAAATCAATTTTTTCCAGACAATGTCTGGTTTTTTTCTTCTTCTTCAAAAGATCTAAAATGATCTAAATTCAATTTAAATGATTCATCACCTGATACCAAATTTAATCTGGTAATCAATGTACTCTTCAATGAATATTATTCATTTGATAAAATTCCTAAATGTATAATCTCAACATTATTTACATTTAAAAAATCATCAAAAATCTCCGAAAATGTACTCTCCTCTATGAATTTGATAAAATTGGAAATGACCGATTAAGATCATCCAAAAATCAAGAATAGTATAATTCAACCTTCTCATCACAGTGACTCGAGGTTATCCGAATAGATTAATAACTATGCAATGCATATTAATGAAATAAGTTTTAATCATTTATATAAAATGAACAAACTTGGTTAAAGAGAGAGAAATAGAGAATTATGATTACCTTCATAGATCGACAAATTGATACAAATTTCACTAATTAATCATCATTTTTGAAATGAAGAAGCCTATTTTCGTATTCACTTTTCCCATTAATTGGTATCTCCCTCTATTACTGTTATGTTGTTTTTTTGGTATCTCTAACTACTATCTCAATTCGGTATATGTATTGGTATTTTTATTATTGGTCTAAGATCATTGATCTTATGGTACTGGCTCTCTTTCTCTCTGTCCAACAGAGAGTTGACTTTTATTAAGTCTTATTTGCAATAAACTATTGCAATTGGTTTATACAAATCTCCTATTAAACTTAAAGTAGTTCCATTTTTTGATATACCTTTACAAAGTTTGTAATACAAACGACTCGTTTATGATCCAGTCACCTTCGATCATTGGTTTAATCAAATTGTTTTTGATTATGATTTCTACTTGTGCGATCTCATTTTAAATGCCTTTGATCTTAATACATCTCATTTGTATATAAGTTGGCTCGACTAACCTCTGGTTCTAGATCAGAATCTTTAATGTATCAATTTTTTGGACTTACGTTTTTTACGATCATCATAAAAATCAACTTTTCAAGCCTCAACTTTGTATCAAATCGATCATTCAACGCTCAATTGAAGCCATTTAATGACGTAATCTATTTGAAGTAATTTTAAAGAAACCGGAAATGATCTTCCGATTTTCAAATTTAAGATGAAATATTCTCTCTATTTGAAATTTCCTCTCAATTCATTTCTCTCTTTCTGAATCATTTTCAAATGAAAAAATTCTGAATCACCCATAACATGTCAAGTAATCTAGATGACCATCAATCGAGTCGCTAATAAATCAAGAAAAATTATATACTAAGCCATATAATTTTTACTAAAATGAAAAATCATTTAAAAAATGAATAGCATCCTCAATGAAGCATCTCAATGAGATCTTATTATGAAAAGCATCTTATATTTAAATAGTATCTTATTCAAGAAGCATCTAAATATATATATTTGCTTCCTATACTGGCCTCAATGAATTCTAAAATGAAATTCCTATAATCGCCAATAAATTGTGTATTCACCCGACTGATTGCAATAAGCTCCCTTCTCTTCTTTACTAATGAAGCCTACTAAAATTGAAGAAGTTTATTATTTGTTGAAAATGAGTGAGATAGCTAAAATGGTAGCTTAATTCGTCCAATAAACTGTACAAAATACAACGAAAGAATTACTCAACTTGATCGAATTTTAATTGGACTGAAATTTCTTTTTTGAAGAAAGCCATCTCACTTTTTGAAACTTTTGGACTCACTGAGAAGATATTTAAATACTTGACTTAAAATGACTTACTACTTGGTAGAAACATGGCCTCATACTGAAAAATTTGAAGTATTCTATTATTTGCCCATTATAAGTAACTGTTAACTAAATGCCCAACATGATCTCAACAATAGCTTTTAATAATTACATCAGTCATCATCATAATTCTTATAAATGGTACATTCATTATTTGAATCATAATAACGAATTTTTATAAAGAAATTTAATGATAAATTGAATTAATTAAATTCAAAAAATCACAACTGAATCAATTTAATTGATTATTTAAATAATATCAACAATAGTTGATTGGTAATATTATAATTAGTATTAATTATAATCATAAGATAATAAGCAAATCTTAAATAATTAAAATTATAATTAAAATGATAAAATAAATCAACAGAAGATGCTAATCAACATTATAATTAAATTATAATTAATTTATATCAACTAAAGATGCTTTAAGAAAATTCTCATCATATTTAACTATAAAATCATTTAATCGAAATTCAATCGCATTTCAACTAATTGAAATATATGAGATATTTTTCAAAATAAATTTGATCAATGAATTAATCGATAGCTGAACAGGTTCGGCTGAATAAATTAAATGAATCAGAATAATTTGAAAACTTAATTAAGTTTATTCTAAAAATCTCAACAAGAAAATTACCTCAAAAATTTCAAAAAATGAATCAAAAGATGCTAAAATCTAATCAAATATTTAATTATGTTAATTAAATTAATAAGAGTACAAAAATTTACGAATCATGATTGCAAAAAGCAACTCGAAATGAATCATAAAAATCGATTTTCAATCGATTTAACCTTAAAAGAAAATCTTATAAAAATTCAAAGTTAATGAATCTTACCCTGAAATTTGAAAAAATTTAATCAACTTATGAAAAATTTCCCTTTCGTTTTCGTAAAATTATTTGGTAAAGCGTAAAACGTCGCCTATAATCAACTTAGATTTATTCAATGAAATTAATTTTAAATGAATCAAAGAATTTAAATGAATAAGAAGTTTCTTAAAAATTATTTAAATCATCATTCAAAGTCTAAATGATTTAATTGAAAAGAAATTATCGTATAATCGTATTGTAAATTAAAAATTAAGAATACTTTCAAGTACTTCCGTATCGACTATGAAATTTATAATTATTTTTTATTTTCTTATCGTTTGAAAAAAAAGAAATCAACCATTAGATAAAAAAAGAATAATGATTTTAATCAAAAAAGAAAAAATCAAATATCAGAACAATAAATTTCAAAAAGGTCAAAGGGTTTTTGCCTTTTAGACTGGCTTTTTTTACCCCCTATATGAACTTGCGTGATTATTTCAAAAAATTCTTTTTTTAAATCTTTTTATTATTTCCTTTTAATTTAATTTAAATTATTCAAGCTTTTAAAAATTTCTAGCAATCAAAACTTGTGAGTTCCAGTGAAAATTTTCCGTCAAAAGGTTCGTATTATGATTAGATTCATAGGAAATATTCAAAATAGATTAATGAGCTTTTATTGAAATCAAAATTTGGATTCTTTTTTTTTAAATTCAAACATTATCAATTATGAGAAAATCAAAAAAGTAAGTCCTTTAAATGAAAATTTTAAAATTTTAGGTCAAAAAACAACCAAACACTTCTAGGAAGAATACTTTTTGAAACTTTACCAAGTTCTCGATAGTATTGAGTCTAGAGCATTGAGAACTTTTCTAAAAAAATTCTTTTTATCAAGG
>Ga0214503_1000014_pt1 | contig 12319 bp, 1 predicted proteins | sample G5R2MT_7_FD_206139 | JGI IMG/M metagenome (GOLD analysis project Ga0214503, IMG submission 206139) | Metatranscriptome of phyllosphere microbial comminities from switchgrass, GLBRC, Michigan, United States - G5R2_NF_12SEP2016_LR2... | ecosystem: Host-associated > Plants > Phyllosphere >... | reverse complement strand
TTTTTTTTTTAAAATTTTAAAAAATATAAATTTATTAGTCATCATAAACGACTTATCTCGATCGAATGATCGATAACAATAGATTCTAATCTAGAAAAAGAAATTTAAAAATTTACAGTGGTTTTTTTCTTCATTTTTACAATTAAAATTGATTTTTACAATTAAAATTCATTTTTACAATTAAAATTCATTTTTACAATTAAAATTCATTTTTACAATTAAAATTCATTTGTACATTTGGTTTAAGTCATTTTTTTTTACATAAAGAGTGAGAGTTGAATTCAACTCAACTTATTTGTATTGGCTAATGTTGCAATTTTAACTTGATTTGTTGATTGTCTTCTTTGTTCACCGGTTACGAATGGCTTTAGATTACTTTTATTTTTATTTTTTGCCATTGAATGAACAATCTCTGTTACCGGATGATAAGCTGGAGACCAACTTGAATCTTGAAAGAATTCCATTTGTTCGTCGTATGCTGGTGAGATTGCCTCATAATTATGATTAAAACTATTCTCTAATTCTTTATAATTACTATAGTAAGTGGATGGATGCTCTCGAACTTCATCATAATATTTAACTGTTTGATAGCTATTCACTAGATCTGGTGGCGGTTGATTAGGAGATGGTAGTGCTCGATTCTTCATTGGATATTTAGCAATTGATGTCTTATTTAATTTTTGATTATTTAAACCTGTTGTTTCTGGTTCTGAATTACTTTTACTACTATCTGAATTCTCATGTGAATGAAGTATTGTGATACTTGTATTACAATTACTCGATGTATCAGTTGTTGATTTAATTAAGTTACTGTTACTGTTCAGGTATGCAGCATTGTTGTGATCTTGATAAATAATTGAATTTCGTTGAAGTGCCATATTAATCATGAAATCAGTTTGTTTCAATTTATTCGATTGACCAAGTATAATAGAATCCGATTGATTTTGATGTCCAATTAGACAGTTTATTGATTTTGTAATCTGACCATTTGGATCATAGATATCTGATTGAGTCTTTGAATTATAGATACTATTGTTTGAGCTAGTGGTGTCTTTACGATTAAAATTACAAATACGAAATAGTAAAATAATAGAGAAGATCACTAGAACAAGAAGAAGAATGAGCAATAGAACAACAATACCATAGACTTGTATTAGATTACTTGAGATCAATTTACGTTGTCCACTTTCATTGATGGTTCGAACGATATTACTTTGAGATTGTTGTTTACTCTGACTTTGCTTTAAATCATTTGTTGATGATTCATAAGAGGATGTAAGTAAGTTCTTGTTATTATTCATCTTACTTATCTTGTTCATTGAATTGTTTATTTGATTATTTGATCTAAATAATTTATCATTATTTGTTGTCTTTGAATTGTATTGAATTGTAATATCAACTACGCTCATTGAACTTAATGAATTTGCTTTTGAACTTTTACCAATCACTATAATGGATGTATAGGCATTTGATGATTGTAACCAACTATTAATCATTGTATTTTGTTGTTGTAAATTTAAAGTTATTATACCAGTTCTTGCATTTAAATCAAATAACTCTCTTGTCCAACTAGGTACAGTGCTATTGATTGAATAGAACACTTCACCATCTTTTCCTTTATCTGCATCTTCAGCATGTACTTGTCCAACTTGTAAATTTGTATCATTTGGCTGTAAATCAATTTTGAAATCGTAAAGACTCTTGTCAAATTTAGGATAGAATTCATCTTCACCAAGAATCTTAATTTGAATTGAAACTGAATTTAGTAAGTTGTTTGATCTATTTAAGGTGATTAAAGGAGATGTTCCATTATGAAATGGTCTTAAATAGAAATTTGAATTAATAAATTGAAGACCAAATTTAAAATTAATTAGACCATCATTATCATTAGCTAATTGTTCATAGTCAACTGTAGAGGTACTAATGAGATATCCTGTTCTTTGATCGAATTCAAATGGAATAGATTTAAATGATTCATCTTTACTTAATACAAATCGATATCCATCTAGATTTGTTAAACTTTGCCTGTCCATTAATTTGATTACTTTACTTCCTATTGGTATATTCTCTTTCACAATTGCTTGATAATGTTTCAGTGGTAGAATAGGCAGAGTTAGATGATTGGAAGGTGGTAGAACTTGAATATGTACAACAGTGAAATCATTTTTGTGATTATTAGTAGCTAATATGATGAGATTATAATGATCAACTAGTTTACAATTTAATGTACTAACCAGATAGAGTATACCTGTTGATTGATCTATTTTAAAATGTCCAAGTTTATTTCCTTTATAAATTGAATATTTGTTTGTTGATGATGTTTGAGTTGCTTTTAGATCAAGAATTTGATGTTCTATTGTTGTATTCTCATTTAATTGAATATTAAATAATCTTCGTTTAAAAACTTTACTTTCTTTCTTACTTTGCCACATAGATCGAATGTTGAGCTCAATATGATTAGTTTGATTATTAAATTCATTGAATTGTTTAATTTTAACTAATGTCTCTATTCTTATTGGTCTTCTTAAGATCACTAGTTCATTCTTATTCTTAATAGCGAATAAGTTTGAATTTAGTTCTTGTTCAATTTGATAAATTGATTTTGATAAAACTGGTAACCTATAGATAACTTCACCATATTGATATCTATCTAATTCAATTGTAAATGATCGATTTATTTCTTCATTTTGATTTGTGAAATTCTCAACTATCTTTATTAAGATTGTTGTGCTTGATTTCAAATTGTTTACTGGCTTACCATTCTCATAAGCATAATATGATTGTACAATCAATCGAAATAGTTGTTTATTTTTTGAAATTAATGGTTCATTTGTAATTTGATTCCAGTAAAGAATTCCATCATTTAGATCAATATTGAAATGACGACTTCCTTTACCAACTAACTTATATTGTGTTTTGATCTTTAGCCCAGTAGTACGCTTAATTGGTTGTGTTCTAACTTGAAATAGTGGACCAGTGCTACCATTCTTCATCTCATAATAGTAGATATCTTGCGCAAAGATTGGCTGCTGTTGATTTATAGGATTTCGTTTTAAATTTACTTTAACTCGAGTTTCAGCTTGATGCAAAGAATCACTAGCAATCACATTAAAATAAAATTCTTTCAATGGTATATCATAATCAATTGAATCATTTTTAGATTTTAAATTATTTAAATTGATTTTATGCTTTAAACGAATTTCACCATTAAATCGATTTATATCAAACAATTGACTATTTAGATTGTAATTTAGATCATTGACTAGCTCATAAGTTAACATCATTGGATAGAAATCAACATCATTTGAATTTAATGTACCAACCAATTGATTGGCTACATTATCAGTAATGGTCAATTCTTGATTTGATGTAAAGTAAGGTAAATTATCATTAACATCAATTACTCGAATTTCAACTGTTTGATATTTAGGTCTATTATTAAATGGCTTACTACTACTAGTGATAGTTGATGATGAATGTTGTTGAGCATCATTTGCAAAGATTGATAATGTATAAGATGATCGAATCTCACGATCAAGTAGTACATTAGTATAGATTGAATTATTAACAATCTTAAAAGCATTATCTCGATTACCTTCCACTATATGATAGCTAATTGTTGTCATACTATAAATACTATCTAAATCAATTGAACCAAGTCTACAAACAAATGTATCTTTCGGTAAACTTTCATTAATAGTTGTATAGATGATCGGATGATTAAAGATGATAGCATTATCATTTAAATTGATTAGATTGATTGATAAATTGAAAAGCATTATATTATTATAGCTATTCGGTTGACTAGCTAGTACAATAAGTTCAATTTTATTTGGATGCCTCTCATAATCAAATCGTATAGCTGTTCTAAGTAGACCTGTTCGACTATCTAATGTAAACCAACTTACATTTACTGATGAATAGATTATTTGAAAATGATGATCATTCTTTAAATAAATATTAACTCTTTCCTCTAATTCTATTAGACGATATCCAATCTCTAGATTCTCTTCAAGATTTAAATCAAAACTAAACTTTTTCACTTGTTGATTTGGTGAATGTATCATCGGTACTCTTGTAAATTGTACTAAATTTAATGTCTCACCATAAGTTGTAGTCTTAGCAAGTACAAAGCATTCATAGTTTTTATTTCTTAATGGCTGTCTTAAGCTAAATTCACCTGTTGTACTATCTAAATAGAATTGTTCAGCAAAGTCAGCTGTTTGATTGATTAATTTAAAAGTAACCTCCTCTTCTTTGAATTGAAGATAATCACTAAGCTTCTTATTTAAGAATTGTTCATTTAATTCAATCATAATTGGATATTGATTGAATTTAATCCATTCTTTCTTCAATTCATTTATTTCTTCTTTTCTTGCATTTAAATATTTTGAACCTATAAATTGAATTCTTATTCTACTTCTTGCACTTAATACATTATATTCAGTTATATCAATCAATTGTACATCGAATTCAACATTTATTGCTTCTTTTCTTCTTTCATTTATTAATTTTCTTCTAATCATCTCATTAAGTAAAGCTTCATTTATAAATAGTTGTCCAGTTGTTGAATTGAGTGTAAAATAGTTTACATCGTCATTTCCTTCTTCTTTTCTCATTACTAATGAATAATAAAGTTTTGAATTTTTATCTTGATCAATTGCTTTCAATTTGATTATCTCAAAATAAAGTTGTTCATTAGCTTTAAGTTGATCTAAATCAATTTGTAGTTCATAGAATTCTTTTTCAAATTTTGCACAATTATCATTTAAATTTAAAATTTTCACAAATAGATTACAATTGCTTGTATATAGTCCATCAGTAGCTGAAATTGTAAGATTATAGGATGTTGTAGTCTCATAATCAATTTGATTTTTTGTAATTAATTCTCCACTTTTAGAATCCAAATGAAATGGACAATTCAATTCTTCACAATTAATTAGTTCATAACTTAATTGATTTGTTTCATCATCATCATCATCTGTTGCTATAAAGGTGTATACTTTTGTATTTATAGGAATGTTCTCCGGTATTTGTATACTATAATCCAGTTGTTGTCTTGAGAAAGTTGGCTTATTGTCATTGATATCTTTTAATTTTAAATTTAAATAAATTTCATTGAAATGTTGATCACTATCCAATACTAAAATTGGTACTCTATAAAAAGATTGACGTTCTCTATCTAAATTTAATTTCAAACGTAGTTCACCTGTTTTACTATTTAATTCAAATATTTTCTTATATTGATAACCATCTGCTATAAGATAAGTTAAATTATCTTGATCTGATTGATCACGATCGGTTGCATTTAATTTAGTCAACAAAGTACCAACTGGTACATTCTCTATTATATCAATTTCAATTTCTTTACTAGTATCTTTACTAGTATCTTGATTAGTCCAAATTGGTCTTTCATCATTTAGATCATTTATATAAATCAATATTGATGTTTCAAGTTGTTTGATGAGTTTACCACTTTCTAAGCTTTCAATTGAAATTTGAATTTTAAGATTATACATAGATTTAGTTTCATAATCAAATTCACTAATTAAACTTAATAGACCATTTGAATTAATTTGAAAGATTTCATACTGTGTTTGATTATTATTTAAGAATAAGAAATTCACTTTATAAATTGAACTTTCACTTAGATCATAATTTAGTAAGATATGATAGATAATCTCACCACTTTGACAACAGTTCTCATCAAATTTTAAGATAACTTCACTTTGATTATTGTTTATGATTTTTAAATTATTTAAATTCAAATCACTACGTCGATTAAGAATAAAATTCATAAGAATATTATCACTAGATGTATGTGTAAATTCATTTATGGCCTCAATTTGTATAAGTAGATCATCATAGTTTAGAACTTGATTATCATCTAATATTAATTGAAGTATCAAATCACTATTCACTTTTAAGATCTTATGTTGATTAGATTCATGAAGATTAGTTAATTTAAAGTGTTGATTTGATTGAATAGTTGAAAATCTCTTAAAATCATATAAATCAATTATTTTCTCATATTCTTGATTTAGATCCAAATGAATTTGCATTAATTCTTCACCAAATTCAGAATTTTTCAATTGATTTCTTAAGCAATCAAATGATCTCTCTTGATTGTTTAAATTATTTTGAATTGTTATTTCAAATTGAATTAACTTTTCATAGCCATTTACTAACGAGTTCAATTTTGTTAAACACAATGAACAATCAATCGATCTAAAATTGATTTGTAGACTTGTTGGCTCTATTTTAATTGAATTTATTAAACTAACTAAATTTATTTTAGTTTCATTTATATTTAAAGTGAATGGTAAGTCAATTTCATGAAATTCACTACTCAAATACAATGTCTCACATCCATTGAGCACCTGTTGCTGTTTGAAATGTTTTAAATCAATTATTGGTCCAATCGATTGGCCGATCAATAAACTATTTTCAATTTCAATATATTCAATGTTGCTGTTGTTTGTTCGATTTCTTATCATTTTATTTTGATTGTTTATGTTTGTTGATTTTACTAAGATCTCAATCCATTTCAAATGATCTGCTTTTAATCCTTTAGAATCAGTTGCCTCAATTGCGAGTCTATAGATTGTATTCTTGTTTGTAAATTGTTGTTTTGTTGTTATAAGGCCATCTGAATTGATAGCAAACAATTCTTTACCATTTGCAATCTCAACAAATTGATCATCATTCGATTGAACTTGCTGTTGAACATGCTTAATTGTATATTGTATTTGATCATCCTGATCCATATCATAAGCACGTACTTTATGAATTAAAGTTGATATTTGACTTTGTGTTGGTATTTTAAATTGTTCAATCTTTGGTGCTGCTGCACTTGCCAATCTAAGCTGGCCACCACTGTTACTTTTAGCACATTGTTGCTTTATAAATGCACTTATTGATTGATTTTGATCTAACCAAACTGGACTATGATTATTCACATTCAAAACATCAATTAGAATGGTTGCTAATTTATCATTTATTAATTCCACTTTATCATCACCAATATCACTAATTTGTGCTTTAAGTACAAATCTTGGTTTATCACATTCTCTATCTAATTTCTTCATCAAATAAAGTTCACCACTTGATGAATTGAGACGAAAAGTATCAAAATCTTTCAAAAGTTCATATTTCAATTGACTATTCTTATCTAGATCATAGCCAGTAATTTGACCGATCTTTGTGCCGATCGCACTATCCTCAGACACTTGAAAACGATATTCATATTTTTGAAATTGAGAAACATTATCATTTAGATTTTTTAAAGTTAAATTAGCTAATAGATAGGCACGATTATCACCAATATCTTTAACTTGTAATTTAAGTTCAAAGGAAGTAACTTGTTCAGCATCTAGAACACAATTCACTCTTAGATCACCACTAATTAAACTTAATTTAAAACATTGAGATTGTGTTGATTCAATAACAGTTCCATTAATGAGTTGTTGTCTTTCATTTAGAATAGAATAGAAGAATGTATGATCATTTGTATCTTGATCTATAGATGAAAAATGATATAATAAAGTATTTAACTCTAAATTCTCATTTACAGTTAAATTGAGATGTTCAATTGGTTGTTGATTTGAGTTTGAGAAGGTTGGTTGATTATCCGATACATCAATTACATTAACTTTAATATGCATTTCATTTGTTCGTCCGCCACCATCTACAGCAAGCACAGTAAGCTCATAGTTGGATTGTTGCTCATAATCCAATTCACCATTCAAATAGATTTCACCAGTAAATTTATTCATATAGAATGGACCAACTTGATCAGTATTCTCAACTTGATCAGCATTCTCAAATTGATCTTGTACTAAAGTTCTAAAATGATATCTAATACGACCAAATAGACCACTATCACTATCGATTGCCTTCACTGCAAATACTGGCTTACTAGTTGTTGATCTAATTGAATTCTCTTTTAATGAGATTACACTTAGATCATTATTGTATGCAGGTAAGCAATCATTTAGATCAACAATACTAATATTAATCTGAGTATAGGCATAGGTGAACTCATTGTTACCATTAGCTAGACGACATTGAACATTAATAAGATGATTTTGAATAAATTCATAATCAAGTAGATATGAATTTAAGATTAAATTAGTGCTATTCTTAGTTAAAGTAAGCTCTCCAGTTGAATCAAGTTGAAATAATTGCTGTTCATTACCAGAATAAATTGAGAAATCAAGTAGATGGCCATTTGATAATAATTGACTAGATGATGTTTGATTATTATTATACATATTTACATGATGATCAAATGATGAACTCTGTACATTTAATCTACCGATCTTAGTGCCAATTAAAGCATTTTCAATTAAATTAAAATTATATAAATTTGTATTAAAATGAAGATATTCCTTTTGAAAGCCACTATTTAAAACATTTACATGTATTGTAGCTTGATTTTCACTTTTAAATTCACCATCTTCCGCTATTACAGTCAACGTATAGAAAGAACGTACTGAGCTTAATGGCTTAAGTAGAAAGAGCTTACCACTTTGTTCTTCAATTTCAAAGCAAAAGTCATCATTACCATTTATAATAGAATAGATAATTGAATTTGGTAGATTATCTTCATCATATGCTTTAACAATGAGAATAGGTGCTGGTAATCCACTTGGCATCAATGGTACAATATTCTCATGTACATTAACTTTATATTGAGTGGTTAAGAATTTTGGCGAATGATCATTTGAATTTTTAACATAAATATGAACAATTGATGTAGAACTTTGTTTATTTGTTAAATTTGATGAATTAGTCGATGGATTACTGGCCACTATGATAAGCTCATAAAAGTAACGTTTCTCATAATCTAATTTATTAATTAAACACAATTCACCACTAGTCTTATTCAATTGAAAAGCACTTAAACTATTGGTTAATGGTAGATCAGCACGATTGGTTGCCATTAGACTATATTGAATGCTTGCATTATATCCACAATCAAAATCGAGTGCATTGAATGTTATAAAGCAATGTCCAATTGATTCACTTTCATCGATAGTTACATTATAAAAAGTTGATTCAAAGATTGGTATATGATTATTATTTGATTGTAGTTCAATTATTAGACTACCACTTTCACCCTCATTTAGTCCATCATCTACATTGATCACTATTTGTGGACTTTTATTTAAATTACAATTCATAAACTTTTTTACTTTTAATTCACCTGTTGATTTATTTAGTTCAAACCATTCTAATGCTTCTTTATCCGATTTCACTTCATCAATACTATAACTGAATTTATTTGTACTTGCTAGATCTTTATCCAGTGCTATGAACTGGTAGACTAATGTACCTAATTCACTATAAAGATTCAATTTCACTCTATCAACTTTATTTAAAAAGTATGGCTTTTCATCATTTGCGTCTATAAGTTTAAAATGCAAGAGTTGACTACTATTTATAGCTGAATTGTTTTGCTGATAAGCGGTGAGCTTAAGATCAAAGTTTTCTTGCTGTTCACGATCTAATTTAGATGCAACAATCAACAAATAAGTATTCAAATCAATTTCACGAACTTCAAAATAGTTTGTACTACTAGATGTTGAATTAATGACTAATTTATAAATTATTTTATTTGTTTGTTCACTTTCATTATCTTCATCAGTTATAATGACTCTGGCCACAATTTCACCGACTCTAGTTGATTCATTAAGTTCTGGTTGATTATTGTCATTAAGTAATAGAACATTGATCTTAGGTTGATTAAAATTATTAGTTGGCATTGAGATGATGACTAGTGCATTACTTTCCAATGGTATATCACCACCATCTTTAGCAATTACTATTAATTCATAACTTGATAGACTTTTAGGTAGATTTGTTGGATTGTTGACTAATGTAATCCAACCTTTGTTATCAATTTCAAATAGACGATTACTTAATGAATTTTTATTCATTAGTTTCAATGTATTTGCACTCTCTTGTATCGAATAGCTGATCTCACCATTTTGATTTTGATCTTTATCAGTTGCTTGGATCTGAATTAATTTAGTGCCTATAGTTGCATTTTGAGGTAATTTTACATTATATACACTTTTTTCAATTGATGGTATTTCATCGTTTACATCAAGAATTTCAATTTTGACTTCTAGTTCAGCAGTAAATGGCGGTAAGCCACCATCGAGTGCTTCAATCATAAGCCTATAATGACTGATCTCTTCTCTATCTAGCTCTTTATTTGGTTGAAGATCTACATAAAGTATACCATCATTTTCACGATGTGTTATTAATTTGAATGCATTATTTACATTTCCACTTTTAATACGATAACTCTGTAGACCATATTGATCTGCATCTAGATCAGTGGCGAACGGAAGTTGTCTTCTTATGGAATTTGGTTTTGAATTCTCAGGTAGTTGTATGTTGATTGATGGCACTGAGAAAAATGGCTTATTATCATTTCGATCAATGATTTTAATTGTTATTTGAAAGCTAATGCCTTTCTTGGATATTGCTAAGAATTTATAAAGAGAACATTTCTCTCTATCTATTTGTATGGCATTCCGTATATCGCCCGTATGTTGATCAATATTTAAATCAAAATTTGGATTACAAATGCCTTTCTGTTGGCCATTAACTGGTAGAATAAGATAAGGTGGTTGAGTGTAGTCATGATGATATGAATCTGGTACTCTAATTTGTCCAATTAAAGTATTTACTGATAAATTCTCTTCGGTTTCAAAATTTAACTGTACATAGTTACGATCACAAAATGCGAACGAGAAGAAAAGACAAAAAAGTAAAAAGCTTAAGAAATTACTATTTACATTCTTCTTACTCCTACTTGTAGTTTGATTCTTAAAACTTTTAAAATTATTTACATTATTTACATTAAAATTAAAATGATCTATCATCGATATACTCTCTATTAGATTATAGCTACTACTAGTAGAAGTAGTTTTAGTAAATTGAGCATTATCTTTAAATTTATCTATATATTGTTGATAGCTTAAATCACCGGATGAATGATTATTGGTGAATAATTTTCTTCTTCTTCTTCTTCTGAAGTCTTGTTTTGAACAGCTGCCTATACTTAGATCTCTTTGCTTGAGATCTATTAAGCAAATGCTTTGATTTTCTATCTTACACTTCATTCTTAAGCCTTTCAATGTCTCTATTCATTTAGAGACTCTCTCAATGGGGTAGACTTTTTTGTTGTTAAATGACATTTACATAAAAAAGTTTTTAAAAGTTTCATGTAACTTTATTTTTGAAAGTTTTTTTCCTGAAGATTTTGTTATTGAGATTTTGCTATTGAGATTTTGCTGATGAGATTTGAAATAAAAAAATTTACATGAAAAATTCTGAACTAAAGAAGATTTCACCATGAAGATATGATATCCGATTACTGTTGAGTTTTTTTATCCGATCGCTTGGTTATTGTGATTCACTGATTCATCAATGATGATGAAATATAAACTTTTAAGTTATCGAAGAGCCTCATCAAGGGCATGAGTAAGCTTTTGAAAGAATAGGATTAGATTTTTTAAATCACTTAAAATCGTCCGACCAAAACTAATTGCGATCGATGTCTTCTTTTTTAATTTTTTTTTTGAAAGAAATTATTTCACTTTGAAAGAATTTCAAAAAAATTTTGAAAAAGAGCGTCTCACTTGATCGCCAAAATGATAATAAGTTATTACAAATGAATTGATTTCTTAAGCAAAAAATCTTTGTATTAGTATCTTTAGTAAAGATTCTTTATATTTAAGTTGGTAACTCATTAGTCCTTTATATCCAATAAAGTTCACAAAAAAAATTTCTTGAGAAGCACTTTACTGATTGTTCATTAGTAAATTATTTTAATCTGAACTTTGGAGTCTCACTTGAGCATAAGGTGAAAATTCACAAAAATTTACTTGAGAAGTTTTGAAAAAAGTTCAAACTTTATTGGTTTATTTGAAAAAAATAATAATCAAGAATCGTTTTTAATTCCATGAAAAAAGCAGATGATTAAGCACGTCGACATTGGTAGATTAATCCACTGGACACTTTATCTTGAATTTTTTTTTCTTTAAGTGACAGTTTTTATCTTAAAATTCAATATGAGCTCTTAACTGGTATATTTTATACATTAGAACATTAGAAGCTTTTTTTAATATAAGAACTTTTTTGCATTGAAATTCTCCACATTAGAACTCTTTACATTGAGATTCTTTCCATTTGAGCTTCTTACATTAGAACATATGGACAATCTTAAGAAAAAACTTTTCAATAAGATGAAAAAAAGTTTTTTTTTACAAAAAAAAATAGTATAGTTGTCCGACCTGTTGCT
>Ga0214503_1000012_pt1 | contig 12696 bp, 3 predicted proteins | sample G5R2MT_7_FD_206139 | JGI IMG/M metagenome (GOLD analysis project Ga0214503, IMG submission 206139) | Metatranscriptome of phyllosphere microbial comminities from switchgrass, GLBRC, Michigan, United States - G5R2_NF_12SEP2016_LR2... | ecosystem: Host-associated > Plants > Phyllosphere >... | reverse complement strand
GCAAACTTACCATTGATCTATCATAATCTTATTTTGTGAAGAATTCTTCACATCGATTTATTGATGATGATTTGCAAAAAAAAGTTGATCAAAAAAATTTTGTCAACAAAAATAAATTTTATTATACAAGAGAGCACTTTCCTCATCAAGTACGAGAGTCAAGTGAGAAGTACACTATTCAAACGAAAAAAATAATAAATTAAAAATTAAATTAAAATTGAAAAAAATCAAATAATAAAAAAAACATTCACTTGATCTGCACAATGAGAGGAAAGAGAGAGAAGGAAACACTAATTACAATAGAGAGTGAGAAAGGTATGTATAGGAGAGTTGAAATTAAATAATTTAAATTAAATGCAATTCTCTACAATTCTGTGGCAAAATTACGCTCTTCACTACTTCCGCTCCAACTAGTACCACTATTCACTGATCGACCCGATGCACGACTATGCCTTGACATTATTGATGGTACTGGCTCTTTTTGATCAAACCATTCACCAGCTTGTTGAGGATTTACTATTGGTCCACTATCAACAAATCTATGCTTATATCTATCTGAGAATCTAGGCGATCTTGGACTTCTAGATTGATTTAAAGATGATGCACCATCCGGAGGAATTGTTGGTCTACCTTCTAATCTGCTTGCTTTCGATATTAGATCATTTCGTTTAAATTGAGCTAAATTGTTGAAATATTCACTTCCATTGCCATCTTCAGTTGAATATGTACAGTTTGAATTGCCATTAGAAAGGTCACGGTTACCATATAAATTATTATTAACAGGTACTGGTTGCTTTTCCATGAATGCATTCTTTACTTGAAATAGACGTTGATGTTCATATTGCATTTGTTCTTTACGCAATTTTCTTTCTTTACATGAACTGCAAAGCAATAGAATGGCAATGATAGTACCAAGGAAGATAACTGTCGATAGTCCAATGATCGCAATCTCAGTAGTACCCATCTGTGAGATCTTCTCATGAACAGTAACACCTTGAATACGACGAATACGATAGTCTTTGAGTTGATCTAAAATTTGATGACTGCTCTCTCTAAAGATATTCAAAAGTTGATCTATATCTACAATTTCATTTGTACGTGGATTTACAGCATATAGATACATATCGGTTGAATGAAATTGTTGTACACCTTGCTCTAAATGTGGTGTGATCTTGGCTAGTTTTACATCATATTTCGTAAGACGACTTAAATATTTTAAGATCTCATCGCGTCTATTCTCAATTTTAACAGGCTCAGCATCAGTTACAAAGAGCACCATCTTAGTTTCAGGTAACACATAGATGTAGACACTAATTAAAGCTGAATTACCATTTGGATCACCATTACGATCGGTAGCTTTCACTTCAAAATGATAGTATTTGTTGGCATCCATTGCAAAGTTCACTATTGATCGTATATTACCAGTAGTTGGATCTACATAGAACTTACTAGATGAATCATCATTCTTACTTATCATCTCATACTTAATCATACTATTCTCAGCTATATCGTTATCAGTTGCAGTTACTTTACAGACGATATAACCAAATGATGCTTCTAATGGTACAGCACTAACAATTGGATTACCATTTGTAAATTTAGGATAAGAATCATTCTCGTCAAGTATATCGACTAAAACCAATGCTTCATCAAATGCTAAATGTTCATTAAAACTATTCACATACTTTTCATTTATATTTGGTATAGCTCTTTTGTGTCTCTCATTAACATAGTTCTCTCTAACTTTTAATTTATAGTTACTCTTCTGTTCACGATCTAAGCTACGTGTTACAATGAGTCGACCAGTATCATGTTCAATCTTAAATAAATCATCATAGTTTGTACCAATTAAACTATAATAAACTGGCCTATGGATTATTTCATTTGTTGAATTTAGATCAATTAATAATGATGGTGCTAGTTGATTTTCATAGATTGATACTTTGTAGATACGTTCTGAGAATAGACGTACTCCTTGTCCTGTACCAATGAACACATTAATTTCAGCTGTATCTGACTTTGGTGGCTCACTATCATCTTCAGCTCTTACGATTAATTTATAATGATTCTTTTGTGTTGAGTCCAGTTGTTTCTTTAATTTTAATTCACCTGTACTTTGATCGATTGCAAATGTCGCTGCTTTACCCTGCTCATAGTTGTTCTCAATTACTTTATTATCCTCTTGTAGAAGAATATATCTTTTGGCCCCAATTCCAGCGTAAACACTATAAACAGTCTGATCTATTAAAGCATTTTCAGCAACTTCAATAGTATAAACGGCCTTTGGAAAGTCTGGAACATTATCTGGTACATCACTAACTGTAACCCATAATTTTGCACTACTACTAAGACTAGGCTGACCTTTATCATATGCAATTACGGAAATATTATAAAATGATTTTGTTTCAAAATCTAATGGTCCTAATGTCCAAACTGTACCATCTTTGCCATCAATATAAAATTTATTATCATGTCCTTCACCAAGTTTGTAGAAAACTTGACCATTTTCACCAAGATCTGAATCAAATGCAGCAATCTGAGTTACTTTGAAACCAGCTTCCAAATTCTCTGGCACATGTGCAAGGTAAGGATCCGTGTAAAAGCGAGGTGCATTATCATTTGTATCTTTAATTCTTATGATAACATCAGTTGTTGAATTCAATGGAGAATCACCATTATCGATCGCAATTATTTGAAATTTATATAAATCTTTATGTTCTCTATCTATAAAGCCAGACGCAAACAGTTCACCAGTATGTACATCGATTGAGAATGGAAATTCAACTGATATTGAACTTGCAAAATTATATTCAACTAAACCATTTTTACCATAATCTTCATCACGTGCACGTAGAACACCTAATTTTACTTTATTCTGTGTATAATTGCCTTCTGCAACATCAAATTGATAACTAAATTGATCGAACTTTGGGTTGTGGTCATTTACATCAACGACACTTATGTTTACACTTGTTCTACTAGCTAACCCACCGCCATCAACAGCAGATATATTGAGCAAATAATTAGAGGTTGGCACCAAATTACCGACTACAAATAATTCACCAGAAATACGATCAATCTTTATGTCGCCATTACTACCTGATGTAATGTAGTATTGAATTTTGCTATTCAAACCTACATCATCTGCATCAGTTGCATACACATTGCCTACTTTGCTGCCAGGTTTAGCGATTTCAGGTATCAAAATAAATAGAGGACCATGTTGAAAGACTGGTGGATTGTCATTCTCGTCATCTAACGTAATAACCAATGATGTTGTACTACTCAAATTACCGTTATCAGTTGCAGTAACAATAAGATCAAATTTAGCTTTCTGTTCTCTATCCAATACTTGTTGTTCATTTTTAGGTGTATATAAAACACTTCCACTATCTAGTACAGTGAAATAATCGCTACCTTCGCCACTTAAAGTGTAATGTACTACTGAATTGTTGCCTGCATCTAGATCGATAGCTCTTATATTCTCTGGCTTTAATGTTACTTGAGTGCCTGGAGGTGAGTTTTCTTTAATTGAACCTTTGTAGTTATTATTAAACATTGGAGTCTCATCATTTGCGTCCGTGATATTTATTATAACTTCAGCAATTGTGATCTTAGTTGATGGACGCTTCTCTTCAAGCATCACTGTAAATGAATATTGACTACGCTTTTCTCTATCCAATGCTTTCTTTGTATATAATTCACCATTTGAATTAATTGAGAACAGATTACGCATTTCAACATTTACAATTACATATTGCATCAACGAATTTATTCTTGACTTTCTTGGCTTCAGCTCAACACGTCCAACAAAAGCATTTGCTTCATTTTCCATTACATTGAAATGATAGTAAGTCTGACCAAATCGTGGATTTCTAGTTTCTTCCTCATTAACAAATATTTTCAAGCTTGTACTCGATTTCCAGAGGCCATCAAATACTTCAACTTGTAAATTGTATTGTTCAGCTTCCGAGATATCAAGTGGTCGACTAACATTCACTATGCCGGTGACTGGATCAATTTTAAATGGAATATTTGTATTACCAGCAATTTTACCAAAATTATAAGTCAATTGTGTTTTCTCTATCGAATCAGCATCAGTTGCTTTAATTTCACAAACAACAGTACCAGGTTTAGTATCTTCAGGTAAGAATTCAAGATAAGAATCTTTCTCGAACTTGGGTGGTGTATCGTTGATGTCATTAATTATAATATTCACTTGAGCTTTACCAACTCGAGCGGGTACACCTTTATCTTTGGCTGCTATTAATACTTGATGTAAAGCAAAGCTACCGTGTTTTCCGAATAAATTTGATTGCATAAATGAATTCATGAATGCATTACTAGCATACTTTTCACGATCCAATTCAGAAATTATGGTCAATAGAGGACCACCTTCATCAACATCAAGCCTGAATTCACCATTTGAATTACCATCCACAATATAAACTTCCATTTGTCGATTTATGCCATCATCTAGATCATATACTGGTAAACGAAGTCTAGTATTGACACTTGATGGTCCCTCAGTTACATTCATAATAAAGGTTTCATTTAAGAAGGTTGGATTATTATCGTTCTCATCAAGAATTTCAACAGTCAGTGTACTAAATCCAGTATTATTAGCTGTATCAATTGCAGCTAGACGTAATTGATACATATTCACTAATTCTCGATCTGGAATTCCAAGCAAAGAGATGGTACCAGAATTTTCATTAATCGTAAACATTTGCTTTTCATTACCATCTACAATATAATATCTTAATCTATTGTGATCTAGTTGATCTTTATCTGTTGCATTTACTTTGGTGACTACAGTATTCATTGGACTATTCTCTCTTATTTGTACATAATAGTCTTGTTCAGTGAACACAGGTAAATTGTCGTTTGTATCTAGAATTAAAACTTTAATCATTGTTCTAGTTGAGCATTTTACATTAGATGCAGTAACCACCAGAGTATAGATTCCATGTAAGAACTTACTCATTGTATCACGATCAATTGATTTCTTAACTTTTAGACTAACGCTCATTTTGTTTGAATTTGCATTAATTAAATTTGCATAAGGCGATACACTTTGATTTGATGAAGATGTGAACTTTTCACTGAACACATCAATATAAAAGTTGTCATTTGAATTATCTTCTGTTATTTGGTAGGTAAGTTGTTGCTTTTCGAATTTACGATAATCTTCAATCAATAGATCTTCTAGTACGATAGTATTTGGTGGTGAATTTTCTTCAATAGTTGCATAATATTGACTAAATGGAAATTTAGGACATTTGACTGATGAATCAACTAATTTTATGACTACACTTGATTCACTTGAATAAAATGGATCTTCTCGATTATATGCATTCACTATGAAACTAAATATTTGATTTTTACTTAACAGATTATTTAAACTTGGCTTATTAAATGGACTAAGAGCATTGGTGTTTACCGATTCTGGATCTAATTTAGTTAATACAGTTACTGCTCCTGTTGATGGATCAATGATGAATTGTCCAGTTGGATCTGAAGATACATTATAGTAGACTGCATTTCCATTTGGTATTTTTGCTTTTACTCTTAAAATTACATTTCCAGGATCAACAATGTTCTCTAGATCGTAAGTGTATTGTGAGGCACTGAATATAGGCGTTGGTTGTTCAATAGAGTCCTTATACACAATTAACTTAATTTCTTTAATAGTAGCTAATGGTGGCGATCCATTATCACTAGCTATTATGATCAAATTTTCACTAAGAGGTGTTAGGCTTTGATTTGCATAGATTTGACCAGTCATTCGTGAAATAGCGAAAAAGGCGGATGGATTTTGAAATTCATAGTTTATTACATTGTTATTATTATAACTAGAATCTAGATCGACTGCTGTTACTTGATAGATTATTTCACTTAATGGTAATGTAGATTCTGGTATTCGTAATACACTTGGCATAGCCAATATCTCGGGAGCGTTGTCATTCGCATCACGTACTCGAACCTGAACAACACAAGTTGTAAATTGAGAATCAATTGCTTCATCTTTTGCTTCAATGCTTAGTTCAAGAAATTTGGTTTGTTCATAGTCAAGTGGCTTCTCTAATTTAATTGAACCACTATGTTTATCAATTGAAAAGTATTCAGGTAAACTAGATTTTATGATTCGATATGTGATCTTCGATCGACCAGCGCCCATTGAATTAGTTGCTTGTACTTGTACAATTACAATATTACTAAGATTTTCATCAACTTCAACCGAATAAGAAAATCGTTCGAACTTTGGTGGATGACTTGTTTGACTTGTTGCTTTAATTGTAAGTAATGCTTTTCCAATATTTGGTATGAGGCCATGATCTTGAGCATAGACTTCCATCGAATAAGTTAAATTATTGTTGTTTCCATTTACATGAGGTAGATTTGAGACTAATCGTATGAGACCTGTCTTCGCATCAATTTCAAATAGTCCATGTGTATTTTTTATCCAGTATGTAATATCTGCATTATTAGCTAAATCAGCATCAGTTGCTGTTAGCTGTATAAGTTCAGTACCTGGCTGTGTATCAAGTGGTAAAGTTAGCTGATATTTAGATTTCTCAAAGACAGGCGGTGAGTCATTCTCATCTAAAATTTGTACAGTAAGCGGTACAACACTTTTAAACTTTCCATCATCAGCTGCAATTAAAAATTCATAGGATTCTTTTTGTTCACGATCAAGTGGTATTTTAGTACAGATTTGTCCAGTCTTTTCATTAATTGAGAAAACATTGTTAACAATCTTTCGTTTCTTGTTCTTTCCATAGACAACATCACTTTCAAAAAGATTATGATTTTGAATATTTTGACTATTCAAATTACTTCCTAATAGATTTTGACTACTTATTAATGAATAGGTTACTTCATCAACCGAATCGCCAGATGTGGCTTGAGCAGTTAAGAAACAATGATTTGCGGGTAAGTTTTCAGCAATTTGACTGGAATACGCTTTACGTACAAAGGATGGAGGATGGTCATTTGTATCGATAACAGTTATTTTAACCATTGTTAAACTATATAGAGGTGTTGGTGATGAATCGGTTGCTTTAATAAGAAGAACATATTGATTTTTACGATCATAATCTACTTTTGAACCAGCACCAGGAACAAGTGTAATTTCACCAGTTTGCTCATTGATATTAAATATTTTATCTTCATTACCAGAAACTATTGAATAACTTACTAAATTATCTTGTAAATCTTGATCAATTGCATTTACTTGAATTATGGTCTTGTCATTTTCTTGTTTCTCAATAATTGATGCTGAATATGCGGTTGATGTGAACGCTGGTGCAAAATCATTTAAATCAGTCATACGTACAATAACTTGTACACCTAAACTGTAGTTCTGTGGTAAGCCATCATCAGTGGCTTTTGCTACGAAAGTGAATTCAGTTTTTTCAGGCAATTGTTCTCGAACAGTGATTTTACCACTGAATTCATCAATTTTAAAGTAATCTACATCATCTATTTGACCATTTGTTGGCTTAGTATTTGATGCACTTGAAATACTGAAATAAATCTTATTGAAATCATCATCAACTGCTATTATTTTACCAACTTCAGTACCAACTTTTGCTCTCTCTTGTACTGTGAAAATGTATGGAAGGTTCAAGAATTTGGGTGGATATTCATTCTGATTGGTCACTTGGATAGTAACTCTAGCCTGTCCAATATTAGCTGGTTGACCACCATCAAAAGCAATAAGTAAAAGTTCATGTTTATTCTTTGTCTCAAAATCAAGTGTACCGGTTAATGTGATCGTACCAGTAGCATTATTAATCTTAAAGATATCACTATTATGTAAGGATTCTCCATTGACTAGATCATCTAAATTTGCTTTTGTATCATTTACATTGTCCAAATAGTGTAGAAGAAATTTAGTAATTTTACCATTATTACCTTCATCTAAATCATTTACTTTAAAGAATGCTGGAAAACGTGTACCTGGTGGCAAAGACTCAGGTAGTTCTAATGTATAATGATCATTATTAAAAATCGGCACATTATCATTCATATCAACAACTACAATTTCAATAGATGCACTTGTATTGAAAGTATTGATTGAGCTTAGATCTCTAGAGAAAACTCGAAAACGAAAGAATTGTTCATTAGCTGGATAATCTCGATCTAAACTACCAATCAAATAAATTTCACCAGTTGTTCTATTTATTTTAAATTTACGCTTTTCATCATTATTTATCAATTGTTGTTTATTTAATTGTTGATTATCAATTGTTGGTACATCTTTATGTAAGCTCACTTGATTATCCTCAAGCCAATAGATCACATCTTGTTCATTAGCTTGTCGCTTTGGATTGGTTGCATTAACTTTACCAATAAAAGTATTCAATGCTGTATTCTCCATTACAATAAACTTATAGATTTGTTGATCAAACACAACTAACTCATCATTAATATCGATTACTTTAACAATCAATTGAATTGCAGGATTAATCATATTCTCATGATTTGGTCCTTCAAATGGTCGAATATTTCTAGCAGCAATATGCATAACATATTCTTGCTTTTGTTCGTAATTCAATTTTTTCTTTGTAGTTACCAAGCCAGTATTCTCATTAATCTGAAAGACATCATCTTCATTACCAGCTAATATTAAATATTTAATTATTGCATTCTCGTTCTGATCATTGTCATAAGCTTGTAGTCGAATAACATCCAATGGTGCTGGTTTTTCTTCATCTATTTCAACAGTATAGATATTTTGTGGAAAGACCACAGCGTTGTCATTGATATCTTTAATATAGATCTTCACTTCACAAGTAGAACTTAGTTGAGGTGTACCACTATCGGTTGCCATTACCTTAAAACTAATTTCAGCTTCTTGTTCACGATCAAACATTCTTCTAGCTCTAATTACACCTGTTGCTGAATCGATTGAAAATGCTTCACTTGCATAAGAGTCAACGATTTGGTATTTAATTTGTGCATTTCGACCACTATCCATATCTTGTGCTTGTACTTGACCAATAGTTTTATTGAGATCTGGATCCTCTTCTTCAATTGTGAAATTATAGAAGGATTTTATAAATGTCGGTAGTTGATCATTAATATCAATAACATTAATTAACAATGGTGTAACAGCAGTATTTAGACCATCAGATACTTGTACAAGTAGATCGTAGCTTTGTTTCTTCTCATAATCCAAAACAGCCGATGTGAATATTTTACCAGTCAATGAATCAATTACAAATAGTTTCTCATCATTACCAGCTACAATACTAAATGTAAGTACATCATCTGTTGCGTCTTCGTCGGTTGCTTGAACCTGTGTTACATAAGTTCCTTCTGGCAGTGATTCACCAACCGATGCTGTATATGGTGCACCTTGAAATTCAGGTACTGAATTATTGATGTCTGTCACATTAATCTTGACTACGGCTACACTTGATCTTCTCTCATGTAGCTGTGGTGCTTGATCTTCAGCAATCACAAATAATGTGTATTGTTTAGCTTTACGACTAAGCGCAGTAAACTCTTTCTTTACATAAACTGATCCATTCTCATAATGTATATCAAATGGTATATACTCATCTTCACGATTTGAGATCTGCTTCTGGTAACGTACTACACCATTTAAATCTAAATCCTTATCATGCGCATACACATTACCGACTATTGTGCCTTCTTCGGCAGTTTCAAGTACATTAAAACTATAATGATTTGATGGATAAAAATTTGGATTGTTATCATTGCTGTCCAATAGATTAACTTCAACTGTACATTGTGTATTACGCTTAAGACGACCATTTGAATCGGATAGTACAATGTTTGGATTCTTTTCAATTGTACTCACATGTAAAATAAATTTAGACTGCGTTTCTCTGTCCAATTTCTGGCTATTCTTTACACTAATCCAACCATTATTCTCATTTATTTGAAAAGTATCCGTCTCATCATTTATGACATATTTAAATTCAGCATTCTCATTTCGATCTCTATCGATTGCATTGACTTGTAGGACCGTAAAGCCAACTGGCAGGTTCTCCATGACTGTTATGTTATACATATCATATTCGAATTCAGGTATGTTATCATTAATATCAAGAACTGTAACATCAACCCTGGATAACGTTTGTCGAAGTGGATTATCAACTTGTGTAGCCTGAATTTGTAATGTGATCACTGGATTAGCGAGGGCTTCCAAATCAATTTCTTTTACCAAGTAAAGTTCAGCTGTTTGTTCATTCATTTCGAAAAATCCATTTTCATTTCCTAATATGATGTTATACCTAAGTCGAGCATTTATACCCGTATCCTGATCATAGGCATGTATACTTGGCTGCACAACGACTTTTTCTCGAATTCGTAGACCCGTTATAATTGGAGACTCCGATACACTGGCTTTATAGACTTCACGTGTGAATTGTGGATTCTGATCATCAGCATCTTTGACTTTGATTGTAACTGTAGTTACTGAGCTTAGAGTAGGCACACCATGATCAGATGCCTGAATTTGAATTTTGAATTCACGAATACCGTGATCATAATCAAGTGGCTTGTTAACGACGAGTATACCTTCGATTGGATCAGAAAGGATGAATGAGTTGTTCTCATTGCCGCCCACAATCGAGTAGGTGATATCTGAATTAGCCGTATTGGGCTTATCTTTATCGATAGCATGTATTCCTCGAAATACTGTTAGACCAACAGGCGTTAGCTCGTCTACTTCCACATAATAAGGCACATTTTGGAACTCTGGTTTGTGGTCATTTATGTCTTGTATATAGATAGTGATTGGCAAAAAAGCATCCTCCGTTCCCGCAGGTCCTCTACAGGTGAGTTTAAACTTTAGAACAGATTGAGGATCTCTCTTATCAACGAGATCCTCTAGACTTTGAGCTAATTTTATGGCAACTGTTGAATTATTTATCTCCTCGAATCGGAAATAATTTATATCACTTAAACTATTATCCACTGCTTCGAGCCGAAACTCTGAACGTGGATGTACTTCCACCCTGAACACCTCATGGCCAACTGGAAGATTTTCTTCGATTCGCTCGAATTTCCGATTCTCTCCAATCGGGTAGAACTTACAGCCCTGATTTTGAGCTGAAGTAATGTGAAGATGAAGTGATAATAAACAGATGATTAAAAATGAAAGGATGGATGATTGCATTATGGATGAACTAATGAGGCTTATGGTTTATCATTAAGAGTTAAGAAATTTCTTTCTTTCTTTTTTAAATTTCAATTTAAATTTTGTTGAACTATATAATTGTGTATTATGTATGTGTATTTTAGTCTAAGAAAGGGTGTTAGATACCAAACTGTATCAATGTTGAATACACACTTCAATACAAGACAAATAGATGAATAAAAAGTTTTTGAGAAGATAATAAGATGATAGGGGTAAAAATTCCAAGAAAAAGTGTTGTGAAGATTATGAAAATTATGAAAATTATGAAGATTATAAAAAAAGAAATTAATTTAATTAATGAAAAATTAAGAACAACACACAAAAATTAAATTTTGAAGAAATTTAAATGAGAAAAAGAAGCTCGAAGGAATAGGAGTTCGATTAAGGAGAGAGAACGGTTCTCACACTTTTTTTTCGAACACACAATCGACACTTAATGAAGACTTATAATTTTATTCATTTCAACTATTAGAACTTTTTAGAACACTTTTCGCTTGTTCGTTTTGACTTCTTAACCGTGTATGTTGATGAACTTTGTGTCACAAAGTTTGTCTTGATAACTGAATATGACGAAAGATGACAATTAATTCTTTTTTTCTTAAAGATTTTTCTTTTTGAAAATTTTCATGAATTTTTAATTAACTTTTTTTGTTGAAAAATTTTTGGATACTTTAAATTTTGAAAACAAATTCTCCTGAAAATCATTCAAAATTTTACATTTAGAAATTTCAAAAAAAAATTTAGAAAACTTTGAATTTTGATTCAATTTCAAAAAATTTTGATTAAATTTAATTTAAATTGAAAAATTCGATACCGTTGATAATTAAAGAAATTAAATTTTGAAAAAAAGCTTCACTTATAGACAGATAAAGTTTTTGAAGTACGCTCATAGTTTAGTTGAACGTGTGAAAAATGAGCAAGTAATTCAAATTTTGTTTAATCGATTTCAATTTATTTTAATTATGATCGATTGATTTTAATTAAAATTTTTAATTATTTAAATTAAATAATCCAAATGGTAATCCAATGCAATTGGAGCTTTGATAAACACGATTTGATGATTCATTAAATCAAATTTATATAATAGGGTTGTTTACAGGAAATTCCAAAAGAACAAAAACGAAGATCTATTAAGAGTTGTTTTATGACTAATTAATTATTCATCATTTTAATTAGATTTTTATTTTAATCCATTGCATGGCATCTTCCTTATACACAATCTCACTTAAACATTTTCACTCAAAGATTTTTTACTCGTTTTAATTGAATTTATTTTTTTTCATTTTACATTTTTTAACTTGAATAACTTTTTTTTCTCTTCTTTAGGTTATCTTTAGTTTTCACTTTTTTAGCATCAAAAGATCTTTAAGGGAATATGCTGTGTATCGTTATTCTTGAACTTTTTTGAAAGAAAAATTTTGCGCGCACTTGTGGTGCAGAGCGCTCTCAACTAGAAACTGATTTAAAATCAAATTTAACTGCATTCTCGAGAGCTTGCTCGAAGATGAGAAATCTCT
>Ga0214503_1000007_pt1 | contig 13529 bp, 12 predicted proteins | sample G5R2MT_7_FD_206139 | JGI IMG/M metagenome (GOLD analysis project Ga0214503, IMG submission 206139) | Metatranscriptome of phyllosphere microbial comminities from switchgrass, GLBRC, Michigan, United States - G5R2_NF_12SEP2016_LR2... | ecosystem: Host-associated > Plants > Phyllosphere >... | reverse complement strand
TTTTTTTTTTTTTTTTTTTTTTTTTTTTTTTTTTTTTTTTTTTTTTTTTTTTTTTTTTTTTTTTTTTTTTTTTTTTTTTTTTTTTTTTTTTTTTTTTTTTTTTTTTTTGTTTTGTTTTGTTGTTTTTTTTTTTTTTTTGTTTTGGGGTCGCGTGGGTGGGTTGGGTTGGGTGTGTGTTGGGTGGCGGGGGGGGGGCCCCCTTTCTCTCTTTTTTGTTGTGTGGTGTTTGTTTGGGTTTTCGGGTGCCTCCCGCCCGGCGGGGGGGTGGTCGTGGCGGGGTCGGGCCCCCCCCCCGGGGGGTTGTTTCACTTTTTTTACTCAACCAAGTAAAAAACCATGAGTTCAATCACTCCCATAAGGTCCAACATCGTGTATCGCATTCTCATGCATAAACACGAAAGAGGGCATACGGAAAAACAAAATGTTTAGTCACAAAGGATATCCACATCCTACGACAGACATAAACTGTACATCACATCGCAAACATCATATTTTCGCCATTACATCACACAAATCAGTATTGCATCAAGGCCTACACAAATATTGTAATACAGGCTGACTATGGCTCTGCACCAGGCTCCTGCTCTAAGATATCCACTATCTTATCAGCCACTGGTTTCACCTCCTCCACGAGAGCAGCAAATTTCTCCTCCGTGCATTCAACAGACATGCCTTCTCCCAAGGGGGTCAGGCCGGTTCGCCTTCGGCCAATAAGACTTCACTAAATCGAGTACATGAGACACGTACTGCCGGCTGGTGTTCGAGAGGTACTTGACGATCTTCTACGGAGCTCCTTGCAGATTCTCCAACAGAGTCTTGTCTTGCACAGCTCCTTCTTCAGATGGATCCACCATGTCAATTATGGCCTGACCAGCAGCCTTCAGCTCACCGAGCTCTTTCTCCCGAAGATCTTTCTCCTCGGCCATATTCTTGATCTGCACATAGCTTCGACGAGCTGTTTGTCAGCATCTTGCCAAATTTCTCCAGATCATCTATGTAACGATACACAAGGTTCTTTAAGTTAGTCACCAGCTCTTCCTTAGTTACTAACAACTTTTTGAGCTCTGAGTGAATATAGAGACTATAAGCAACCAAGGAGATGGCAAGGGAGCTATTCGACTACTTCAACTCAGGGAATGACAAGCCAAATCTCTCACCTTTATGGTTTTTTGAGATTGACTTGTTCCTTTCTTGCAATGACTTATTTCTCTCCTCGAGAGATTTCTTGTCCTCTGCAAGCTTTGCTATTTGTTCCTTCAGGAGCTGGCTCTCTTGGCCCTGCTCAGCCTTGAACTTTTCCAGCTCCTGGGACTTTGCAACTTCATAGTTTTCAAGTTCCTGCAATGGAACACATAAGCTGACTAGCTAGTCGCAAAGATAAGTACCCGACAAGAAAAATACTTACAGACAAAAACTTTTGGCATTCAGCCATATTTTGTTGCACTAACTTTATTTTGTCCCCTGTCAATGGGAGACCTTGTGCAAAAATAGCTGAGGATGAATCCTCTCCCGTCAACAGAGGAACCACTTCCTTTTTAGCCACAGCATCTGCGACTTCTTGTTCTTCGGTCATCGGACGCTGAGGAGCTGAGCCTGCCGTCTCATCTAGATGAAGAAATCGAGCAATAGGGAATCGACTGAAATCTATGGGAGGAGGCAAGATTGGCTCACCCGTAGGAATTTCTGGACCCTCCAGCTGCAGAAGGATGTTGCTCTCTTTGAAGGTCGCCTGCTCCTCGAAAGCCGGTACATCCTTCGTGGCTGCCTCATCTACAGCTGCACCAGCATGGCACAACCGGTGGAGACAACGCCGCCGTGGGCATGGGATCGGAGGTTGGCTCCGATAGGCCAGGGCCAGCGCCCCCCAGACCCAAGTCAGCTGCCTTGCTGCATACACAACAAATGAAGAAGTACTCGTAAAAGAAGACGGCGGACAAATCTAGACATGTAAAAGAGGACAGAACCAGTCAGAAGACTCACCAGGTCGACTTCCTGATTGGAAGCTTCCTTGCCCTGAGCAGCTTTGGGACCGGTATGGTCACCAAAGCACTCGATGCAGAAGGCAGTGGCCCCTGCTAGGGGCTCGCTCTCTTCTTCCCACCCGCAGGCGCATCCTGCTGAGCAGAGGGAGTTTCTTCACCACCAGCAGAAGCTGGCTCTGGAGGTGGATTCTCTTTAAAACCACTCGCTAGCATTGCCTACTCCGGCAGAGTGGTCCCGGCATCACTTGACAGGTCCACTTTTTTTTTTTAACAGAGAAAACTCTGCTTTATATTGAAAGCAATTAACAGGTACACAAGTAGGGGCTGGGGATACCAGCTTAACAGAAGAATCCAACAAGCAAAGTAGGATTAACCCTATTGCAACAAAACAAAATCAGATCTCCTCAATGTCTGAGACGCAGGCTACGCTCGGGCAGAAGTTCATCGCCCAGTGCTTCAGACGGTCCACCACCTCCTTCATCTTTTCTTGATCAGAAGCTTTTAAGAGTGGCCGCCATTTCTGCATGAAATAAACACCTAAGTGAAGAACCTGCATAGCTTGAGTTGGGTAGATGTGCTCAATAGCCATTTTATTGTGAGTTTTCCAAAGCGCCCATGCTAAACCGGAGAAAAGAAACATAGTAAAACATTTTGGTAATTTGAATTCATTGACTAACTGGAGTCCCCGCCAGTCCTCCCAGGAGGTGGGGATGTTTTTCCCTGCCAGGGCTTCCCGAACTCCACACCAAATAAACCGAGCCATGGAGCATCTAAAAAGAACATGATTAACATCCTCTTTTCGCCCACATAAACAACAAAGATGACTCCCTCGCCACCCTCGTTTTTTAAGAGCAGATGCAGTCGGAAGCCTATCATTCTCAATCTGCCAGAGAAAAAAATTTATTTTCTAAGGGACCTTGGTTTTCCAAATGTTGTCACTTTCCTTCACGCAAACTCCCCTGTTGGAAAGAAAGGAATATAAGGATTTGGTTGAAAAAACCTTGGTCCTGTCCAGCGCCCAGACCACCTCATCGCGCTCATCATCAACCAAAGATGTTGGAAGAGATTTTTCAAGCTCCTCCCATGAAGCTCTTTCGCTAATAGTCAAACTTCGTCTAAAATCTATAGACCAGTCACCATCCTTCCAATATTCAGAAGCCCTTGCAAGAGGGAAGCTGGACATTTTATGCAAATGGGGGAACTGAATCCTTAAGGGGGTGGTGCCAATCCAAACATCATCCAAAAAACCAACATTTCGACCACCCTTGGCCTTATAAATCGCCACCCACTTGAACAGGTGTTTAACCTTATGTAAGCTCCGCCAAAACTGAGAGGTACCTCTATTCTTGGAAGAAAGAGACACTAGGGCAGGTGATGCATCTGTGCCTGCCCCAGAATCATCCCTGACAGTCTCAACCCTCAGCTTTGAGTGCTTTGGGCTGGAGCAAGAAAGCGAGAAGAAAGAGACAATCAACGAAAGACGCGGGGACATGCATGGCTGAAAGTGAAAAGCAAGGTATCATTATACATACCTGGTCTTTCCGGCCGAGGTTGCGGCCCTACGCTTGCGCATTGTCATCCTTGGTGCTTTGGGGTGACTCGCGCTCGAGTCCCTTTCCACACTGGAACTCCTGTCCCCATCGCCAGCGCCAGCAACCTCCTTAGAGTCTGCAGAGGAGAAATTCTCATCAAATTCAAAGCCCAACCTTGCACTTGACTCATCAGTATCTCCATCTGATGGAAGAGGACTTGGTCTATGCGCACTTGGAAGATGTTCAGGTCGCGCGACCTCTGGCACTGGTGGGCTACTTCGATACACATTTATATCCTCCTGCAAATCACATATACTTCAGTTTATACGACACACAAGTACAAGTACCCGACATAACGAAATCGACTACTTTCACTTACATCTTTGGGAGGATCCTTTATAGTGAAGGTGTCTGGCAGTGTTGGCACGCCATACACCCCGTCGAGTACTCGACGTACTGCTTCATCCTCAGACATTTTCTCGGAAGAAAATCGAGATGGATCCTTGATTCCTCTGTAATAAAAGCCAAAGTTGTTTCATTCCTGCAGCGGCTGGATCTGTCGCCCCATCCAAGACATTACAACTGAAGCTCCAGTCAAATTCTCTTTCCTCAGATCCTTAATCCAGTCCAGTAGATCATCTACTTGAAACAGGCTCTGAGGCTTTTGAATCCAATCGCCACGCCATTTGGGAGCTCTAGGAGTCCTGCTCGACAGTGCAGGAGCATGGTTCTCGACATAAAACCATTTGACTTCCAGTCAATCACTTTGCTGGACAGCTTATATGGGATGTACACTTTTTCGATCCCCTGTCGCAATTGAAGACCAGCACCTCCAACAACATATATTTCCTCACCACTAGGTTGTGGTTTGAGATGGAACAGGTGCTTGAAAAGATCAAAATGTGGCTCGATGCCCAGAAATGCCTCACACAGATGAACGAAGATAGAAATGTGGAGAATGGAATTAGGGGTCAAGTGGTGTGCTTGAATCCTCCAATGGAAAAGAAGGCCACGAAAGAAATTAGAAGTGGGAAATCCAAATCCACGCTCGACAAAAGAGGAAAAAAGAATTGTTTTGTTTGTCTCCTCAGATGGACAACTGTGACATAACGCAGGCCACCACTTGATAATAGAACGAGGCTGAAGCAGACACTCTTCAACAAGGGAAAGGATGTCAGATTTAGTGTACTTGCCAGCCATCCATGATCAAGAGTTGGGGCGCTGCTGGTCGCATCCTTCTCCTTCCCCTTTATGCTGGATCTCTTGGGAGCCATCCGAAAATCTACGAGTCGCTTTGTGCGCATACACTCGGGGGCTCCAACAATGAGAACGAAGGAGAGAGCTAGAAGGTGATGATCTAGCAGGGTTTGGGAATGAGCAAGAAAGGATTCAAGATTAGATCTGTTGTTGGCGGCGGCAAGAGCAAGAAGGCGAAATGGCGGCCAAGGTAGTGAGTAGTTAATCCTAAGTTACCATACAGTTAAATAACCAGTGGCGGTGGCAATTGGGTAAATTATCAGAAGATGAAGCGGTATCTCGCGTCTTGTCTTATTTCTGAGCGGTAATTCAGGAATTCTTGATATTGTTATCTATTTAATCATTTTTTCTGGGATCTTATTCCGAAAAAAGAGGATTTCAGATCACACCAATCAATCTACCCGATTATACCATCAGAATAAAATTTTTTGCCACGACATTGATCCTTAATTCTAAATTCATGAAATTTTGATTCAAGGCTCGGGGGCTGCGGGATACGTGTCATTAATGGTTTATTTTTTAAATTTTTTGAAAGATAAGGAGAAAAGACAGATTTGACCATCAGCCTGATTCTTCGATCCAACCTAAGGCTCGGGGGCTACTCTATATGGAGCGCGAGTTTATCGCGCATCATATAAAAGATGATGATTCGGGGTTTCAGCACCTCATAGCCTTGATGTAGCCAAATAAAGTTCTCGAAAGACCACTCGAAGTACTCAACGGAAGGTTCTGAACGATGCAAGCACTCTATGGATTACTCGAAGCACTCGACGGCATCTTCAGTAGTACTCGGCTACGAAGATCTCGGGGGCTTGTCAGACCCGGAGCAGCGGGATTTCTCACAGGCATAGAATTCTAGAGTAAGGGATAGTGCATGGGTTGTACCTTACTATATTGTAACTACTCGTACGGAAGTAGGACTAGTCGAATAGAAGGAAACTACCTGATAGTCATTGGGAAGGACTCCTATAGTACTCAACTAGAACTTTCCATGTAACCCTATTCTCCCAGATTATATAAGGGCGGGCAGGGACCCCTCCAAAACATACAATTTTCTCAAGTCAATGCAAACAACCACACAGGATGTAGGGTATTACGCTCCCGGTGACCCGAACCTGTATAAATCTTTGTGTTTCTTGCACCATCGCGTTCTAGATCTCGGCGAGTCCCTACCTATAATCAACCACCTCGGGGTATCCCTCGGTAGGCTTGGCGGCTAAACACCGACACATGCAGCATAATGCCCCATACTGTAATTTATAATTTAAGACAGATCTTAAGATAATTGATAATATAGTGACTAATCAAAAGATAATTGAGCACATGAATGCTGGAAAACCCCTTCAAACTAATCAATTCGATCTACAGAAGTCATTAAAACCAGTTATAGAGACATGTGACAAATATTCATGGTTAACTAGTTAGAATAAGAATGAAAGAAAAGCCAAAATACCTTATTAGCAATGCAAGCGATGCTAATACAAAGAATCAGAAGAAAGAGAAGAAAAAGTGAACGCAACACCATCAGGACAGCAGAAAAAATTAAACTGAAGACACAATTGACTAGAAAATATCTAGTCATGTAATGGCAACCACCATGATGCCAACAAGGCAAGACAAATGTTTAAGAGAAATATATTGTAGAACTACTGTTATTACAGACAGTTATGTGTCAGATATCATATATTCTGTGCTACAACTTTAAAGCAGACTTGATATGATGATGATGTACTGGACTTCTGAAATGATGAAGCGAGTAATTTGGATGAAGCACATCCCTATTCGGTACCATCAACCTGAATTTTTAGAAAATATTACATAAACAACTGAAAAGCAACATGATGAATGAAGAATGAATGAAGAAGTAATTTTACATATTAGTAGATTATTGCCTTGGAGTCAAAACCAATTACAAGATCCTTCCTGCCAGTGTTGCGATGTGAAAACAAAAGATCATTTGCAATTTTAATCCTTATATTTGCAATATCATTCTCATCAAACAAAGTAGTCATAATAGATCTTGGAGAATCCCAATGCTCTAAAAACATCATGACATACACTCCAGAATCAACACTACAAAAATAAAGTGTAATAAACAAATATTACATCGTAGAAAAATATAACTAATATAGTTAAATGAAATGTGGATAGATATTAGCATTAATGCATGATTCATAACATTTGTTCAATGAGAAAAACAATTTATTAAAATAGTTAAGCACTTACTCACAACCAAAAAGGTCATATGGAAAGTTTCAAAAAATACTTTATGGTGCATAGAGTTAAGGAAGACCAACTGCCCCTGTTAACTCATTTTAATTAGTCTCAGCTTGACTACAGTATCTCAAAAAGCAGCATACTATATACGAGACACCATTTATACAGATTATCCTAGCAGCAATGATAGAAGAAAAAGCAGTAGCTGAGAATCTGCTAAATCCATCATCTGACTTCTTGTTATATTTTGACCGTTTAGGCTAAAACATATATAACAACAAAAATAATAAAAAAAACAAATCAGTAGCGTAAAGAAGAGGATTAGGAGAAGTAAAATATACAGGTATTTGAGTGGAAACCATAAAACTGGAAAACACAACTAACATGGGTAAGAAAAATATAATCTGATGCTTCGACGACTTTGATAATGCATGCTTCAACTTCTTTATAAGCTTGAACTGAACAAAAAATTATTCATCAAACAAATGAAACAATTCAAAATATGAATTAAATCAAAAAGGTGATTAACATGACATACATCTCTCATGACTTGATCAAATAAAGCATGATTAACGCTTGAATCATCACTAGAAGAATTTTCATCAGAACAATTTTCCTTATCAAACAAAGATTGATCAGAGATATCAACACTAGGTAACTGAGAGCATTACACATCTTCAAAACTACCATCTTCAGATTCAGAACAAGACAAAACAACCTGGGAAGGGGGGCGTTTATGAGGCATCTGAGACAAAAAAAAAATGCATAGATCAAAAGTACGAAAAGAAAAGTGAAACTAATTGGGAAAAACAACATAAATAATATATAATGTACATGAAGAAAACAAGGAAGCGACAAAATGTTAAAGTCATACACTGGAAATGGGACTAAATCGTCTATAACAGGCAAAAACGTGATCAGAGTCGTAACTAATACTAAGACAAACACACATATCATGAAAATGAATGTGAAAAACACAACCAGTATGAAACCCTAACCTAAAATGAACAGAGACGAATCATCAAAAAACTCGAGCAGCAAGGATTGAGGCTATAAGGCATTAGGAGAATCGAAGAAAATCATGAGCGGGAGCTAAAGCAAAACAACTTCCTAACTCGAAATGACAGCAACTACACCAAGGAACAAGGGATTCTCTCTTTAAACAAAGCGCGCAAATCAACAAAAATGAATCATCAAATCGCTCAAACTATTGGGATTTAAGAATCGACGGAAGAAGGGATTAGAACAATCAGAACACCACCGAGACCAAATCAACTTGCTAAACCCAAAATCAAAGCAACTACAACGAGGAACGACGGGGATTCAGGCTACCAAACGTGAGGTGATTCAAAAATACAGGCGCACATCAGCCGAAATCAACAGATTATCCAACCAAACTATGTTCTCCAACCAACTAGGTAACCCTAATCACAACAACTACAGCGAGGACTGAGCACAAATCGATCGAAGAGGGCATCGAAGAAAGGAAATCAATAGGAGAACCTAACCCTAGAACATTTCGCCTACCTGGAGAACGGAGACGGCGACTTGGACGAGGAAAATGAATGGATCGGACTGTTTGACAAGTCCAAGCGGCTGCAGATAAAAAAGGGGCGCACTCCCCAAAAATCTGAACAACAACACGGCAAAACTCAATGACAGCTGGGACCCATGAGTCATTGAAACATAAAGAACCAAACCAAATACACAAGCGGGACCACAGATAACAGATGGCTCAGATGCCGCACGACACGCGGATCGAACGACAGAAAAATCGAATGCTGGCAGCGCAAAAAACACTCGAGTGAAGTATAGATTGTTCGTACTGTGATAATATAGAAAATCATATATATAGTAAATTTCACAAACAAAGCACACAGTGAAGAATAAGCACTGACTAATTATAAATGGGCCAGATAAATGTCTGTATGTTTGTAGCAGCTATGAAACTATGAAGCAGGACATGATGAAATGCATAAAAGCCATGCATAGAGGTAGGCAACAAGTGGAAATTAAAGTAGGAGATTTTGTAAAGCATATATAATAATGATATTAAAGTTAACCAAGATGCTAGAAATCAGGACATAGAGTAAAGCGGAGCATATATATACTTTTTTGAAAAAAAATCAGGTAAGTAACAATACGTATGCCAAAGGCCCCATGAATGTACAGGTACTGAAATCTTTAGTATTTTTTGTGCAATGTACCTATGAACTTATTTCTGCAAACGCCATTCCTCTATTTAGATCATGTAGAGAAGAAGACTGTGCTTAGGTTTATAGTTTGAGATTCAGCAGCAAGTGTATTATGCTACCACCCTAGTTTTCTATCCCCTGGAGGGATAGCCACCCACACCAAAAAATGTACAAGCACAATAATAGAGAGTGAAGCAATCTTTATTAAATCGATTCGTTCCGTGGTCCATGACTGTATAATCAGTGTATCGTGGCACTCACTGCTGGTCGTCGTCCCTGATTGGCTTATGTACTCACTGATGAACTAACGTGCCAAGTGCCAACACAATGGTACTCAGCATGGTGGTCCTGCTGCCCTAACATGGTTGTGCGATCCAGATGCATGTGATTGTGCATCTCGCAAAAAAATGCTTCGGTCCCCAACCCTGGCGAAAAAAAAAAACCCTACAGAAACGACAAAGCCGAAGGTACGACAGGAACGGGTGCGGGCTCTACTAATCGTCGAGCGCACCAGGAGGGTTACAAGCACTCGATTTTCCTTTTCCGGAAAACTTCTTTCTCCACCACTTTCTATTTTTAGAAAATTATAACTTATATACGTGTATAACTTTTTTCAAATAATTACTAGATGATATTTTTTCAGCATAACTACCGGATGGTAATTTTTCAGCACATCTTTTATTATGATGGATAATTTTTACTCATAATTTTTCCAATCAACTTTTTATAGGATAATTTTCTAACACAACTTCCACGATACGTACAATTTTTACACATAAATTTTTTCAGCCAACTTACTAAAGGATAATTTTGGACATAACTTCCATGTGAATATTATCAGAAAAACTTCTCGCACAACTTTGATACATAAATTGGCCATACATATTGTAAAAAAAAAACTTCTCAAGATAACTTTTTAGCATATCCTGTACGAAATATTTGTCAAAAGAATATATGGGAAACACAACATAAAAAGGTAAACAAAAAGACTGAAAAAAGAAAAAGAAAGAGAATACTAGGTATCACATAATGTAAAGGAAAAAAGTTTCGAAAGGAAAAGAAAAGGAAGGTATTGCTGGTAACCCCACCAGGATGCAATGCACTGCAGGGATCCTGTGGCCGACATCGCTCCGCATGGATCCGCCGGACCAGCACTTCCGCACGTCGCTAGTGTCACCGCTCGTTGCACGTCCGGCGAGCTGCTGTATCCTCCAGCACGTGGGGTATGAGAGGGAGATATGCAGAAATTAGAGATAGGGAAAGAGAAAAGGGAATGGAATGATTGAGATAAGAGCATCTCCAAGAGCCTTTCTAAAATGTACTCTCTAAATCATCATTTAGAGAGTCATTTGAGTAAAAATCGTTTTCTATATCTTTGTGCTTTCTAACAGCTTTTCTATATCTTGTGCACAGTCTAGAGAGTCATTCTTGCTCTCCATCTTTGGCTAGCGAAAAATTCGAAATATAGAGAAGGTCTACATTTAGATATCCAATTGAAGAGGCTGTTGGAGATTAACCAAAATCTCTATTATAAAGATATAAAGAGTCTCTTGGAGATGCTTTAAGCAAGGAAGGGGGAGACGGTATTAATTGCTCATGGGCCTGTGCATGTGAAGAGAGCATCTAAGATCGATCGTTGATTTTATTGCTAGCGAGCTAACGTAGAATTATGGGTTAATTGCATAACTGCCCTCATTTTGAGCTCTAACTGCATGTTTGTCTCTATTTTTTTAACTTTTCATGTTTGCCCTTGTTTTTTGAATCTGAAGGTTCCACTTACCCCTGTTCCGAAGGAGAGCTAATGGTGTTAAGTACAAGCTAAAAAGACAAAAATGCCCTCGACATGAATGACTTAAGAATCGATCCAATTTTTTTTACAGAATTAGCTTGTAGTGATGTTGCATCAGCACACCTATTGAGTGTGATGTTGCAATTAATACTTTTGTAATCACCCGGTTTCAGTTTTAGCTTCACTTTCAGAGTAGGTGCATGTTTTCTTTTAGCGGGATTTTTTTTAGCGGATGTTGAGTACCCATTTATGGCAGTGTGGGCCATGGCAGTTTGGACCACATACCACATTTGGCTGTGGTCCCTTGTTCAAAAAAGACCAAACACGAGGTGACGTAACCCTGTACTCCCTCCATCATCCCTGGTTTGGAACGTTTTCAGAAAGGAATAAAAACTTTAGCTAGCTAAAATTTTAAAACTGAACTTTAGCTAGCTAAGAGTTCTCCTAGCTAAAATTTAGCTAGAGTGTTTGGATTCTCTAGCTAATAGACTCCCTCCGTTCCATATTATAAACTATAATTTGGAACGGAGGTAGTATATAGTAAATTACCAACTTTGTTCTTTTTCTAATTTTGCGTGTCCTGGTTGAGTAAAATAAAAATATTTTATACAGTCGATCAAATTTAAAACAACAAACCATTATAATCTATTTTTTATATAAGTAAATAAATTATTCCTTATACTCATGCCATTAGTTTTACTGCACCCGATACTCGTCGAAATTATTTATGGAATAAAAATAAGAAACTCCAAGAATTAGTCGACGGATAAAGCACAACTAGCTTTACTTTGCCTAGAATTTGCTGGAATTATTCATCAAAAGAACAAATAAAAAACTTTAGAAATTGGTCGTTGTGGTAAACACAATCAACTATACTCCACACCGATTCCGCCGGAATTATTTAAGAAAAACTAAAACACCTCCAAAAAACTCCATGGTAAAACATCATTATTGTGAAAACAAATTCATGAACATTTGTACACTCAAAATCAGAAAATTAATTGCCGTACAATCCTAGTGCAAACAATTCCATCAAAATTTGGTAGAACGAACATCTTGAGTGCCAATGTAGTAATTAAGAGTGTGATCTAGGATATAGAATATATATTTTTAATAAAATATAAAAGGAAAATTTGAATAAGATAAAATAAACTCGGAAAGGAATGCAATAAGAGTTGGCACAACTTAAACTTATATTTCAACTAAGTACAATTTGAAGACCCATGGAAGTGTAATGCAAAGGATGACAAATGCATATTTTAATATTACTAACTAGAAGCTCTAAATGAAGCCACCAAATTAATCCACACAAGATGTTTTAGAAAAAATGAAGATAAATACTAGAAATTATCATAAGAATTTGAAACATGCGGACATTAATTCGGTCATCTCTAGTCATCATAGAGAATAATAGCCATCGAATCTATTTTTTCCAAAAAATTACCCACTTCTGTCATTATGAAAAAACCAAAATAACCCTCTAAACCTATATCTAAACTATCGACCCGCCATTATGAAAGATAAGTTAAAATATTCCATAAATTTCTTTTAATAAATTACAAACATATACAATTACAAAAGATAATACAAAGTAACCCCTTTATTTTACATAAATTACCAACATATGTCATTATAAAATTTAAAATAATATTAGGGTATTTGGTTTGAGAAATCACTCCATCCTAGATGTGGTGGTGCATCTTGAGTCCATTCCTCAAATTTGGTAGAATGACAACATTCCTCATACTAGTACTAATTATTAGCTTGTGAGAAATGAAGTGGTGATGCATCAACTTATTCCATTCTATGAACCAAATAGAAAAAAGTGAGGAATGATTAGATAATGGACTAACTCGTTCCTCAAACCAAACACCCTATGTATCTCTCAAATCTACATCTAAATTACCAATATAAATTATTATGAAAAATAATCAGACAATGACAAAGTACACTACTATGGTTTTCTAAAATACCCAGGCCTATACTAGTACTACTAAATTCAAAGAAAACATAAATGCTATGCATCACAATGTATACCATGTATACATGCATACATTAAATATATCAATATTGGTGGTTCAATATTGTGCACTATATTTTTTTTAATAAAACAATACTATTATGCATACAAATTCAACTTATTTTTCCTAAGAGTGGAGTTTTGGACCTAGAATCCATTCTATAAAACATAAAAGGAAAGGAAAGTTTGAATGAATTATGTTCCCTTGTCCATAGTTAAAATCTCACTCTTAGAGTTAATCTAATAGTATCCAGTTTAACAAGGTTGGAAAGAATCTATTTATTTTTTATATTTGGTAGTATTAAAAGTTTCGTCGATAAATTTAATCAATACATAGCACTAATAAAATTTGTTATCTTTACGCTCTTTGTTCATTTGCTAACACAATACTCTTGATAAATTTAAAATTTTACTTTATATGTGTTTTCATCCCTTGCATTGCACCTTTGTGGGTATCTAAACTTGTATTATTTGAAACTTAAGCTTAAGTTGTATCATCTCTTGTTGCATCCTTTATGTCACATACATACATACATA
>Ga0214503_1000004_pt1 | contig 16014 bp, 18 predicted proteins | sample G5R2MT_7_FD_206139 | JGI IMG/M metagenome (GOLD analysis project Ga0214503, IMG submission 206139) | Metatranscriptome of phyllosphere microbial comminities from switchgrass, GLBRC, Michigan, United States - G5R2_NF_12SEP2016_LR2... | ecosystem: Host-associated > Plants > Phyllosphere >... | reverse complement strand
GATTCGTGAATTTTATTATTAGTGTGGAAAATTGAGGAATTTTTGATTCTATGGTTTTTCCATTAATTTATAATGAAACAAGTGTTGCATGGCTGTCGTAAGGTCGTGTTGTGAAATGGATGGTTAATTCCTATAAACGAACGCAACCCCTGATTTTAATTATTTTTTTGTTCCCAATGGAAAAGTTAACTTTTCTTAGGCAAATTTATTTAAAATTACTGCTGAGGAATTCTCAGAGGAAGGTAGGGATTACGGCAAGTCGTCATGGCCTTTGTGAATCGGGCTATGCATGTGCTACAATGAGAATTTCAAAGAGGAGCAAAGAATTTCTGAGCAAATCTTTAAAGGTTCTCAAACGGATTGTTTTCTGCAACTTGAAAATATGAAGGGGGAATCGCTTAATCGCAAATCAGAAAAGTTGCGGTGAATTTGTACTGGAGCTCTGTACAAACCGCCCGTCACGGTCCGAAAGGTGGTTTGCTTCAAGTGGGGAAAGTGATTGTTTTTGCATTTGCGCTAAATAATTAACAACTCACGTCGGTGATCTGCTGATTGGGGCGAAGTCGTAACAAGGTAACTGTACGGGAACGTGCAGTTGGAGAAAAAAAAACATTCATAAAATATTTTTTTTAAGATTTGCGGCGAAATTTCGATTTCGGAACCGGTTTTACCTCAATAAAAATATTTGTTTTCCAGAGACGAGTATTAAGGTTTGTTTGTCTTTTGAAATAAAAGTTTAAACATAAAAACGCAATTGTTTTTTAAAAAGAAAAAGAAAGCTGTATACTTCCATTAGAAAATCAGAATGGTATTACTATGCTTGAAACAAAAAAATAAATAAGAACATGGCAGCTCAAATTAAAAATACTAAAAACAATACAAAAATTTTCACGAAAGAAGAAAAAAATCTGACGAGCAACACACCTTTAAAAAAAACTACTGTTTTTAAAACGAAAAAAAAAAGATCTGCGACATGACAAGAGATCGGTCACGTCGTTTCAGTTGGGGATGGTGTAGCAAAAATTATTGGTTTAACCCACCTACAATCTGGAGAATTTGTGACTTTTGTCACAGAAAAAAAAGACCAAAGTGTGACTGGTATTGCTTTAAATTTGGAAAATAAATATGTTTCCGTCGCAATTTTCGGGAATGAACGTTTAGTCGGTCAAGGAACTCAAGTCAAACGCGGATTACGCTTAGTGAGTGTACCGACTGGTGAAATGTTATTAGGTCGTGTTATTGATGCTTTAGGTAATGTTATTGATGGACGTGGTGCTTTAAAAATTTCACAAAAAAAATTATTCTGCTATTGAAGTCAAAGCACCTGGAATTATTAGCCGACAAACTGTTAACCAACCTGTACAAACCGGTTTAACCGCAATTGATACCATGATTCCAATTGGTCGTGGTCAACGTGAATTAATCATTGGGGATCGTCAAACAGGAAAAACTGCAATTGCTGTCGATGCAATTATTAATCAAAAAAGTTTTCATAAAAGCAATGATGCAAAAAATCGTATTTTTTGCGTTTATGTTGCCATTGGCCAAAAACGCTCAACTGTTATTCAAATTGTAGAACGTTTAAGAAAAGAAGGTAGCCTTGACTTTACGACTGTGGTGGCAGCTACTGCTTCAGATGCAGCTTCATTACAATATTTATCTGCTTATTCTGGTGCAACAGTGGGAGAATATTTCCGTGATAATGGAAAACATGCTTTAATTATTTATGATGATTTGAGTAAACAAGCGGTTGCCTACCGTCAAATGTCTCTGTTAGTTCGTCGTCCACCAGGTCGCGAAGCATACCCAGGAGATGTTTTTTATTTACATTCTCGTTTATTAGAAAGAGCATCGAAATTGAATGATTCTTTAGGTGGTGGATCTTTAACAGGATTACCGGTTATTGAAACACAAGAAGGTGATGTTTCTGCTTATATTCCAACAAACGTAATTTCCATTACAGACGGTCAAATTTTCTTGGAAAAAAATATTTTCAATCGCGGTATTTTACCTGCAATTAATGTTGGATTATCTGTTAGTCGTATTGGATCTGCGGCACAAGTCCGTGCTATGAAAGATGTAGCAGGTTCTTTAAAACTACAATTGGCTCAATTTCGCGAAGTTGAAGCTTTCGTTTCTTTCGCTTCAGATTTAGATTCAACAACTTTACAAACTTTAGCACGTGGAATACGTTTAGTGGAATTATTAAAACAAAAACGTTTCTCACCTTTATCAGTTCAACAACAAATTGTTCTGATTTTTGCTGGGTTACAAGGTTACTTAGATGAAGTTCCTATGGAAAAAATACCTACAGTTAAACAAAGATTAATTACTTTAGCTGCAGAAGGTTCAAAATATATTAACTTTGATGTAACACAAAAAGCTCCTCTAACGGAGTTAAAAAAATTTGTGGAACAAAATATTTAAAAAATAAATACTATGCTTTTACAAGCCGCTAAATTTATTGGTGCTGGATTAGCTACAATCGCCCTAGCTGGGTCAGGTGTAGGTATTGGAATCGTGTTCGCTGCTTTAATTAATTCAATTGCCCGTAATCCTTCTTTAGGAAAACAACTTTTCATTTATGCCATTTTAGGTTTTGCTTTAACAGAAGCCATTGCTTTATTTGGTTTAATGATGGCTTTCTTAATTCTTTTCGGATTTTAAGCTAAAATCCATTTTTTGAGTGTCGTGGGATAGTGTAATGGTAGCACATAGGGCTCATGACCCTAAAGAGTAGGTTCGATTCCTACTTCCGCAAAAATTAAAAAAAAAAAAATGACTGGACTTTTTAAAATTTGATCAATACAAAAAACGAATTTTTTTGATTTAATGTTACAATTTTATCAGCTATGACCACTTTTTCAGTGAATTACTTCCCTTTTAACTTTAGTTTTAGTATATTGAGCTAGTGGTTATCTTTATAATAAATACTTGTCCGACAAAGGCGGTTGAATGGATACAAAAACTCGAATTTACATGATAATTCTCGATTTGGTTTTAAACTTTACGCTCGGTATTTATTACATGAATCATCGTGAGACATTGATTGGTACCCTTATGATTCAATGCCCAGTCTTTTGTTCACCTTTATTCTGACTTTTGGAATTAATTTGTTTTTATGTTTATTCAAGGTATGTCAATCGAAGCTAACCCGCTCATGTTACAAGTATTAAAGTTAAAAGAGAAAAAAAGTGTTAATAGCTATAATCTTAACTTTGGGCCACAGCATCCATCCGCACATGGAGTTCTTAGATTAATTTTAGTGTTAAAAGGAGAAGTCGTAGAAGAGGCGATTCCACATATTGGTTTGCTCCATCGAGGAACCGAAAAATTAATTGAATACAAAACATATGTGCAAGCACTTCCTTATTTTGATCGTTTAGATTATGTTTCTATGATGTGCAACGAACATGCTTATTGCTTAGCTGTAGAAAAAGCTTTAAATTGTGTTGTACCTTTACGCGCACAATATATTCGAGTTTTATTTGACGAAATTACACGGATTCTCAACCATTTAATGGCCATTACAACACATGCTATGGATGTGGGTGCATTGACCCCGTTTTTGTGAGCTTTTGAAGAACGAGAAAAACTAATGGAATTTTATGAACGTGTTTCTGGGGCAAGAATGCATGCTGCCTATATTCGTCCAGGCGGTGTGGCCTTGGATTTACCAAAAGGTTTACTTGGAGATATTTTTTTATTCACCCAACAATTTTCTGACCGAGTTGATGAAATGGAGGAATTGTTAACGCCTAATAGAATTTGAAAAGAACGCTTAAAAAATGTGGGTGTTGTTACACGAAAACAGGCGCAAGAATGGGGTTTCAGTGGTGTGATGATGCGAGGTTCTGGTATCAATTATGATTTAAGAAAACATAAGCCATATGAGATTTATGAAAAATTAAAATTTTCTGTAGTTTTAGGAAAAAATGGTGATAGTTATGATCGCTATTTAGTTCGTGTCGAAGAAATGCGTCAAAGTTTAAATTTAATCAATCAAATAATTAACAAAATTCCTGGTGGTCCTGTCAAAGCAGATAATCAAAAAATTATAGGTTCTTCTCGCGCAGTTATGAAAACTTCAATGGAGGCAATTATTCATCATTTTAAATTATTTACGGAAGGCTTTGTTGTCAAAGCTAATGAAATTTATACTTCGATTGAAGCGCCGAAAGGGGAATTTGGCGTTTATTTGATTTCCGATAATACGAGCAAACCTTATCGTTGCAAAATCAAAGCTCCAGGGTTTTTACATCTTCAAGGGTTAAATATGATGGCTCAAAAACATTTGTTAGCTGATATTGTGGCTTTAATTGGTACACAGGATATTGTTTTTGGAGAAGTCGACCGTTAAATTCAAGTTCAATGCTATCTTTTGAAAAAAATATTATAGAAAAAAAACAAACTTTTATTTTTATATTTATACCAAAATTAATACCAAATCAAATGCAAAATTTGGTTTTTTTTTTGAAAAAAAATAACTTCTCAATAGAAAGGATTACAAAAAAAAATCACAAAAAAGTTTTTGTTTCTCTTTTAAAAAATTCTAATTTCATTTTAGAAAACAATGATGCGCTTGAGGCAACTCAGCTAAAGCTTGTTATTGATTTTCTAAATCAATCTTCTTTAATTAATGGTATTTTCTTTAAAAATCAAATCCTAAATCTAGAGCGCATCAACAAATTAAACAAATCATCTCAATTTTCTTCTCTCAAACAAAAATTTACAATACTTCTTTAAAAAATACTATGTCTTCTACCCTAACAATAAATAATAATTTAACAAAAAAAATTAATTATCTTTTAAAAAATAAAGAGAAACACACATTTCATTTAGTTGACAACAGTCAACTACCAGTTATCACATCTTTTGCCGCTATGTTGCTTGTAATGAGCTTTGTTTTTTATCTTCACCCTTCAGACTTCTTATCTTTACATGGTATGGATAATTCCGTTTTTAATTTTTCTTGATTTTTTTTTTCCACAGTGTTATTTGGATGATTTATTATTGTAGTCATTGAATCAGGACAAGGATATCACACTTGAGCGGTACGTACCGGATTAAGATTTGGAATGCTTTTATTTATTATTTCTGAAATTATGTTTTTTTTGCTTTTTTCTGAGCTTTTTTTCATGTCAGCTTATCTCCAGCGATTGCTGTAGGTGGAATTTGACCACCAAAAACTATTCAAGCTTTAGATGTGTGAGGATTACCTTTAGTGAACACGCTTTTATTATTATCTTCTGGAGTCACAATCACTTTAGCACACCATGGTCTTTTGAAAGCCATTAATGAAGATTGATTAAGATTCTTTGGAAAACATTTAGCCGCGACAGTACTTTTAGGTACGATTTTCCTATTTTGTCAGGGAATCGAATACGAATACGGAATAATTTTTAGATGAAAAGAAAGTATTTATGGTTCGACTTTTTTTGTAACGACAGGTTTTCATGGATTACACGTTACGATTGGAACAATTTTTTTACTATTTTGTTTAATTCGTCTTTGTATTGCGCCTTTACATTTTGATTTTATTGATTTCGATCTTTTCTTTTCGAAAGTGCGTAAATTTTTTGTTCAAACTCTTGGACTTGAAAAATTTATTCAAAGAATTGCTTCTAGCAAAGTAGGTGTTTATTTACAAAATTATTTTATTAACTTTTCATTTAAAAAAAATCAACATCTAGGCTTTGAAGCTGCTGCTTGATATTGACATTTTGTGGACGTCGTTTGAATTTTCTTATTCATCACGGTCTACTGATGAGGTAACTAAAAAAAACTAAAATGATGCTGACAAACTTACAAATGTTGATTGGATACTTATCGATTTATGTCATTGCAATCATTTTAATTTCTCGCGAAGATGAACAAACTATCAGAATGTATGCACTTTGTAGTACAATTATCGTTTTTTTTATGACTTTGATTATATGATATTCATTTGATGAAAAAAAACCTGGTTTTCAGTTTACAAGTACTACACCTATTCTGCCAGAGTATAGTATAGATTTTTCTCTTGGCGTCGATGGAATGTCTTTGTCTTTCGCAATCTTGACCGCATTTATTACACCAATTTGTATTTTTGCTGCAAAAAATGTAACAAAAAATTACAAGCAATTCATAATCTATTTAATGTTGATGGAATTATTTCTTTTACTCGCTTTTTTGTCGACAAACCTATTTTTTTTTTATGTTTTTTTTGAATCTGTTTTAATTCCTATGTATTTAATAATCGGCATTTGAGGAAGCAGAGAACGTAAAATTAACGCGGCTTTTTATTTTTTTTTGTATACTTTGGCAGGATCTTTTTTTTTACTTTTTGGAATTTACTACTTGTATCAAACCACTGGGACTTTGGATTATCAAACTCTGTTTGATCAAGTTTTATCAAAAGAGGAGCAAATCTTTTTTTGACTATTTTTTTTTATTCCTTTTGCGGTTAAGATTCCAATGTTTCCTTTTCATATTTGATTACCTGAAGCACATGTGGAGGCTCCGACAATTGGATCTGTGATTTTAGCAAGTCTACTCCTAAAATTGGGTGGTTATGGTTTCTTACGCTATACCATTGCTCTATTTCCAGAGGGTTGTAAATACTATAGCTCTGTCGTTTCGATTTTAGCCATCTTAAGTATTATTTATGCCTCTTTATCTACGATTAGACAAAATGATTTAAAAAGAATTATTGCTTATTCTTCGATTGCACATATGAACTTAATTGTACTCGGATTATTTTCTTTTTCTCATACAGCCATGGCTGGAGGAATTTATTTGATGCTTGCACATGGAATTGTATCTCCTGGTTTGTTTTTTTGTGTTGGAGTTTTATATGATAGATATCAAACTCGTTCATTACAACATTATAGTGGATTAGCACAAGTCATGCCTTTGTTTTGTGTATTTTTTTTCCTATTTAGTTGCGCCAATATGGGTTTCCCAGGTACTTCAAACTTTGTTGGGGAACTTTTAATTTTCATGGGTATTGGGAGTGCTAATGCTTATATATTGCCATTTTCCGCGACAGGTATTGTTTTAAGTGCAATTTATTCTATATGATTATTTAATCGTATTGCTCTGGGAACTTTAAAAATCGAGAGCGAGAATGGAACTGAATATGCTGAGTTAAATCGAGCTGAATTCTTTATTTTAACTGTTTTAGTCATTCCCATGCTAATAACTGGAGTAGATTCTTCTTTAATCTTGGATTTAGTTGATCTTCCAGTTAAAGAAATTTTAATGAAAATTTAATTTTCTATTTATTTGTGCTTTAAAAATATATATTTTTTTTAGTAAAGTCTGAAGTTTTTTTTAAGTAGGCAAAAGAAGTCAATGCTTTTGAAAATTTTTGAAAAATAAACTGCTAAAAAATTTAAAATTAGCTTAATTTCTAATTTGAGGAAATATTTATGGTAACAAAAGTCAGCTTAAAGTTTGCAGGAATTTGGACAAGTACTTGTAAATGTAAATTTTTTATTCATCTTGTCCAGAGCTTGTAATTCAATGGTAGAATAAACCGCTCATAATGGTTAAGTTGCAGGTTCGAGTCCTGTCAGGCTCACTGTTTTATAAATCTATTCAATTTTTTCTAATAATGTTAAATTCCCACCAAATTTCACTGGATTGCAATCCACTTTATAATCATCCGCTCGACCAATTTGAAATTTTTGCTTTATTTTTTTACTGATCAGGTATAAATATGCCTGTCGGTATTTCTGTTATTACTAATTTGACTGTAATTCTTTTTTTGAATGTTTTTTTTATACGCTTAATGTTTTCCACAATTTTTGACAAAGGAAATTTTAATGTTTGAGAGTTTTTAATGCGAGAAATCTATGATTTAGTCAAAAGTATTGTGAAAAGTAATACTTCATTGAAAAGAAATCAATATTTCTCCGTCTTATTTTATTTATTTATTTTTATATTAATTTCAAATTTAGTGGGATTAATTCCTTATTCTTTTACATCCACCAGTTCTTTTGTTATTACTTTTTTCTTAGCCTTATCTTACTTTATTGGAATTAATATTATAGGTATTTTCGAACATCAATGACAAATCTCAAATTTAGGTTTACCGGGAGGAGTTCCTTTATTAATTGCTCCTTTTTTAATTTTAATTGAATTGGTTTCTTATATTGCAAAAGTTTTTAGTTTAAGTATTCGGTTATTTGCTAATATGATGTCAGGACATGCTCTTTTAAAAATTTTAATAGGTTTTTCTTGAGGATTGCTTACAGCAGGACCTCTATATATGGTCGTTGCAATTTTACCTTGAATTATTGTTACAGTAATAATGTTTTTAGAAGCTCTAATTGCTTTCTTACAATCATACGTGTTCACCATTTTAGCTACCATTTATATAAACGATGTTTTAGTTGAACATTAATTTATTTAAAACTAGTTTTTAGTTTGAAATGAATATCTTTGATTTTTATAAAATAAAAGAATTAATTAATTTATCTTTTAGTCAAATATTTATTTGTTCCCTTTTAAAAATCGTTTGTATTTTAATTGCTGTGGCTTATTTTACTATTGCAGAAAGAAAAGTAATGGCTGCCATACAAAGACGAAAAGGGCCAAACGTCGTTGGATTCTGAGGGTTATTACAACCTCTAGCCGATGGTGCGAAATTGATATTTAAAGAACTTTTAATTCCAACAAGATCAAATGCAATTATTTTTTTAATTGCTCCAATCATGATCTTAATTTTAAGTATTCTTAGCTGAAGTGTAATACCTTCCGGTTTAACCACACAATCCAGCGAAACGCTGCGTAGTCTTTTCACATCAGATTTTCACGAGTTAAATTGAAAAGCGATTGCCGAAGGATCTAGTGTGGCAGATATTTCTTACGGAATTCTTTTTATTTTAGCTGTTTCAGGTTTGAATGTCTATGGTATAATTATTGCTGGATGAGCTAGTAATTCAAAATACGCATTTCTTGGTTCTTTACGCTCTGCCGCGCAAATGATTTCTTATGAAGTTTCTTTAGGTCTGTTAATTTTGCCTGTCATTCTTTTTTCTGGCTCGCTAAATTTCACGGAAATTGTTGCGGCACAAGAGAAAACAGGCTGATTTGTGTTGCCCCTTTTACCATGTACAATTATGTTTTTCATATCAATGCTTGCAGAAACGAATCGAGCGCCATTTGATTTACCTGAAGCAGAGGCTGAACTTGTTGCTGGGTACAATGTAGAATATTCATCTATTATTTTTGCTATGTTTTTTTTAGGTGAGTATAGTAATATGTTAATGATGGCCACAATTATAGTCTTGTTATTCTTTGGGGGATGACTACCGCCCTTTCAATTCCTAAATTTCATTTCGGGGAATTTTTGATTTAGTTTAAAAATCGTAATATTTTGCTTTCTGTTCATTTTAGTACGTGCGGCATTTCCACGTTATAGATATGACCAATTAATGGATATTGGTTGAAAAACCTTTTTGCCATTAAGTTTAAGCTATTTAGTTTTTGTTACAGGTATATTAGTCGCCTTTGATAGCTTACCTCAAGTTTTAGAAATTCAACCTGCCGCTTATACAGAAGGTGTATTTTATAATATCGAATAAAATGATGATGCTCAAACAAATAATATTCAATTGAAATATACAAATGCCTGTGGATAACATTCCAGAAACTCTATTCCATTTAATTGCAGCGGGTAAAATTTATAGCATTCCCTTATGAATCGATTATTTATTTCTTTTTTATTTTTTATTTTTAATTGGACTGAGTGGTATTATTTTTAATTATAAAAATTATTTAGTGACCATGTTTTGTATTGAATTAATGTATCTTGGTATTACTATTTGTTTTATCATTGTTTCTATCGCCAGTGCTGATCCGAAAGGACAAATCTATGCAATTCTTCTTTTAATACTTGCTGCGGCTGAATCAGCCATAGGTTTAGGTGTATTAATTGTGCTTTATCGTTTTGGAAATTCAATCGAATTTCAAGCATACCAAAAATTAAAAGGCTAATGCTTAAGACGATTTTTTATTTTTGACTATACATTTAAAGATCAATGCTTAATCTATCGCAAATCAAACAATATCAAAATGCTATTTTAACAAATATGCTTAGTTCTCAGTTCGTCTACGCAAAAATAAGTCAAAAATGTGAACTAAAAAGCCAAAAACTGATTATTCAAAACAAAAAAATAAAAAAAATACACTACTTGTATCTTTTTTTAACAACGCATCGTCGGCCTTATTTAAAAAAATACTATACTTTTTCGAAAAATTCGAACAAAAATAGTAAAACAAAAACAAAGGCAAAATCCATAACCTGAGGCGTTTCCATAAAGAATATTAAATTTTCTGAAATTGTCTCGGATATATTGTTTCAAATCATACCTTTTCAAACAATTTCAGAAAAAACAGTTTTAAAATTACATGCAGAAAACTTGGATTTAATTTTTCATTCTGCGCCTTTAACCGAACGCACCATAAGTTTGAAGCCAAAAAACAGTTATTTGTCAGAAATACCTTTAACTTGAAGATTAAAATGAACATCTGCGTCCCTTTTTCAAAAAATATTTATTTTAAAACATTTGAAAATTTTAAATGAAAATCGACAATTTAAGAAATTGGAAAATGAGATTGTATAAAGCCAAAGAAAGTCAACTCTATATAAAAAATCAAAATTTAGTTACCTTCGCGCAAAAACACAGTGGTATCCACGCAATTTGAAAGAAACAAGCGGGATTATTTCCACTTTTCACTTGACATCCAACATTAGAAGCTATTGAATTTTTTAAAATATTTAATTTATTTACAATTATTTTTTTTTTAAGCCTAATTCTTTTTGGTCTGGCTTATTTTTTATCTTTAAGTACAATTAAAGATAGTGAAAAATTAAGTCAATATGAATGTGGTTTTGAACCTTTTGACGAAGCAACGCGACATCCTTTTGATGTACATTTTTATGTCGTCGGAATTTTATTTTTAATTTTTGATGTAGAAATTGCGCTGTTATTTCCTTGAGTTTTAGGATTAAAATCTTCAAACTGATTCGGTTTTTTTACAATGGTTATATTTTTAGGCATTTTAACCATTGGGTTCTTTTATGAATGACATCGTGGTGCACTAGTTTGACCGCATAAACAACAAATTAATCAAAACTAAATAAAAAAAATGAAAATTATACTACTAAAAATAGAAATGAACCTATATGCTTTTGAAGGAATCTCTTGAGTCAATTTCCTAAATATCAATCCAGAAATTTATTTATCTTTAATTATAGTCCTTGGTTTAACTTTAGTTGGCACGGCGAATTTTTTGCCTCGTGCCGAAACGTTTGCTCAAAAAAAAGCCGTTGCTTGATCGATATATTCTTTAACGAAATGAAGTTTATTTTTTACATTATGTTTTTATATAATTTGCTTATGTTTCTTTAAAAATACAATGTTAAATTTTAATGCTTATTCGATCACAGATTTTTACACCAATAGTTTAAAATTTGCAGTAATTTTCACCACATTGTTAATTTTAAATTCTGCTAATGATTACGTGCAAAACCATCCACGTCATTTGATGGAATATCCGCTTCTTCTTTTGTTAACCACTGTTTTTTTATTAATTTTAATTTCCTCTTATAATTTAATGACTTTATTTTTGGCGATTATAGGTTTTAGTTTAAATATTTATGTTTTATTATTGTATGATTCTTTCAACCATTCTTCAAGAGAAGCCGGAATTAAGTATTATTATTTAAGTACTTTTAGTTCGGGCTTACTTATTAGCGGAATTTTTTTAGCCTATTTAATTTTTCACAATACGGGCTTTATTTCTATTTCTTGGACTTTACATAATTGAATTCTTTTCGATACCTTGGGTAATACATTAGGAACTAAAAACATGTTACTTTCGATAATGATTTACTTTTTATCTTTTGGCTTTTTATTTAAATTGGCAGCTTTTCCTTGTCATTTATGAGCACCCGAAATTTACGATGGAAGTCCGCATCCAATCACGGCTATTTTTGTACTACCCATTAAAATTGCAACTTTCGGCCTTTTTTTAAGATTATTGACCTATACTTTTGGAGATTTGTATTTTATTTGAAATTATATTATTTGAATGTCGGCTTTTTTTTCAATGATTTGAGGCTGTTTAGGTGCTCTAGGGGAACAAATTATCAAACGTTTTGTGGCTTATTCTTCCATTAACCAAATGGGATTTCTATTAATGGGTTTAGCTGCTGGTACTTTTGAAGGAATTCGGGCCGCTTTAATATATTTACTGTTATACGTGTTAATGAATTTAGGATTTTTTATTTTGTTTTTAGTGACAAAAGATTCGACAACCAAACGCTCGCTAACTTACCTGACAGATTTTAATATTTTTGCACAGAATAATTATTTATATAGCATAACTTTTGTCATTATTTTGTTTTCAATGGCTGGAATCCCTCCACTGGGCGGGTTTTTTGGTAAATACTATTTATTTTTTCATAGCTTTGAAGTCGGACATTTTTTATTAGTTGTCACTGGTATGATTACTAGTGTGATTGCTACATATTATTACTTGCGTATTATAAAAATTATGTGATTTGAAAAACCATTAATAAGTCGTCTTTCTTTTGAAGCTAATTTTTCAGAAGTTTTATTTTTTGTTTATATTATGATTGAATTTCTTCTAATTGCATTCTTAATTTGAAGCCCGTGAATTTTTGATTATGGAAATTTATTGAGTGCTACTTGTATCAACCCCTTAACAACCTGATAAAAAACAATGACAAATCTTAATAAAAATAATAATTTAAATTTAAGAAATGATTTTCTTCAATGAACTGTTATCACTGGATTACATCTAATGGCTGCCATTTTTTTAACATCTTTGATAGGAATTGTGTTAATAACACACTTAGGTTTGATTGGAGAATTAGCCACCCAGGGTATTTGAAATCTTTGACATAAATTAGGCATTTTTATACTCCCAACTTCGATTTTAATTTTAAGTATTTGTGTGATTACACTTTCGAATCCAGTTTACGCACTAGTTTGTTTAATTTTAGTTTTTTTTAGCACAGCTTTATTTTTACTCTCCATCAATGTTAACTTTTTAGCTTTCATTTACTTAATTATTTACATTGGAGCAATTGCGATCTTATTTCTTTTTGTCATAATGATGTTTAATTTGAGAGAACTAGAAAAACAATCCACAGAAATAAATGATTACAGTTTTCTTTCTATTAGTTTTTGATTTTATTTTTTAATCTTATCCAAATTCTATTCTTTATTTTTAGATTCTGTTTGAACTTACATTGAGCACGATAGCTATTTCAATACTGTTAATGGGGACATCGATGCTTATTTTGGTTTAAAAATTGAATCTTTAACTTATTATTTAACATATCAATATGCAGATACTTTAATTTTTGGTACTTTACTTTATACTTACTATAGTTATATTTTTTTAATTTCAGCTTTGATTTTGTTAACTTCGATGTTAGGATCTATTATTCTAGCCTTAAGTACAACTGAAAAAACAAAGCTAAGTCTTTCCTAAAAAATTTTTTTTAATGCAATTATTTCTAACACGTTGATTCTTTTCTACCAATCATAAAGATATTGGTACTTTATACTTCATTTTCGGCACTTTTGCCGGTGTAGTAGGCACATGCCTGTCACTATTCATTCGTTTGGAACTTTCGTATCCCGGAAATCAATTTTTTTTAGGTAATCACCAATTATATAATGTCACAGTGACGGCGCACGCTTTCATTATGATTTTTTTTATGGTGATGCCTATTTTAATCGGTGGGTTTGGAAATTGATTTGTACCGCTTTTAATAGGTGCCCCAGATATGGCATTTCCTCGTTTAAATAACTTAAGTTTTTGACTACTACCATTTTCTATATTATTATTAGTTTTATCAAGTCTTTTTGAAGTTGGTGCGGGTACTGGATGAACTGTTTATCCACCATTAAGTAGTATTGAAGCACATTCAGGCCCATCAGTGGATTTGGCCATTTTTAGCTTACATCTATCTGGTGCATCCTCTATTGCAGGAGCTATAAACTTTATCGTCACCATTGTTAATATGAGAGGACATGGGATGGAATTTTATCAATTACCTTTATTTGTCTGGGCTGTCTTTGTCACAGCAATTTTATTACTTTTATCCTTACCTGTTTTGGCGGGAGGAATAACCATGCTTTTATTTGACAGAAATTTAGGAACAGTGTTTTTTAATGCTGCTGGAGGTGGTGATCCAGTTTTATATCAGCATATATTTTGATTTTTTGGACACCCTGAGGTTTATATCTTAATTTTACCAGCTTTTGGTATTGTTAGCCAAGTGGTTGAAAGTTTTTCAGGCAAATCCATTTTCGGATATTTAGGAATGATTTATGCTATGATGGCAATTGGATTTTTAGGCTTTATCGTTTGAGCACACCACATGTTTACAGTTGGTCTGGATGTGGATACACGAGCTTATTTTACTGCAGCTACAATGATTATTGCAATTCCAACTGGAATTAAAATTTTCAGCTGATTAGCCACAATTTGAGGAGGTTTATTACGTTTAACCGTTCCAATGCTTTTCGCCATGGGTTTTATTTTTTTATTCACTGTCGGTGGAGTAACTGGAGTTGTATTAGCCAATGCTGGATTAGATATTGCCTTTCATGATACTTATTATGTAGTTGCGCATTTTCATTATGTTCTCTCTATGGGTGCTGTGTTTGGTATTTTCGCTGGGTTTTATTATTGATTAGAGAAAGTTGTGGCGCTGAAATATAATGTCGCCTTAGGTAAACTTCATTTTTGAACATTTTTCGTTAGCGTAAATATTACTTTTTTCCCAATGCATTTTTTAGGTTTATCAGGAATGCCGCGACGTATTTCTGATTTCCCGGATGCATTCACTAGTTGAAATCAAATTTGTTCTGCAGGTTCTTTCTTATCCGTATTTTCAACTTGTTTCTTTTTTTTCTTAATTTTCGAGCTTTTTGTGGGAGAATACTTTTTACCAAAAAGTAATCCTTGAAAACATTATCCAAACGCTGTTTCCTTTAATGCGCCACAAGCATTAAGCGCTTTTTTTTTATTCACCGGCGCGAATAATACTACATTTGATGCACCGGAGCAATGACAAATGAATTTTCAAGATCCTGCCACACCAATCATGGAAAAAATAGTTGATTTACACCACGATCTTCAGTATTTTTTAATTCTTATTGTTATCTCCGTGCTTTGATTTTTATTACGTACAGTATGATTATTTAATGAAAGCAATACAGAAACTGTCCGTTTTGCTTTTGATCACCACACGAGCTTGGAATTAATTTGAACCATTATTCCAACAATTATTTTAATTTTTGCTGCTATTCCTTCTTTTGCCTTATTGTATGCTGTGGATGAATTACATAATCCAAAGCTTACGATTAAAGCTTTAGGAAACCAATGATATTGAAGTTATGAATTTTCTGATTATATTGTCAGTGATACAGATACAGAAAATTGAATTAAAATTGATAGTTATATGGTTTTAGAAGATGATTTACAAAAAGGACAATATCGTTTACTAGAAGTGGATGAACGTATACTTTTACCAGAAAAAATTTCAATTCGAGTTTTATTAACTTCACGTGATGTAATTCATAGCTGAGCTATTCCTTCACTTGGTGTAAAAATGGATGCTTGTCCAGGACGTTTAAATCAAGTTGGTCTTTTTATTCGCCGAAAAGGTGTTTATTTTGGCCAATGTAGTGAATTGTGTGGAATAAATCATGCCTTTATGCCTATTGTTATTGAAGCAGTAACCTTAGACGATTATTGTCAGTGAGTTTTAAAAAAATCTACTTTATAAACAAAAAAACGCCTCATTTTAAATAGACTCGAGCTTGACTTTGTTTTTCACGTCGAGTTGATCGAACTTTCGCTGTAATTTATGTTTTACTTAGCCTAAAGAATAAAGGTTGGAAACTTCTAAATTTTATTGTAAATTTTGTCTCATTTTTTGAAATTTTTTCAAACTAGCCAAAGGAATGAAGAAAATAG